>ENA-UOOI01002008-UOOI01002008.1-fermentation-metagenome-genome-assembly--contig:-NODE-2008-length-18995-cov-7.027244_pt1 | contig 18995 bp, 16 predicted proteins | sample MGYA00245779_ERZ724027 | MGnify/ENA primary metagenome ERZ724027 (study PRJEB28704, sample SAMN03018318) | fermentation metagenome | biome: anthropogenic terrestrial biome; feature: soil; material...
GCGTCTTCCCTGTTCTATTCCGCATGAAGGTTGTTCAGTCCTTTATTGCGGAATTGCGGATTATACGGAACTGTGGAGGACAATGGCCGCGACTGTGGATGCTTTTCATTTTATCCGTATATGCTTTTCGTTTTGGGAGAGACATAGATATATCAGGTAAAGTATTTATGGGGAGGGAACGGTTTGCCTAAACGCAGCATCGGTGAACTGGAATCCCAGGTAGTGCAGGCACTGGCGGCCGAACAGCTTTTGCGGCCCTATGATCTTAAGGTCGCAGTTGATCGCGGCAGAGTGGTGCACTTGCAGGGGATCGTGGATGTGCTGGCGGAAAAAATCCAGGCCGAAGAGATCGCTCGCGGTATCAGGGGCATCTTCGGGGTGGAGAACAGTGTAACAGTCTGCACAGATGGCGATATCAATGATGACGCCGTGCGTTTTGAAGTAGCCGAGGAATTGCACGCTGATCCGCAGCTAGTCCACATTGGCGTGGATGTCCATGGCGGCGTGGCCCATCTGAAAGGCCGGGTAGATTCGCTGGCTGCTGAGCGCAAAGCTGTCCGCACCGCAGCCAAGGCCAGAGGAGTTCGAGGGATCAGAAGTAATCTGAAGGTCGAAGAAAGCTGGCCACATGATTCCGCCACTCTGACAACGAATGTAGATCGGGTGCTGGCGGGATTTCCGCAGTTAACCGGCAGTGCGATCAGGCCTGAAACGGATCGCGGCGTTGTGACGCTTACAGGTAGTGTTACCAAAGCGGAAGATATGGAATTGGCAGTTGAAATGGCCGGGACAGTTGAAGGGGTTCGCTCTGTACGTAATGAGCTGTCCGTAAATCCGGATGTGGAATCCATTATTGTCACCGAAATCATGGATGAGTTGCTGGATGACCCGTTTGTGCGGGAGGCACCCCTGGTTTTCGCGGTCGTGAATGGTGAAATCCAGGTAGAAGGCGCTGTTAAAAATAAAGAGCAGAAACGGCGCGTGGAGCAAGCTGTGCGCGAAACTGCCAGAAAACATCGTAATCAGATTATCGGCGTTAATAATAAGCTGATTATTGATCCTGACTAAGCCCAGCGAAGAAGTTGCCAGCCAGCCAGCTGGCTGGCTGGCACGCTACCAAAACAAAAACTAAAACAGGATCTCCGAATAGAAGAGCGAAGTATGCACTGTAAATTAAGCTACTGCGCTCTTTTTTTGCGTTTTTTTCTTTTACGCTTAGCGCAGCTCAGCATTAATAATCAAGCCGGGGTGGTAAATATCATGCGTACTTTAATGACGCCGATTGTCACAGTGGATCTGGATATCCTGGAGAACAACATCCAAGAAATGGGACAGTTCGCGGCTGCCAATGGGGTGGCGCTACGACCGCATATTAAGACGCACAAGTCCTCCAAGATCGCCAAAATGCAGTTGGCGCACGGAGCGACCGGTATTACTGTTGCTACTGTACGTGAGGCGGAGGCCATGGCAGCGGCCGGCTTTGATGACATCTTTATCGCCTACACCGTGGTGGGAGAAAACAAGCTGGAAATGTTGGCACGTCTCAGCGAGACTGTCCGAATCGGCGTAGCTGCTGACAGCATCTATGGTGTGAAAATGCTGAGCGCGGTCCTCAGTGAATCAGATGCTGAAATGGATGTCATGATCGAAATAGATACCGGCCAGCATCGCTGTGGAGTTACTTCCGGGGCGGATGCAGTAGTCCTGGCGCGGCTGGTAGAGGAGTTGCCGGGGCTCAATTTCCGCGGTATTATGACCCATGAGGGGCATTCTTATGGAGCGCAAAGTCCAGCTGAAGTTGAACAGATTGGCAGACAAGCCGCAGCCACAATGCGGACTATTGCCGCACAGCTCACTGACGCTGGTTTCCCACCGTCAGTAGTGAGTATGGGATCAACCCCCACCGCTCATATCGTTGGGAAAGAAGCTGGCGTGACCGAAATTCGCCCGGGTAATTACGTTTTTCATGATCGCACGCAGCTGGCGCTCGGTTCAGCTCGGCTGGAGCAGTGTGCGCTGCGGGTAATCGCTCATGTCGTGAGTAATCCGGAACCGGGCCGGGTGGTACTGGACTGCGGCTCCAAAACACTATCGAGTGATCTTGGTAAACACGGCCCGGGCGTCAAAGGATACGGCCTGATTATTCATAAGGGCAGGGTGCTTGAAGAGGCGGTCATTGAACGTCTTTCCGAAGAGCACGGTGTCGTAACGCTGTCTCCAGATTCCAATTTGGCAATCGGTGATGTTGTGGAGGTAATTCCTAATCATGCCTGCGTTGTGGCAAATTTGGCTGAAATGATGGCAGGCGTCCGGAAAGGTCGCCTGGCAGATTGGATACCAGTAGAGTCCTGATGCTTTAGAACTTTGAACTTGGAACCTTGGGGACGGTTCTAAAAGTGCCGATTGCCTTTTTGTGGGATTTGGCACTTTTAGAACCGTCCCCAAGGTTCCGGAATTAAAACGGTCGACTGCTTTCAGCCGACCGTTTTTTATTGTCCGGAAAAAGGTGGCGTTTGCTATTGGTGCCTCTTACTGCGGCGAGTTATTTTATTTTACAGTTCCAGTTCCAGCCGCTATTGTTATCCCAGTTATTAGCGCTGTCTTTGAAACAAAAATTAACTTCCTCCGAACCATCAGCAACGACGGTAGCCATATAACCCGCCACCGGGCGATGGCTCATCGGGATAGTGCGGGAATCATGCCATCCGTCAAACCCGTAGTGCAAATAGATATGGTCAGCACCGCAACGGGACAGTAGGCCATCGTATTCTACTGTGACCGGCTCGCCCTGTGAAACCATATCAGGAGTCAAGACGCCGTTTTTGAACATGCAAAATCACCTCCGAACGGTATTATTTCCTTATACGCAAGGAGATAATCAAACCATACAGTGCCAGTTATGCCGGGTACATCCATGACGGTATATCCAGCCAGTTCGGCATAAAGACGGGAGTGGAAGAAAAGAATAATAACCAAGCATGATGTTTTGACAGGTAAGAAAGGATGAATTATAGATGCGCAGATGGCTGGTACCGGTTTTGGTCGTGGCCTTAGTCCTGACTGGCGTATGGGGCTTTTTGCAAATGCGGTCCAGGCAGGCTTGGGAGCTGCAGGCCGAAAACGATTTTCAGCGTGCGTTTCACGAACTTACCTACCATGTGAATGGTATGGAAAATTTGCTGGCGAAAGCTTCGGTCGTTAATACGCCGGTTCAGACCAACAAGGTATTCAACGATATCTGGCGGCACAGTTATTCCGCTCAGCAAAATTTGTTTGCCCTCCCGCTCACCGATGTTGATCTGACCGCAACGCGTAATTTCTTAGCCAAGCTTTTGTCGTTCAGTTACAGAATTAGCGAGGAATCAGCCGAAGGTAAAAACCTGGCGGAAAAGGATTGGAACGTGGTGCGCGATTTCAAAGAACAAGCCGCTTTTCTTTCCGGCGAGTTGGATCAAATGCAGACCTTCGTTTTTGACAGCGCCATCCGCTGGGTTGACGAAGGTTCGCCGCAAACTGCGGCAGCCTTTGGCGCGGTGGAAGGCAATACCGGCCAAATCACCAAAAACTTTATCATGGTCGAGGATGGCCTGCGCCGTCTGCCAGACCCCAGTTTTGACGGAAACACACTCAATGTCAAAGTTAAGCCGGTTGGCATTAGCGGAAACGACATTAATGCGCAGCAGGCGGTCGCCAAAGCGCAGAAGTTTTTAGAGGGGCGTGATCTGTCCAACTTCCAATTCAATACCGAAGCGCTGTCACAAGGCGAAATCCCGGTCTATTTTGTGGAAGCCATTCCGCCGGAGCGCGACGCCAGAAATGTGATCCGACTACAACTAACCCGCAAAGGCGGCCATGTGCTGTGGATGCTCGAGGAGCGCGGCGTTGGCAGCAGTAAAATATCCCTGGAAGAGTCCATTCAGGCCGCCCAGGAGTTCTTGCGGACCAAAAATTACCAAAATATGAAGGTCGCGATGTACGCTGATTTTCAGAACATCGCGGAAATCACGTTTGTGCCAGTCAAAGGCGATGTCTTTTATTATCCCGACGCGGTCAAAATTCAGGTCGCCCGGGACAACGGTCAGATTTTAGCCTATGATGCCAGCGGTTACTTGGTATTTCATCATGAACGCCAGCAACCAGGCACAGGCGGTCTGACACTACCGCAGATTACGAAGATTATCAACCCGCATCTGAAGGTGGGCCGGACGCGTAAAGCCGTGATTGTCGATGAGCTGTTCCGGGAAGTGCTTTGCTATGAATTGGAAGGAACCATCGGGAATGACCGGTTCTTAGTCTACATTAATGCTGATAATGGTCGGGAAGTTAAATTCAGGAGGATTACAAACACCGGGGTGGAAGAGATCTAAGGTGTGATCAAAGCCGGTGGCCGTTGACCGGTGGCCGGTAGCTGCGGCACTTTGGTTATGAGGGAGCCGGCCTGATCGAGACGGGGCCGGCTTTCTAGCAGGTTAGGCATGGAATGCGGCAGGGAAAAATAGATCTTTGTTGAATATATAAATTTTGTTACGATGATGTCAGAATGAGCGGAATGCGCATTTGCGTAGCTTAATGCGGCTCTAAATATGATCACTAAATCCAGGGAGGTATCGATAGATGAGGATCGGCGTAATGACCGGAGGCGGTGATTCTTCAGGGATCAATGCCGTGCTTCGTACGATCGTGACACAGGCTGATCGCAATGGTGATGAAGTCTACGGAATTTTAAGGGGCTGGGAAGGGTTGCTGCTTGGCAATCTTAAACGGCTGACGCTCGAGAATACGGCGCACATTATGTATGCCGGTGGGACAATGATCGGCAGCTCGCGGACTAATCTGTTTAAGGTCGAGAACGGTTTTGACACGGCGCTGGAAGTGGCCGATAAATTTAATCTGGATGCGATTATCGCCATTGGCGGCGATGACACACTGGGGGTCGCCGACCATTTCTGTAGCCTCGGTCTGAAAGCGGTTGGGTTGCCTCAGACAATTGATAATGACGTCGGCGGCAGCGATTATTGTATCGGGTTTGATACTGCGGTCACCCGCATTGTTGAGGATATTCGCAGTCTGAAAACCACCTCTGCATCGCACGGGCAGGACGTAGTTGTCGAGACGATGGGCCGTGAAACCGGCTGGTTGGCGGCTGTTTCCGGATTGATCACGGAAGCAGAAGCGATCGTTATTCCAGAGATGTCCATTTCATTTGATGCGGTTGTCGCTAAAATTGCCGACGCTCATCAAAAAGGTAATAATGGCTGTATTATCGTGGTGGCTGAGGGTTGTGAGCTTGAAGGCTGTGAGCGTATTGAACAGGTCGTCGATGCCTTTGGACACAAAAAACTGGCTGGTATCGGTTATGGGCTGCGCGATCAGTTGCAGCGCGCATTAGGGTCCACGATTCGCTGCCATATCATGGGCTATGTGGCGCGCGGCGGCGACGCAACCGCTTACGAAGTCACCCGCGCAGCCGAATTCGGGCGCGAAGCCTACCGCATGGTCAAGGCTGGCGGTTTTGGCAAGCTGATCGGCTACCGTAATGGCCGTACGATGGACACCGATCTTGAGGAAGTTCGCATTAAACGCTATGTGACAGCGGAGCTGATTGAGAGAATCGCAGAACTGTACTAAATGGTGGCAGAGAGCCTCGCTTGAACGCGAGGCTCTCTAAAAAGTAATCTTATTCGGGCGTTTGATCCAGGCGCTCAATGATGTCGTTGATGGACAGATCGATCTTTTCGGAGAGTTCCTGCATGTCAAATTCGTCGAGGAGAATCCCGGTCTCCTCTTGTATAGTGTTTAGTAAATCCATTTTTTCGGAAGGGTCCAGATCGTCTAAATCGCTATAAGGATCTTTCCAGGAATCCAGATAGTCCTGTACAATATTGTCGATTCTACTTTTTATTTTTGCCATATGCTCTCCTCCCAGGCTTCCTTCGCCATATATTGTGGTCACCAAAGCCTCAGCTTATGTAATTTTGAACAGAGATTTCGGAAGAGAATCGGGGGTTACTTATGAAACAGTCAAAACCGGTTTGTCTGGCAGCACTGATCATGGCGGCAGCGGTTGTATTGACGGCAGCCTGGCCGGTAGCGGCCGCCGATTATGTCGTTGAATATGAAATGTCATTGAACGATGTTGTGGTCAGTATTGAACGCAGCATGATTGTGAATGACGATCAGCGCATCATTATCTCTTCCGAAACGGAAATGATTGCCCCGCAGCCTTTGAAAATGCGCAGCATGCTCATTTTAAACAATTTCACGAGGCGTCCGGAAACATATTATCTGGAAGCGGATGTGCGCGGTGCGACTCAAAAGCTGGATGTGACTTTTACCGCCACTCAATGCCAGTACCGGGCGGAGCATGCATCCGGCGTGCAGAATGGAACCATAAACCTGCCAGAGAACTATCTGGTATGGGAAAACAATGTCTGGATTCAGTTGATGTATCTGGTGAGCGGCTTAGAGTGGGAGCAAGAGGCGGTGGCGGGTGTGGCGGGAGCATCCGGAACGGCCGCGGCCGCGGCGGCCCCGATAGCCCCGGGCGCATTTAAGGCGCAGGTCTTGATTCCTACAACGATGAGTCTGTTGAGCGTCACTATTGAGGACCGCGGTTCGGAAAAGGCTGCAATCGAAGGCACGACGCTGCAGGCGCGTCGAGTTGCGCTGAATTTTGGCGGTACATTGATTATGGATGCCTGGCTGGACCCGGAGACCCGTATTCCGATCAAGATTAGTATTCCCGCCCAGAAAATGCTCGTGGTGCGTAAGAATCTGACGCTCATCGATCCGTCGGATCCGGCTGCGGAAGATCTTGAGGTGGAAGAAGATCTTGAGGCCGATGAAGGGGCAGCGACCGAGACGGTTGAAGAAGAAACCGGGGCGGCAGGGGAAGAGACCGAGGCGGGCGAGTAATAAAACCCGCTATTTCTTTAAGATGATCCAGGCCCCCACAATGATCATGGCCGCGCCAGCCAGTTTGATCGGGTGAAATGGGATCTGCTTGACGCCCAGAAAATTAAGCTGATCAATCAGGAACGCCGCTAGCAGCTGGGCAGAAATGATAGCGGTGGTCGCGGGTGATACGCCTACCTGGGACATGCTGGTTGCCACACCGAAGACGATCATGACACCCAGCACGCCGCCAAACCAGCTAATCGGGTTGGCGGAGCCAATTTTGAGTAATAAATCGCTTTTGCCGATGGTGAACACAGCCAGCGCCGAAAGGGCGGTTCCCAGGATATGAACGACCAGTGTCGCCTGCCACAATCCTACGGTTTTTCCTAATACTGAATTCATGGTACCCTGAGCCGCCATGGCTGCCCCCGACAGGGCGGCAATCAGTAACGCCCCAATATTCCCTAATTGCATGTGCCAACCTTTCCTTTCCCTAAAAGCCGTTCTCTATTAGTTTCTCTTCCCAAGCCGGGTTCAATGCGCGGCAGTTTTGACATAACTTGGCCAACGCCGCCATATGATTCCTTGAGAAGGAGTCAGGCAGGAGTGAGTTAGATGGCGCTGGCCGTAATTGGGGCTGCCTTAATGGGGTTCATGATAGGGCTGGCCGGAACTGCAACCGGCGGCTTGTTTGTGTTATCGTTCCAACGTCCGTCGCACCGCACGCAAACGCTGTTAATTGGCTTTTCTGGCGGGGTGATGCTGGCGGTCGTATTTTTTGATTTGATTCCGGAATCATGGCAAGCTGGCGGATGGGCAGCCTGTTTGATCGGCACCCTGACTGGAGTGGCGCTGATCAGGTTGTTGGATCAGGGCCTAACGAGCCTGTCGCGGAATCGAACGCGAAGACTGTCGCGCTATACCCGCACCGGGTTGTTGCTTGGGCTGGGCATTGCCTTGCACAACTTTCCGGAAGGGGTGGCACTCGGTACGGTCTATACGGCCAGCACCAACCCGGGTGGCTGGATTGGATTGGCGCTGTTAATGGCCCTACACAACATTCCGGAAGGCATGGTAATGGCAGCCGCCATGCGACTGGGAAACATTCGCATCAGGAAAGTCATTTGGGCGCTGGTATTGGTGGAACTGCCGATGGGAGTGGGAGCGGCACTCGGCGGTTTTTTTGGGGAGTTATCCGCGCTGTCCACGAGTCTATCGTTGGCCTTTGCGGGCGGAGCGATGCTATACATCACGCTTGACGAACTGTTCCCGGCAGCCTCTGAGCTGGGCGGGTGGTTTTGGATGACGATCGGCACCGCCGGTGGCGGGTTGGTCGGGGCAGCGCTGACAAAGATAGTTCAGGCTGCGGGATGAGCTCTGCAGACGGCATGCTTGATAAGTTTGGAACGCTTGGAATGCATGGCGCGCGTGGCGTATGCGGCATGTGAGGCATATGGGTAATGAAAGAGGCGCTTCTTTTGCAGAAGCGCCTCGGCGCACTCAGCTTCCCTCATCCAAAAGTTAGCGGGAGTAGATTTTATCGCTCTATTCAATAGCTCCAACTATAGGCATAAACTTTCCGGTCGGTATAATAAGGGTGAGAATTTTTGAATGAAGCTACCATCCGGACCGAATTTTTTAAAATTGTGGTTCTTTAGATCATAGACATACAAGCAATCATCAGGACCGAAGGCCATCGCCGATACCCAGGATTCCGTCTCGTCATCTACCGTGGTGCTGAAGGTACGCAGTACACTAAGGTCTTTGGTCAAAACGACGATGCGATCAAAGACTGCTGCATATAGGTAACCATCGGGGCCAAAGATTAGTCGAGCGGGTTCCTTCAACGCGCTATCGTCTGTTATTCCGATTTCCGCTGCCAGACCGCCATCGACGCGCCTGAATTTTCTGATTGTACCCGCTCCTTTTTGTGAATTATAGTTATCAATAAGTGCTGTGGCGGCGCTGCCGCGTTTTGAGGGGGTGATAATTCAGGTGAAGTATTCCACTTTGGCTTGTGGGAAACGCCGCATAATTTCAGCGTTCATGTATTGCTCGAGTTCTTGAGCTGCTTCTTTAGGGTAAACATATTTGCCACGCCCATATTTGCCCCACTTGTACATGCGGTTTTCTTCGTTGAGATCCAAGCTGGTATGGGGGAAACGCTCCAGAATTACGCGTTTGGCGCTCTTAGTGAAACGATGCTGGATTAGTTCAAAAGTCAGGTTGTCACCGGCAGGGTTGATTGTTTCCAGTGCGGCATGCAGTTTATCGAGCATTTTGCCATAGTCGTGCTGCCAGCCGGGGTATAAAAAGAGCGGGGCGATGACAAAGCCCAGTGGGTAACCGGCCTGAGCAATTTTAACGGCGGCGGCCAGGCGTTCGGAGAGCGCGGCGGTCTGCTGCTCATAAGTGGTAATGATCTTTTCGGAATTGACGCTAAAACGAAAGCGGGTACGTTCGTTGTGCGGCAGATTCAGCAGAGAGTCCACCAAGTGAAACTTGGTCGTCAATCGGAGCAGACCATGTTCTTGCTGGCCGAAAAAGGTAATGGCGCGGCCCAGATTGCCGGTTAAATGTTCAACAGCCAGGGGATCGGAAGTGCTGGACGCTTCAAAAGAAGTTGTTTCGGGAAGTCGTGCCTCAATATGGCGTTTGATAGAGGCCAGGATTTCATCAATATTAACATAGACACGCACATATGGTTTACGTCCAAGTGTTGTGGCAAGGTAGCAATACTGGCAGCCTCCCGGGCAGCTGGTACCCATGGCAAATTCATAATCTGCTGATGGACGGCAGGTATCAAACTCCAGGCCAACTTTGACCCCGACGACCAGGGTGCGCTTGGCTTCGCGGTAGGCAATCTGCGGGGTGCCGCCGGGGATTCCGGTGACCCGGTTGTGCGACTCGATCATGCGAATCGGGACTTTGTCAGCCGTAAATCGGTCATATAACTCCTGTGCGAGCGGGTAAGCCATCGCCCGCTGTTCAAAAAAAACCCGCCGTGGTTGGAACGGCGGGGTGGAAGTGCCGGAATTCGCCAATAGAAACCCTCCCGCTGCATGTGCAATTATGAGTTAATAGAACCGGGGCGCTTCTCTAAAAAGAAGCGCCTCTTTGCATTTTGCACATGCATCGGAAGGATTATGCGGACGGTGTTTTATCTGTCTATTCCGCGGTCCCAGTAATAGGCATGAATTAAGGGATTCATCGAGTTATCCGTGACATACAGGTTGCCAAAGTCATCAAAGGCTAACCCATTCACAAACATGGATGACGTGGGGATTTTTTGGATGATGTCCTCATCCGGGCCGATTTTCTTAATACAATCGTTTATGCGATCATGGACATATAGGCAATCGTCAGGACCGAAGGCTAGCGCTATTGGCCAGGAATTTGCCTCGCCATCATCTTTAACGCTGAACGTGCGCAGTACACTTAGACTGGCTGATAACACCACCATGCGGCCATTCATAGTGTCTGCCGCATACAGGTTGCCATCAGGGCCAAATACCAGCTGGGTAACTGTGTTAAACGCTATACCTTCTGCTGTTCCGATATCCGCGACAAAAACACCATCCGCTTGTTTATATTTTTTAATTTTGTTTGTAGTTATGTCGCTTACATAGATATAGGTTTGATCCAGTGCTAACCCCCAATTGTTGGTGGCACTGAGCAATCCTTCATATGTGCGGGCGATCGCGCCGCTGGAATTGAAGCGATGAATCTTGCCTGCTTCATCGACACCCCATAGATTGCCCGCGTCATCAAAGGTAATAAAGTAACATTGTGATGTAAGGCCGGTCACAAAATTATCGATGAATGTCCCGTCTATTGAATAGCGCAAAATATTGGTGCTTGAGGAGACATATATTTGGCCATTAAAGACTTTGATGCCAATAGCATACTGATTGGCCTCATTCGCCCATGAAATATGCATGAAGGGTTCGCTTTTTGAAAAGAGGGCAATAACAAGGCGGCTGCCAGCATCAAGTTCAAAGGTTTTTTCGTATTTCACAAATCCCGGATGCTCAACACGTAAAGTGTGGGGACCTTTTTTTACTTCTGGGCGCTCTTAATCACCCCCGTGACATTTAATTGGCCGCATCCGGTGAAAGCAACGATCGTGGTGGCGATGATCAGTAACATTACCAGTCTTTTCATTCAGCCGACCTCCCTATAATACAATAAAATTGGATTGGGCAAGCCAATATATGTTAAAAATGGAGTCCTCTTCAAAGACGAGTGATTACAGGAAAAAGGACATTCCCATTCGCAATTTATGATATATAAAATACGCTTTTTTATGCGTCTATTTTAGGAATAGTCGTTCTTTTTTTGTGGGGTGGCAGGGGAATGTTTCAGATTGTCAAAAACGGAGAATAATGTCCCATTTGTATTTTAATGGTACTGCAAAGGTGTTTTTTATTCGCTCATGTTAGGGATAGTCCTACTTTTTGTAAGAAGGCGTAACCTCAGCCGGTTCCAGGCTGAATAGACCTGAGCGCATGGCCAGGTTGCGCAGCAAAGGATGGTACATGAAGGGCGCTTTCAGAGTTTTGTTAAGCAGGTGGCGGCGCATCGATACCGTAAGGAAACGGTAGCGGCGGCTGGCACCGGGAAGGCCGGACGCGAGCGAGTGCGCCATGGCGATGGCACTTTCCATCGCCCAGCTCAAACCTTCGGCAGAACTGGGGCTGATCCAGCCGCCCGCCTCTCCGATAAAAGCAATATCATCAGATTCGGTAAGAAGGTGGCGCAGTCGGGAGGGCCTAAAAATCAGGGCCCCTTCCTTCTTGTGGAGGTCTCCGGATAGTAGGCCAATCGTAAAGAGCTTGTCCTTGAGTTCGACAAACCTTGCCGGGTCGTCCGGACCAGGTTTGAGGGCGGCACCAAACAGGACGTACTCCCCTTTGGGAATAGTCCAGGCGTAAAAGTCGGTGATACGGCTGTCAAACAGGGCTGAGTAATACGGGTGGTGATTCTTTGTGCGGTACCATTCCTGAATCGCGACGTATTTAGGGATGGGATCGTGCGGATCGTGCTGTTCGCGTGGATCTCGCGGATCGCGCGGATCGCGCCGCTGCTGCAGCACCAAGTGGCGCAGAGCCGAAGTGGATCCTTCCGCGCTGACAACGACTCTGGCCTGTTCCGTAAAGCTGTTGGTGCCGGTGCCGGTGCCGTTGGCGAGACGCAGTGCATAGCCCTCATCGGTGCGGGAAAAGCCGGTACAGCGGCAGCCCCATTTGGCATCCACCGTGCCCGGAATCAACGCTGCCATCCACAAATCGAATTTGGTGCGATCGATGTTAATATAGTGCCTTTGATAAAAACGCTCATTGCCGCCGTTGAAGTCAATGGCGCGCACAGCGAAAATCTGCGGATCTGCCAGTACGTGATTGGGCAGTCCCAGTCCCAGGCGCGCCAGCACAGCCTGGGCATCAGGGGCTAACAGTCCGCCGCAGCATTTGCCGTTTTTTTCGTAGCGAGCCGGGTCATCAAGGCGGCGTTTCTCAATCAGCAGGACTTTATATTTGGGGGCGATCAGCCTGGCGAGGGTCGCACCGGCCGGACCGGCACCAATAATGGCGATATCGTACATTGGAGGTGCCACCTTTCGATATGGGATCCACCAATTTAGAAAATAGCCCGGCGTTATGCCGGGCAAGTTGGATGGTTTAACCGAGCCAACATTGGTTTCTTAACCGTTCCAAAGCCATTTTTATGTGATCCACCTTAAAGAGGGCTTTTTTACGGTCGTTCCAAGACCAAACACCAGCTACTACCGTTGCAGCATCGTGCTCGGCTGTTGAATTTTCCTCCTGAGCTATCCAGTGAACTGTAGACAAAAGTTCCATACTATAGGGCGTTTCGAAACCATCAATTAGTGTCGAGACTCGTTCTAACCGTTCCAGCGTTTCGGGGTGGAATTGGACAAAACTCTCCGCTTCTTCCGGGGCACCTGAAAGCAGGCTAATTTTGGAATTTATGCTTCTATCCCCGTAGCCTCTGATAAAATGCCCTTCAATTCGCTGTAATACGTGGTTGAGATTTTCCGCGTAAGGTCCGTACTTACCTTTGACAAAGTTCAGTTTAAGAGGTTCTCCTGCAGATTGAAGGAAGTAAGCCAGCTTTTGTATTTCCAGCAGAGAAAGGTCATAACCGGGCAATAAGTGCTGCACGGCCAGGTGTCATCATTGGCCTTTTGGTCAAGACCATCATTTCTTTAGCTGCGGGTGCACCTTTAGGTTCATATACCAGTATTGATACATCTGGAATTCCATTTAGTGCGGCGTGAATCCGCGGCTGAACTATAGCCCAGTCAAGTCCTCCGTTCCCACATCCCAAGGGGGGCAAAGCCAGAGAGTCAATTTCAAGCCGTGGGATTAGCTCTGCAAGAGCGCGCAATCCAGCGTCAATATCTTCAAGTTGGGAACGGGATCTCCAATGGCGCTTTGTTGGGAAATTAATAATCATTCGGGGGTTCATCAGGGAACCTGTAGGTACTACAAGAAGTTTGCCAGGCCATAACTCATTATTCTGACATGACTTGCGATACACTTCGTAGTTATGGGGGAATGCCTGCTTAAACTGTAAAGCAATTCCCTTGCCCATTACCCCTTCAATATTTACAGTGTTGACTAAAGCATCGACTGGCGCTTCTAGAAGGTTCCCGGTGACATAATTAATGGCCATCAAGGTTCCTCCTTTGCCTTTCGTTTCAAAAATACCACCCGTTCCAGACTTTTATTGGAATATTATGTCCCATCCTGTTTAGAATCTCTGTAGCCAGATTCCGGTAGTCGTTATCAAATACACCAATCTCCTGGACTAATGTCAAGGGGAAGAAACTGTGAACGAGAAATTCTGCCTGTCGTCTTCTCTTCCGGTCATTGTCCTCAATTGTATCATTCCAGTATCTACTTTTCATAAGAGGCCAATCAAGAAGGCTAAGATGTTCAGGGTTACGATAATATTTACTGATAGCCATGTCAGCATGCCCGTCAGTGAAACAAAATGAGCAACCAGCAGCTTCAACTTGCTCAACAGAAGAAACAAGATGGACAATTGTACATTGTCTTGCTTCGCAGCCCACATTTCCCTGATTTATTGTATATAGCATAGGCAATCGTGGAGCAAAGTAGAAAGGCACGTAATCTTAATTATCCGTCTCTAAAAGTGTGTCAAAATCTCAAGCTTATCCAACCTCCGCAAATTGGCTGTCATACAGACTTGCATAGAACCCTCTTTGCGCGAGCAGTTCTTCGTGAGTGCCCTGCTCGATAATATCGCCATGATTCATGACCAGGATTAGATCCGCGTTACGAATCGTGGAAAGACGGTGCGCGATAATAAAGCTGGTGCGGCCCCGCATCAGATTGGCCACCGCCTTTTGGATCAGAATTTCCGTTCTGGTATCGACCGAACTCGTCGCCTCATCCAAAATCAGAATTTTGGGATCAGCCAGCACCGCGCGGGCGATCGTAAGCAGCTGCTTTTGTCCGTGCGAGACATTGCTGGCCTCCTCATTCAGCACCATGTGATAACCATCCGGCAAAGTATTAATGAAGTGATCACACTGGGCCACCTTGGCCGCCTCTCTGACCTCATTATCAGTAGCATCAAGCTTCCCGTAACGGATATTATCAGCAATGGTACCATTGTAAAGCCAGGTATCCTGCAGCACCATCCCAAACACACTGCGCAATTCATCCCGCTTAAATTCACGGATATCATGACCATCCAAGCGGATCGCACCGCTGGTGACATCGTAAAAACGCATTAGCAGTTTCACGATCGTGGTCTTACCGGCCCCGGTCGGCCCGACAATGGCCACCGTTTGCCCGGGTTTAATATCACTATTGAGCTTTTTGATCACGATTTTGTCGGCCGTGTATCCGAAACTGACATCCTCAAAGCTGATGTGACCAGCGATCGCAACATCGGTCGGCAGGGGGGTGTCACCATTGCTGCAAATGGTGAGTGCGTTCGGCGCTTCCGGAATCTCCTGCGCCTCATCAAGGAAACCAAAGACCCGTTCGGAGGCGGCAATCGTTTGCTGCAAGACGTTGGAAATCTGCGAAATCTGCAAAATGGGTTGGGTGAACTGGCGCATGTATTGAATAAATGCCTGGATATTGCCAACGGTCAGGCGGCCTTGCGTCGCCAGGTAGCCGCCGAGTACGCAGACCACCACATAGCCGATATTCCCGATAATGTTCATAATGGGCATCATCAGACCGGATAAAAAGTTGGCTTTCCAGGCTGAGGCGTAGAGCGTGTTGTTGCTTTTCCGGAACTGTTTGAGAGAGCGCTCTTCACCGTTAAAGGCCTTGACGATCGTGTGGCAGCTGAAGTTCTCTTCAACGATGCTATTTACATTGCCTAGATATTTTTGCTGATTGACGAAGTGCTTTTGCGACTTCTTGATGATCAAACCGACTACAACCAATGAAACGGGCAGCGTCATAATGGCGATGAGCGTCATCTGCCAGCTGATGGAGAACATCATCACCAGGATCCCAATCAGCATGGTGACCGATGTGATAATTTGGGTGATGCTCTGATTAAAGCTGTGATTGATGACATCAACATCGTTGGTGATCAAAGAAAGCACCTCGCCAACAGTGACCCGGTCATAAAAGGAAAAGGGCATATTGTGGATTTTCTCGTCAATGTCTTTGCGCAACCGGTATGTGATTTTATTGGATACACCTGTCATAATGAAACCTTGGATGAACTGGAACAAGGCACTGATCAAATAGAGTCCGATCAGCCGCAGCAGGATGCTTCCGATGGCCGTAAAGTCTACGCCTTCGGATGTGCCCGCGATCTTGCCCATGATGCCGTTGAACAGTTCGGTGGTGGCGTTGCCCAGGATTTTGGGGCCGACAATAGCGAACACAGTGGAGCAAACTGCGAAAATCATGACAAACAAAACCGCAATTTTGTAGCCACCGAGATAAACCAGCAGTTTCTTGACAGTGCCTTTGAAATCCTTCGCTTTTTCGACAGGTGCACCCATGCCGTGCATACCGCCTGGTCCACCGGGACCGCGGCCGCCGGGACCGCGGCGCATGCCGCCCGGGCCACCAAATGGCCGGCCACCTGTCATAGCGCTGCGTGTATCACCAGATGCTCCATTATCTCTGTGATCCATATGATTATTATTGTTATGATCAGGCATGGCGGAGTTCCTCCTTCGAAAACTGCGATGCGGCGATTTCATAGTATTCCGGACAGCTGTCCAAGAGCTCCTGGTGGGTTCCCTGCCCGACAATCTCGCCGTCATTGAGCACGAAAATCCGGTTGGCATTCATAATGGTACTGACACGCTGGGCCACGATGATGACCGTACTATCGCCGGTGTGATCTTTCAGAGCTTTGCGCAGTGCGGCATCGGTCCTAAAGTCCAGCGCCGAGAAGCAATCGTCCAAAATGAAAATGTCCGGTTTGACGGCCAGGGCACGGGCAATAGAAAGCCGCTGCTTCTGGCCGCCGGAAACATTGGTGCCGCCTTGGGCAATCTCCGCGTTGAAGCCTTCCGGTTTTTCTGAGATAAAGCCGAGCGCCTGCGCGACCCGGGCAGCTTGCTCAACTTCAGCCTCTGAGGCGGCTTCATTGCCGTATTTGATATTACTGGCGATGGTGCCGCTCATTAGCACACTCTTCTGCGGCACATATCCGATATGGCTGCGCAACTCTTTTTGCGCCAGCTCCTTAACGTTCACACCATTGACCAGCACTGCGCCGCCAGTGGCGTCGAAAAAGCGCGGGATCAGGTTGACCAGCGTAGACTTACCTGCGCCGGTAGAGCCGATAAAGGCAGTTGTTTCACCAGGCCTCGCTACAAAGGAGATGTTTTTCAGGGCATCCTCATCGGCACCGTCATAACGAAAACTAACATTGCGGAATTCAACAAAGCCTTTGGCAGAGGCAGGCATAGCCTGCGGATGGGCGGGGTCGATAATTGACGGCTCTGTTTCCAGGACTTCCGCAATGCGCTGGGCTGAGACGGACGCCCGCGGGATGAAGATAAACATCATCGAAATCATTAGGAAGCTCATGATGATCTGCATGGCATATTGCATAAAAGCCATCATGTCGCCCACCTGCATTTGCGATTGGGAGACTTGGTGTGCGCCGACCCAGATAATGAGTAGCATCACGCCGTTCATGATCAGCATCATCACCGGCATCATGAACGTCACGGTTCTGTTGATAAACAGGCCGGTGCGGGCTAAGTCTTTGTTGGCGTTGTCGAAGCGTTCTTTTTCAAATTGGCTGGTGCTGAACGCCCGGATTACGGACAGACCGTTCAGGGTTTCACGGGCCACGAGATTGATGCGATCGACCAGCTTCTGCATGGCCTTGAATTTTGGCATGGCGATTGCAAAAATGATCATAATTAAGCCAAGAAGCACCGCGCAGGCGACGGCAATAATCCAGCTCATGGAGGTTGATTTCTCAAGGGCCATGATCACACCACCGGTCGCCATAATCGGGGCGTAACAGACCATTCTGATGCCAATGGCCAGCAACATCTGGATTTGCATGACGTCATTGGTCGAACGGGTAATGAGGGAGGCGGTCGAAAATTGATCATATTCCGCGTTTGAGAAGTGGCTGGCCTTCTCAAAGATGTCATTACGGAGGTTGCGGGCGGTGCCAGCGGCAATGCGGGATGAGAGCAGGCTGACTAGAATGGTGGCGACACCACTGCCCAGCGCCAGCAGGAGCATTAGTAATCCGATCCGGATGACGTAGTTTCTTTGATAAGCGCCAATATCTAAGCCGAGTTCTTGATAAAAGGCACTTACCATCATGGTGGCGCTCTTTTTGAGCAGCGTGGTGTCCATTTGCAGGGCGGCGTCGCGGGCGGCTGCGAAGACGGGTGGGGGCAGCTGGGCGAGCAGCGGCTGCATTTTATAGACTTGGGTAATGTCGATGGACTGAATGTCCAGCGCTGCAGGGTTGATGTTGGTGGTGGCGCCGGGGGCGCTGGGGCCGGTGCCTGCGACGGACGGGTTGGCGGGCATAGTTCCCTGCGGGATGCCCTGCATGGCGGCAAATGAGCGCATGACGTTGATCATGGTCCAAACCGCAGTGCCGAAAGCGGTGTCAAGTTGGTCGATCGTTTCAGGGGAAAGATCGTCAACCAACACATAGATTGGCGCGGACGCCGCTGCGGGATAGATCTCCTGATACTGCCTGCCGCGTTCGTTTTGATCGGTGCCGTGTTTCAGGGAGTAGGAGGTATTCAATAAAGCTTGCTCGTCAGCTGACATGAATGTCGAAACAAAGGTATATCCAGCTGGCGAAATAGCAGCGGGGGTGCTCTCGGCAATGCCGTTTTGCTGAATACCTACATTGACTATGTTGGACATATAGTTCGGTAGATTCAGATCGAAGACTGCCTGAGCGAACAGCAGGACAATGGCGATGATCAGTCCGGGAATAAAAGGCTTCAAGTACCTGGCAAGCTTAATCATGTTTTTCTGCTCCTTCTGCTTTGTCTATTCCGTCTGCTCCTTCTGTTTCAGCTGCTAAGAATTCAGTTTGAACTTCTTCGATAATATCTATGAAGTGATTGAACAGGTTAATCAACTGGGTCATATTCTCCTCCCCAAAGCGGGTAATCGTTTGGGTAATAGCCTTATCAGCATGTTCCTTCATGGCGATGGTAATCTGCTCACCGGCAGGTGTAAGGTTTGTGATAAATCTGCGGCGGTCTCTGGGATCGATTTCGCGGCTGATATAGCCCTTTTTTTCGAGCGCATTAAACATTTGCGAAACAGCTGGTTTTGTTACGCAAAGGCTGTTTTGGATATCGGTCATGTCAACATTAGCTTCTGAATTAGCATCTGAATTAAAGGGGTGCGCAGCAATTTTCCGCATGACGAAAAGTTCGCCCATGTGAAGATTGACTCCGGGCAGCTGGGCGATACGGATTTTCTTTAAGCGAAACATCAAATTAACAAATTCCTTTTTTAGATTTGGATTCATTTTTCCTACTCCTGTTGATCAATAGCGCAAAAGATAAGCGCTTAATAATTAAACACTTTACAAATATAGCACGTGATGAAGGGTTCTGCAAG
>ENA-UOOI01002010-UOOI01002010.1-fermentation-metagenome-genome-assembly--contig:-NODE-2010-length-18966-cov-4.106340_pt1 | contig 18966 bp, 12 predicted proteins | sample MGYA00245779_ERZ724027 | MGnify/ENA primary metagenome ERZ724027 (study PRJEB28704, sample SAMN03018318) | fermentation metagenome | biome: anthropogenic terrestrial biome; feature: soil; material...
CAACATCAGATGGCTTGCCACCTGGTATTCAATTCCGGTCCAAACCTCGTTACTATACACAAAAGGTAAAGACAATGCCCCCCCTTTGGGCCATGAGCAAAGCAGTAATCCCCCGTCTTCACCACAGGCATAAGTCGGCCGTTGCGGATTGTAATGGTCGAGTAATGTTATCTTCAGATTATACCTGTATACGGCCTTTAAATGGCTGGCCACCATCTCACTGTCGATAATTTCCGGAAGCCCGCAGACAGAAGCCATCCACATACCCAAAATGCCATCCGACAAACATCCTGTCCCATATTGATATTTCGGACCTTCCTTTCTTAACAAAGCAATGGCTTCCGGAGAATAATTACCTCCGAATGACAACGCTTCCATGGGGTTCGGGGCATTCAATTCTTCCCATTGTATTTTTTGAATAAAATAATCTCCGTCGAAAAGTTCACTTTCCATATATTCTTTCCCTTTCGCCAGTAAAGATTCATATTCTTTATACGGTTGTTTTAATCCCCTGCTCATTTCAATAAAGGCGGTCAATGCTCCCAGATAAAAACCGGTACACATACCGTTAGGCCCCCAGAATTCAATATCATAAGTATTATGTTGAGGTTCTTTCAAATAACCGTTACGTTCGGGATCCCATGTACGGATGCAATAATCGAGGCTGGTTTTTACATACGGGTATAGTTCTCTCAGCCATTCCGTATCCCCACTGATATGCCAGTCCCGGTAAATCTTCATAATTCCTCCCAATTGCCCGTCAACCGCAGCATGAAAATTATGCGATGGCGGTGTAATGGGAATGTTGGAGCGAAAATTCTGATGTCCTTCTCTATTCTGATTGATCCTGAACTCTGTTTCACGCAACGTTCTTTCCAATCCGGGAAAAAGATGCGGAACAGCCTGCGCATAATTCCATACGTGGGTACAACTTCCGTGACAGGAACCCACTTTGTCGCCACAACCCTCCCATGCCCAGAAACGGCCGTCGCTCTGCCTCAGTACCGTTGGAGATTTCAGTATAGTTAAATTGGCCGCAATAGCTTCTATTACTTCAGGAGGCAAGGTGGAATTATAGAAAGCATCCCTGAAAAGTCCGCTGTTACTCTTTAATTTGTCTTTGCAGGATTCCCAATACCGGATCACATCCCCCAGGTTTTTGAACCGTCCGGCATACCAGGGCTGGTAATAAGGATTTTTCTCCAGGGATGCCCTCTGGTCTCTTAATTGCTTCAATTCTTCGGTCTCGATATTCTCCCATCCGGGATAGCTATCCCCCTCAAAATCGGCAATCAAGATTGCAGTTGAAGACGGATCAGAAAGGGTTTCATTTGAATCATCCGTCAACACAAACTGATCGGCAAGAATATGTCCCCATCCTTCGGTACCAAGATCACCTATTTGTATATGCGCTCTTTTGCCGGTATATTTCCTTATGTCCCATATTTTTTCGGATAATGTTTCGGATTGATTTCCCGTCGCCACTTCCATCACTTTTCCATCCACAACTAAACGGACAAAGGTTTTATCTTTTTGATTTCCTCCCCCGATTAAAAATTTCAGGTATTTTCTGTTAATAATAAATTCAGGAGACTGAATGACGCCAATTGCCCCATCGCCGGACGGATCAAAAGAATTTAACAATTGGTTCCCCATAAAGCCGGAAACATGTTGTTGGTGCGGTGCTGTCCCTTTTGACGGCTTTCCGGCGAATGCCTGCCCCGATATGATCCCCTGCCCGATGGAAAGTCCTGATTTAGGAAAATACCAGCAGAAATTCACCGTGATTGTTTTTTCTTCTCCCGGAGCTAAGGTTAAGGATACAAATATAGACGCACCCGGTGAGATACCTGCAACGGGAGGATTGTTCACCATCTTTCCATTACGTATATTCTCCCACAAAATGGATTGTGAGTCGAACCAGCCTCCTCTAAACCAGCAATAATCGACTACCGCCTTATTGTCCGATACGTAGATACCGAAAGCGCCGTCTTTTTCTCCTGCCGACTTAGTTAATTTAAAACCCTGCCCGATGCCGTCCGTGATTTGCCCTCCATTGTCAATAAAATTTCGGGAATTATATGAGAACACGGCTTCTATCGTTTCTTTTGTATTGTTTCTGAATGAATATTCCAGCATACCGACCGGCAAACTTGAATTATCTTCATCGGTAGGGATAAACGGGCTCCAGCCTGTAACTTTGACGTCCAGAGGAACATCTCCATCCTCTAAATCGATGTAAGCAAAAGGGAAACGTGCTAAAAACGCAGCCTTTGAAAAGCGCGGCAATCCGTAACTTTTGTCTCCCCGGCCAAGTCCGCTGTCAGGAGGCCCGAATAATTTCCATGAAGGAACCTGCGCTTCCAGAACCTTCGAAACGTTCTTTCCTTTTATATGTATTGCTGCAAAAGCGTAAGGTTCATTGAATATATCCGGATGGTTTTGCACCGACAGATGCGAAATGGCACCCGTACCTTCCAGACAAAACATGCCGGCCCCTATGCCTCCAATAGGAAAGGCGATTTTGCTCAAGTGTTCATTTTCGTATTTTCCGTTAAACTCCCTGCCCCTTCTTCCTGTTTGGGAATTGAGAGACTGCGATACATTGTCCGTTCGCTTAATCAGGTTCTCCGCTGAAGATATGGATGGTAAATTTACAGCAGCGATACCTCCTAAACTTATTTTTTTTATGAACGATCTGCGATTGGTCATATCATTATTTCTTTATTTCTTGTATAAACTTTTCTGTTGAAAGCGGGGTAATCCCGAAAATAAACCGTTCCCCGTTTTTAAAGGGTGATTTCAATTCGAAATTCTCGATTGAAATCCCGCCCGGTATAGGCGCCTCACTGGCCCAATAGGTAAAACGTCCGCTGACTAACCCGTTCAGTTTCTCCTGAGGGTTTTTCTTTATCCAATATTGCGTTGCGTGCTTTCCTCTGTATTTCCAATGCGAATGTGTGCCGGGTGCATACACAGCTTTGCTGTAATCTTTTTCATTGGGAGCCGCTATAAAATAGACGTTTTCCTTTTTATCGCGTATCATCTCCTTTTGCGAAAAACAGGCATGTGAAGTAAAATGGATATCCTTGTAATCGGGCCATAATTCGAGTGAAGACTTTTGTCCTTCTTTCAGGAATAGTGTTCTCAAACGGGCTTTGTTACCCATTGTGGCCGTTGTTATGAAATAATCCAGATCCACGGAACCGTCATAAGTATTCGTCGTTATTTCAAATTCGTAAGGGCGGGATTTGAAGAAACGAAGGCGTACATACACCCTGGCTCCATTATCAAAAGGTTCGGAAAAGACATAAAGGGTCAGCGTTTCCTCCCCGTTTATTTTTTCAACGACTCCCCGTGCCGGGTATGCCTCGGCTGAGGGCAACACAGCCATAGCGTCATCTGAGCTCCAAAAACGTTTTCCTCTTTCTCCCTTATCGAGGCTGCTCATTTCAAGCTCCGAAAATCCGCGATGTTCACTTCCCTTTGGGATCGGTTCAAAAGCGATGAAATTCATCACCTCGGCAAATTCATATTCCAAATAGGGGGTGTAAATCCTGATCAATCCCCTGGGACCGGGTAATGGAGCCAATCCCACCATTATACCGTTAGCGTGCCCCCATACCGGCATTGCCGGTTTTCCCCGTGCAGGCTGTATCCATACTCCTACCGTGTCGGGAGGCGCTAATTGCTTCCATCCCGGTAAGCTTTGCTGAGCGTACGAAGGAGTTATTATCAGCAAAAATAAAAGGAGTAAGAAGGGTCTCATATTTTTTGTTTTATATAAATATTCGTTGTATTGGAAAAGTAAAAATTGGAGTCTTTAATGAACATTTTCGTTAAGCTAAATGAGCATAGGTCAAACTTGTTTAGCCTATGCCAGAGCGAGAAAATTTTAAAATACTTCTATTCGCGGGAACTGCAATTACGGGTAGTTACAGTTCCCCGAATAGAACTGATGTAAACAATATAAAATTAATCAATTTCCATCTTTAATCAATTAAAAGGTAAATTTAAATCATAGTTTTCCGGAACGAGAATCAATGCCGTAATACCATAAAATAAAGCCCATTGTGTATTATGAGGACCCGGTTTCAGGGTTAACTTTATATTCTGGCTATTATCAGGAATAATATCGTCCAATATGACTACATTAGATTGATTTTTAGATGTATATAAAAGCCCGCTTTTTTCATTCTGTCCCGTGGCTGTATATTCTGTCTCGGTAACGTTGCCGTCATCGATTGTTGCATAGATGACAAATGTATATTTCGTATCCTTTTTCAATTTAGACAGAATAAATCCGGCTGAAGCGACATTAATACCATCGTTGAAAAACATGTCGAAAGCAACATTATCCGGAAATCCCAATGTATTGGTATGAGCACTTCTATCCAACCAGTTAAATGATCCGGCGACTTCAATCGCATATTTCGATACAAATCCGTTTAAATCTACCAGTCCCTGCAATTTATCTGACGGGCTCACCATACAGTTGAACGGACTATCCGATCTTATCGTACCAAAATCTATAAATATCGGATAATTAAACTGAAAAGCCTGATTGATTTTCAAGGTGGAAGTATACGACAGTTTTCCGTCCTCCGATTCTACCCTCAAATAAGTATATCCGGGTTTCAATCCGATAAGGGTAACAGAGTTATCCCCATTTTCAACGAGGCTTGCCAATTCCTCATCAGTAACACTCCATTTAAATTTTTCCGCAGCTGTTGTTTCGCTGTCAAATATCGGAGTAACTGTTATTTTATTATCTTCATCAGTTTCCATTATGATATTACGTTCCGGAATCCTCACATAAGGTCTGTTTTCACCTTTTTCATAACCAACTTCGTCGGCGCATGAACCAAGCAAGACCACAAAGAAAAAGAAACATATTATATTTTTAATTGATTTCATATGATTAAAATTATTGATTTTCAAAGGTATCATATGGAACTCGCTTTTAATCATCTTGTTGAGTGTGATGATGTTCATGCTCGTTTCATATAATCAAATTTAAACTTGTTAATAATCAATTGTTTGTTAAAGGAAGAGTGCTGGAATCCATAGGTCAATTTCAATCTGTGGATTCCAGAAACTCCTATGATATCTATTCGTCCTCAGTCCAACCGGGACCTTGTACCAAAGAACGTTGAGTTATATCAATCTCACTTTGAGGAATCGGGAACCAATAATGTTTCGTTTCAAATACACGGTCTTCACACTTAACCCTTTCATAAAAAGCGTTATCCTGTAAAGATGTTCCAGCCATAATGTTCATACAATGAATCGGCTTGTTCTCCGTATCCTCGGCTGTTCCCCAACGGCGGACATCCCAATACCGCTGACCTTCGAAAGCCAATTCAATCCTGCGCTCACGGTGGATAGCTTCCCTCATTTGGTCTTTGCTCAAACCTGTTGCCAAATCCGGAATTCCGGCTCTGGATCGGACTTTGTTTACGTACAGATACGCTTTAGCCGGTCCTTCTGCTTCATTTATGGCTTCGGCATAGTTCAGATAAATCTCGGCCAACCTCATATAAAGCCAGGCTTTCCGCGTATAACCTGCCCCTGTAGAAGGATTTGCATCGGGATTAATAACTTTGGCTATCAGGTATCCGGTTTTGCAGTAATCGCTACCGGCACCGCGTCGACCATCTTTTCCGGTGTACCAGAAATCGCAAGTTGTTCCCAGCCATCTTTGCCCTGCAAAATTAATCGACGCATAAAAACGGGGTTCCCGGTTTGCATACATTTTCCGGATACCTATGGGGCTCCAGCCATTGTCTCCTTCAGCCGAAGTATAACCTTCCTCTTCATAGCCTGATACAGTATTGATTACCGGGGTCAGTCCATCATTCTTATAACCGGTTATGGGAACCAGGCCGTTAGCCATTTGGTATGCATCCACCATTTCCTGCGTAGGATTCAGGATTGAGAATCCTTTTAAACTAAGAATAGTACCGCAATTGTCCAAGTGATTATACCATTCCACATTTCTCCAGAATATCCATTCGTCATTATAAAGTTCCTGGTGGATACCCCGGTAGTTATTTACATAATCGGGGAGCTTTGCATTATAGAGTTTATGACCGGCATTTTCCAAGGCGGTTATACATTCCAACGAAGCTGCTGCCGCCTTACTCCATTTGGTAGCATCGTAGCTGGTGGGGAACAAATGAGCGCCGTCATTGTCTACGAAGTCTGTAAAATGTGCATGTCCGTTGTAGACAGGCGATGCAGCATACAGCAGTATTCTCGATTTCAAAGCCCTAGCGGCTCCTCCCGAAGCTCTACCTACATTTTCGCCTGTAAACCGTACCGGCAAAAGCGATATGGCGCGGTCGCAATCATCCACGATAAATTGAATACATTCTTCCAGCGTATTTCGCTTAACGGTAGTATAGTCCCCACTTGTCGGAAGTACGTGATCGGTAATGGGCACCGGTCCGTAAGTCCTGACCAATTGGTAGTATGCAAACGCCCGTAAAAGATAAGCTTCTCCTTTCCATTGGTTTCGGATTGCTTCTGTGAACTCTACCGCATTACTTTCTTCGGGCAAAGGGGTGTTGTCTATGTTTTCCAGAAAAATGTTCGCCTTACGGACTCCCATAAAACACTCATTCCATACGGGACTAATGCTATAAGAATTACTCGAGTTCATAGACCCGTTGTTCAGATAATGTGAAGCAGCGCCGCCATAGGCAATCTCCATTTCGTCACATCCGGCAGTAAACGGATTTCGTGCCCATGTGTCGTTCAACCCACACATATAATTCAATTCTGCCGGCAAATGCATATAGGTATTTGCCAACCAACGTTTCGCCGTTGTATAATTCTCAAACACTTCTTCCACTGTCATATCCCCTTCGGGCAATTTATCCAGATAATCATCACATGAGGATAACCAAATTGCTACAAAAAGGATTCCGGCATATTTTAAAATTTTTGCTCTCATAATATAAAAAAATTAGAAGTTAATTTGCGTTCCGAAATTTATGGTGCGCTGTAGCGGGTAAGCATCACTGATGTTTTGTTCCGGATCAATAATTTTAAGTTTGTCAAATGTCAATAAATTGGAACCGTTCACAAAAATCCTGATCCCTCCAATCTGTAATTTTTTCATCCATTCTTCAGGAAATGTATAACCGATTTCCGCATTTTGCAATTTCACATAACTTGCGTCGCGCATATAAATGGTCGAATTGCGGTTGTTATGTACATTATTCGCGGCAATAACCGTCGGATATTTGGCTTTTGAATTGTCTGCTCCCGGTACCCAGCGATTGTCGTAATACTCCCTCAACACGTTATAGTTCGGATATTCCAGTGAGAACGGATACATTCCTTCTTCCGTGAGGAAAGTGCTGCGGTTGGCTACTCCGGAAAATTGCACGGATGCATCAAAGTTCTTGTATGCCAGGCCTCCGCCAAAACCAAACATGATTTCGGGTATTTGGGGATGTCCGATAAATATCCTGTCTTTTTCATTGATAACCCCGTCCTCATTCATATCCTTGTATTTTATATCTCCAGGTATTATTGTCGTCTGAAATTCGGATTTAGCCCAATTGTCTATCTCTTCCTGATCCTTGAACAAACCTTCAGCCACCAATGCAAATGCCTGTGTGAGCGATGTTCCTCTTGTCTCCTGATAGGGTTCTGCCGGGGTAGCTGTATCGTCTTCTATTATTTTATTGCGGGCAAAAGTGAAGTTTCCTCTCAAGGAATAGGCCAATCCGTAAGAGGTGGTATTTTTTAATTCGATAGCCGCATCAAATCCTTTATTATCCACAATCCCGACATTACCGTAAGGGGTGCCGTGAGGAACCAACCCGAGAAGGGCAGGTAACTGGGCCCTTTTCAACAAAATATTTTCGCGGCGCTCTTTAAACGCATCAATCTGCAAACTGAATTTATTAAATAAACCGAGATCCAATCCTACGTTATACTTGGTTGAAGTTTCCCAGGTTAAGGCTACACCAAATTTCTTCTCTTCAATTCCGCTCAAATAAGTTTGTCCGGTTCCATACCAATATCCCGTAGCGGCAGTATTGACTGCGGTAACGTACAAAAACCTGTCGCCGCTCACTAAATCGCTACCTACCTTTCCTGCTGATCCCCTCAGTTTAAGATTGTTTACCACTGCCGGATCCCAGAATTCTTCACTTGAAACCACCCATCCCAAAGACACGGAGGGGAAAAAGCCATACCTGTTTCCTTTAGGAAATTGTTCCGATCCGTTATAACCGAAATTAAACTCTGCCAGATAACGATTACTATAATTATACGAAAATCTTCCGACAAGCCCTTGGTGACGGTTGGGCAAATTATCTATCGAGGTACCTGCGGTCAGGTTTTTGTACTCTTTCCTGTTTACCAGCAACATGGCTGCCACATCATGAAGACCAAACTTCCGCGCATAATTAAGGGCACCCTCCCAATACATGGAATAATTGGAATCCTGAATATCGACCTTATAACCCATAGTTCCTTGTTCGCGCCAAGTGCGATAAATGTAATCCCCCTCAGCATCAAGGTCCGTAACCTGTTTTACTTCAAAGTCAACCCGTCGGGCTACTTCGTTTTTGTAATAGTGGTCGAATGCAAATTTCCCGCTTACCGATAAACCTGGCGTCACAAGTTTTGATAAATCCCAGCGCGCAGCCAAATTCCCTTGATTGTTACCGATATACATTTGAGTATATCCGGTTTGCGTTGCCAAACCGTAAGGATTACCAATAAGGTATGCAGTTGTACCCCCGCCGGCTATCGATCCATCCGGATTCCTTACCGGATAAATCAACGGCGATGTCTGGCGTATAGCAGACCAAATAGCACCGGCGCTGGTGCCTTGATAACTTCGATCTTGAATGGTGGTAGCTAATCCCAATTCAAGAGACAATTCCTTGCTTACATTGACATCTATGTTAGACCTCAGGTTATAACGGCGAAATTTTCCTCCGTGAGTTCCCCAATCATGCGACTTGTCTTCTTTATACAAACCGTCTTTTCCTACATATCCAAGGTTTATATAATAGCGTGCCACTTCATTGCCTCCCGAAACATTCAGGTTGTGTGTTGTTTGCCAAGTGTCTTTTTTGAATACCTCGTCTATCCAGTTTACATTGGGATGCAGGTATGGATCCGATCCATCCCTGAATTTTTGAATATCCTCGGCAGACCAAGGTAACGACGACAGTTGGGAATTGAATGCAGCTTCATTCATTAAGGTTGCAAACTCATAGGCTTCTATATATTGGGGAAACCGCACACCCTCCAGGGTAGCATATTCGCCGCGGTAAGTTACTTTCGGTTTTCCTTGCACCCCTTTCTTTGTGGTGATAAGAATAACCCCGTTCGCCCCTTGTACACCGTACACTGCCGTAGCCGAAGCATCTTTCAGGATTGTGAAACTTTCAATTTCCTGAACGTTCACCACATTAATATCCCGTTCTACCCCATCTACCAAAATAAGCGGAGACGTAAAACCCGATCCGGTGTTGAGGGTTGCCATACCGCGTATATAGAGGGCTGCTCCGTCGAATCCCGGTTCGCCGCTGGATTGGCGGGTAATAATTCCGGGAATTGTCCCGCCCAATGCATTTGACAAAGAAGCTGCCGGAACCGCCTGAAGTTGTTTTACTTCGGCATTGGAAACAGCACCCGTTACCGACACCTTCTTTTGGGTTCCGTAGCCGATAACCACTACTTCATCGAGGGCTTCCGTTTCTTCCTCCAAAAATACGTCAATAATACCTTGCTTCCCTACTTGAATTTCTGTTTCCTTGAACCCGACGTACGTAAAACGAAGAACCGGATCTTGTGTCGTCAGATGAATGGTATAAGTACCGTTTATATCAGTCACCGTTCCATTTGTAGTACCTGCTTCCATCACATTCACTCCGATGAGGAGTTCGTTTTTCGTATCCATAACACGCCCGGTAACTTTTTGTCCCGATTGTGCCATACCAAACAATATGTTTCCTATGCACATTAGGGCAATAAGAAACAATTTTCCAAAATGTCTGTTTTTCATACTCTTTACGACTAGTTATTAATTGTTCAATTTGTTTAAAACAATAAGATTTATATTAATTTTTCTTTAATATCGCTTTCATCAACACAACTTCATACGGATTCCATGTTGACATGGTAAAATAAATGGTGGTAGAGTAATGATCGCCTGTTGCAAAATGCTCGAATTGATATGGACCATATTCGCCGCCCCACTCATTTTCACGTCCTGCATTATGTACATTATCGCAATTACTGTGTAACCAACTCGTATGCATAAAATGACAATATCCTCCGTCCTCCCATGGACGAAATATGGCTTGCGTTTCCGACCAGGGACCCCAGGGAGTATCCGATGTTCGAAGGTTTATTCCCCGAGGTTCAGGTTCTCCATGATTATACAATAGAATCCATTTTTTGATGAATTTATTATAGGATGCCGAAAGTTCCCCTACACCCGGGGTGGTTAACTGGAAAATCGGTTTGGCATATTTTTCTTTTCCAGTCCATACCGGCTTTCCATCTTTAATTCCGGCAAAATACTGGATCGAACTTCTATTTTTTATTTCGGATACCGGCTGGTAAGCCAAATAAATATGGCTTTGCCGGTAACTTCCGGATCCAAACATAACTAAACCGTCTCCTTCGTGAGGTGGTAAAAAATTCCAATCCGAGTTTTTTACTCTGACTACAGACACATTAATAAATTTAGATACAGATAAATCATAAACTTTAGAATATAGACCTTTCAAGGCATTTGTTCTATTTGCCGTAGCTAAAACGGAACGCCCCATGGTAACCTTATCGCTATGATCTGTTGTTATCCATATAAAAAATTCGTTATCTATCACTATCCCTTCCGTGGGGACTTCAAAGGCTCCTGTAGTATTAACCCCGGGTATAATGATACCTTGGTATATTCCCGTATCGTCAGTTACAAAATCGAGTTTTAAACCGTCTTCCGGAGTTTTATCCGTCGTATATCCGATTGCGTCATGTAATCCGGATTGCGGACCCCACGTATCTCCAAACAATAGCCATGTCGTATCTCCATCCTCGAAGGGTACTCCTAAGTCGGTGCCTTCCATTCGGTAACGTGAATAGCATTGACTAAGTGTCAGCTCATTTAAATGTTTATCGTAATCACCTGTCACCTGGCAAATTTTAGTAGCCTGTTGAACTATTGTGATGTCCGAAGGAATTGTATTAGGAGTGTTTCCGATAACGACCGATTCTTCAGATTCGGATTCTCCTGTTTCCGGATCGGGAGAACTATCGGAACATGCCAGCCACAAAAACGCCACAGAAATATAAATTATGAGATACTTCTTTTTCATACATGCAAGACTTGTGGGTATAGGTCGTGAAACCTATGCGCATCGGATTTCAAAAAGGGTATTTATATTTCATCACTCATTTCCCCACAATTGCGGATCATTCCCTTTTGCTTTCCGCCATGCATCTCTCCAACGGTGCATGTCCATATGGTTGATGAAGGGCTTGGGCTTGCGTATTTCCTTAGAAGGTGCCGGAGGTAGTTTCACGGCACTGTCCTGATACCAGTAAGCCACAGTGGCAAGATCAAGGGTGAGGTTGTTGTTATGCCCTGTTTCGATGGTTCCCTTCACTTCGGTTTCAAAGAAGATGGGGTCATTGATAAAGAACCGGTATACATGGGTTCTTCCCAGCCAGCCAATATCATTATTCACCCTCGGATAACCGAAATGGGGATGCGAGAACGGCTCTTTCGGACACCAGGAAGTATTGAAGAAGTCCTCCGTACCGGTACCGATCAGAGAAGGAGTCTTCTCTCCGTCGATAAACCACATATCATCCCCCTCTCCATACCACATGGGAGTGGGGGAGTGTACATAGTAATTGATCCCTACAAAATGGCCTTTCCCTTTGGTATTAATAAAAACATAATTCCGGTCTAACTGGGTATTAGGTTTCCATTCACCAGTCAACGCCCATTCGGTCTCTCCTTCGGGTAAGGCTTTGGACAGACTGTGATTATACCAGGCGTGAAAACGGCCCATTCCTTCGGGAAGTTCCGCCATCTCCAGGTAATCAACATAGAAATAGAAGGCATTGATCGTTTTATCAGTCTGATTTTCAATTTCTATCCTTGCTCCTTTCTCAAACGGCATTGCGAAATAACTGCTCAGTCCCGTTCCGTTCTCAGGTCCTGCCGACAGGGGAAGCGAGGCGTAGTTGTACCGTTCATTCCACCCTTGGCCGAAGAAAGGCCCGATGGGCGATTCTACCGAGGGATAGTCGTTTCCGTCCCAATACATCCTGATAATGATATCGTTCCTGCTTAACTCACCGGGTGGCGGGGCAATGGTGATCCAGATATGGTTGATCACACCGGTACCTTTTATCTCCGCAATGGTTCGTTTTTCACCGGGGCTGAAAGGTTCCAGGTGGTCACGGTTTCCTCCCGTAGGGTCGGTACTCGATATCCTCCTGTTTTTCATGCCCGATTTCAATTTTGCCAGCTCAAACATATCCCCCATCGGCTCCGTCTGGGAAAAGAGAGGGAATGAAAGCATAATCCCCAGAATAAGGGTGCTCAATTTCAACATTTTAAAATTAGTTCTCTTCATTCTATCTATTTATTTGGTTTATTGCTATTCCGATAGACTGGAATCTATGATCCACTTCGTTCCGATTCGCATATTCATCACATTCATTTTATTCTTGAGGTAAATATCTTGAATCTGAACGTCTTGATTCTCTATCTGTACAATGGCCCGTAAGCAGCACAGGCACGGTAATCCGCCCCCTCGTTGTCGGAACCGAATGCGGACCATGCATCCGGACGGAAGATCTTTTCATCCTCCACATTGTGCATGTTCACAGGGATAGAAAGTGCTGAAGCCAGCGTGATCAGATCGGCACCGATATGGCCGTAGCTGATGGCCCCGTGGTTCGCCCCCCAGTAATTCATCACCGAGTAGATGTCCGTAAAGCGACCTTTACCGGTGACGCGCGGTACGAAGAAGGTAGACGGCCAGGTCTTGTCGGTACGTTTGTTGATTACATCAAATACTTCAGGCGGAAAATTGGCTGTCCACCCTTCGGCGATCTGGAGTACCGGCCCTAATCCTTTGATCAGGTTCAGACGGCACATGGTAACCGGCATATCCGCCCTGGTCAGGAATTGCGAAGAGTACCCCCCGCCACGCATGTATTCAAGCGACGCAGGATACCAGGTGGTTGCATCGAGCATCTTCTCCACTTCTTCCTCACTGATCTCCCAGAAAGGTTTCATGACGGGATTACCGTTTTCATCCGACTGCTGACCGGTACCGTCAAGGGTACATGAACCGGAGTTAATGAGATGAATAGCACCGTCTTTCAATATTCCCTCAGGCTTCCAGCCGCTTACCCGTTCTATGGCTTCGGGGCTCCAGTAGGTGCGTACGTCGGCAAAGATCTGGGAGGTATTGGTAAGCAATTGGTTGAATAACATGCTGATACCGTTGAGATGATCATCCTCGGTAGCAAAAGTGAATGGTTTCCGGATTCCATTCCAGTCGAATGAGGAATTGAGGATCGCCTCGGAAAAATCACCGTCGGGCAGAAAATCGGTCCACTGCCGTTGTCCCTGAAAACCTCCCGCTATGGCATTGTGTCCGAGCGCTTCTTCACCGTATCCCATGGTATCCAGAGCCGGATTCCCGGTCATCAGGTCGCGCATGATCAGTGTCATCTTCACCACAAACTCCCAGTTTTTATCTTTCTGCTCACGGCTGTGTTTCAGGTGTTCGGGATTAAAATCCTCCCCTTCGCGGCTCATACAATGTTCTTTTGTCCACTGCATCGCTTTTTCAAATTCCTCATGATCATAAATCCCGAGTTGAATCCGGCGAAGGATTTCGCTCGCATCCACAAATTCGGTACGCATACCGAGGTACTCTTGCAGAAAATCGGGATTGGTCATGGAACCGCCGATTCCCATCGAGACGGAACCGATGGATAGGTATGATTTTCCCCGCAGGATAGCCACGGCAAGCCCTGCCCGTGCGAAACGTAACAATTTCTCCTGTACATCGTCCGGTATAGCCGGGTCGTTCATATCCTGTACTTCCCTTCCGTAAATACCGAATGCAGGCAATCCCTTCTGGTTATGAACTGCCAGCGCAGCCGAAAGATAAACCGCGCCGGGCCGCTCGGTACCGTTGAATCCCCAGATCGCTTTCGGTATACTGGGATTCATGTCAATAGTCTCCGATCCGTAACACCAGCAGGGAGTAACGGACAGGGAAAGACCTACATTCTCTTTTTCAAACTTTTCAGCGCATAATGCAGCTTCCCTCACACCCCCTATACAAGTGTCGGCAATTACACATTCTACCGGAGAACCATCGGGATAATGAAGATTTTCGCGGTACAATTTCTCTACACTTTTCGCCAGATTCATAGTGGTATCTTCAAGAGATTCCCTGATGCCTCCGCGCCTTCCGTCAATAACGGGACGGATTCCAATTTTAGGATAAACCTGTTTCATACTCTTATTTTTTATATTATGGTTATATGGAATTGACTATCCTTCGGACGTCGAATTGAAAATCGGTGTAGCCAACGGCTGTTCAGCAATAATATTCTGTCCCGGTAGTAATAATTCAAAGTCTCGTTTCATAACTCTCCTCTTTATAAATCATCTATAGTTAAACGTTTGACTTTATTTTGGAAGTCTTCCCTTACAATTCATCATAATAATATAGTGAATGGATTAATCGTTTAACTATCCGTAGAAAATAATATTAAGTGATTAATTCAGCTTCCAGAAAAAGTTTATGGATTTTTACGTCTTTGTTCTCTATTTGTCCGATCAGCAATTCTAAAGCTTTTCTTGCCATTTCTTCGACGGGCTGTTTAATGAACGGCACTCTAAAGGGAAATAAATTTATAGCATCGGTCTCATCGAAACACATTACCTGAATATCTTTTTGAATGAGAAGCCCATGTTTAAGGAGGGATTTCACTCCTGCAATAGAGATAGTATTGGTAGCAAAGAAAATGGCATCTACCTTTTTTTCACACTCTAATAATTGTGAAATTGCCTTGTCCATATCTTCCTCCAAACATTGATAACTGACCCCCTTCACATGATCAGGATCAGAAAGGCCGGCATCTTTCATAGCCTCAATGAATCCCCTCTTGCGCTCGTTCGTATGAAATTGATCTTGTTTGTAAGTTATAAATGCCGGATTTTTGTATCCCTGATCCATCAATTGCTTGGTGGAACGATAACATACTTCATAGTTATTGATCAGCACAGAAGGAACGTTCAATTCCGGGAACCCCCTGTCTACCAAAACCAACGGTTTTTTACCTTCTAAAATCGATTCGATCAAAACCTCACTGCCTTCAGCAGGAGTGATAATCAGGCCGTCCACCTGCCGGGAGTTGAGGAATAGGATCATTTTTTCCATCTCTTCCAATTTTTCATTGGTATTTCCTATAATCACCGTGTATCCCTCTTTCTCCGCATAATTCTGAATATGTAATGCCAGAGTACCGAAAAAAACATTTGAAATATCAGCGACTATCAATCCGATCGATTTTGAATGGCCCATTTTCAATCCTTTGGCGAGACTATTGGGTATATAATTCAATTCAGCCGCTTTCTCCACAATTTTTTCGGACATTTCCTTACTTACCCTGCCATTCTTGTTCTTTCCATTCAGTACAAGCGACACGGTAGCGGCAGAGACTCCCAATTCTTTTGCTATCACTTTTAAGGAAACTTTTTTCACCTTCAATACAGTTAATAACGTAAGTTAACGCAAAAATACAAGGTTAATCGATTAATTAAAAATTATTTTCTATGTTTTATAACATATTTACGCCCTATAAGCCTTATTTGTACCAATTCTAAATAAACAGACCCGCTAATTCAGTCGTCAGAGATATACCCGGAGCGGATTTTCTATAAGAGTAATTTCTCTATCGTGGACGGTGATAGAATTGAGATACCTGTATCTAGCACACCGGCATATAGATAGTTATCAATGGTAGAAAATTTAATAGTTTACTAGCCGTTACACATTAAACCTGAAATGCATAATATCGCCGTCCTGTACTACATATTCCTTCCCTTCCACATTCATTTTTCCTGCTTCTTTCACGGCATTTTCGGAACCGTAGGTAATAAAATCCTCATATTTGATCACTTCAGCCCGGATGAAACCCTTCTCAAAATCGGTATGGATCACACCGGCGCATTGCGGAGCCTTCCATCCTTTCTGGAAAGTCCATGCACGTACTTCCTGGACACCGGCGGTTAGGAATGTTTGCAGATCCAATAGACTATAAGCGGCTTTAATCAGGCGGCTTACCCCGGATTCTTCCAACCCGATCTCATTCAGAAACAGTTCACGCTCCTCATAAGTATCAAATTCAGCTATTTCAGACTCTATCTTTGCCGCGACAACCAATATCTGGGCATTTTCGTTTTTTACGGCTTCACGTACGTTTTCTACATATTGATTGCCGCTCACAGCACTCGCTTCCTCCACATTGCATACATATAATACGGGCTTTGCCGTTAAAAGGAAAAGTTCGCGGGCAATTTTGTTTTCGTCTTTCGTATCGAAAGCTACGGTACGTGCCGACTCACCCCGTAATAACGCTTCACGGATCTTTGAATATACTTCAAAAGCAAGTCTGGCATCTTTGTCTCCTCCTGTCTTAGCCTGTTTTTCCACTTTGCTGATGCGGGCTTCAATAGTCTCCAAGTCTTTCAATTGCAACTCGGCGTCAATGATCTCTTTATCGCGTACAGGATCCACCCGGCCATCTACGTGGGTCACATTTTCATCGTCAAAACAGCGCAACACATGCAATATGGCATCTGTTTCACGGATATTGGCCAGGAATTTATTGCCCAAACCTTCGCCCTTACTGGCGCCTTTGACTAACCCGGCAATATCCACTATCTCGACAGTAGTAGGTACAATTTTCTGGGGATGAACTAATTCCGCCAGCTTATTCAACCGCTCATCGGGAACTGTAATAACCCCTATATTGGGTTCAATGGTACAGAACGGAAAATTTGCCGCCTGCGCTTTCGCATTCGACAAACAATTAAAAAGAGTAGATTTCCCCACATTGGGAAGTCCTACGATACCGCATTGCAGAGCCATATTTCTTAAGACTTTAAGACCGCTTCGCTACAAGAACCCCTAAGCAGGACTCGTAGAAAAAGCGGTATACAAATAATTTTTTTCGGCTGCAAAGGTACAAAAAAGAGAGCAGTTATACATATTATTAACCGAAGGCTCATTTAAAATAACGATAACACCTTACAAAACAGTCAATTCATAAGCCATATCGTGCCGATATTTCCAGCATCCGCTCGATGGGTCTCACCGCTTTTACTCTTACCTTTTCATCCACCACAATTTCCGGTTTTTCATTTTTCAGGCAGAGATACAATTTTTCCAATGTGTTCATCTTCATATAGAAACACTCGTTACAAGCACAAGTGGAATCTTCCGGCGGAGCAGGAATAAATTCTTTATCGGGATTTTCTTTCTGCATCTGGTGTAAAATTCCCGCTTCGGTAGCCACGATAAACTGTTTATTATCGGAGTGGGTTGCAAATTTTAAAATGGAGGAAGTGGAACCCACATGATCAGCTATTTCCAACAGATATCTGGGACATTCGGGATGAGCCAGCAGCAAAGCATTGGGATATTCTCTTTTCAACTCTAGGATCCTTTGGAGGGAAAATTGCGCATGTACATGACATACCCCGTCCCACAGAAGCATATTTCTACCGGTCAGTTTATTGATATAATCACCCAGGTTCTTATCCGGACCAAAGATGATTTTTTCATCTTCCGGAAGCGATTCTACTATCTGCTTTGCATTAGTGGAAGTAACCACGATATCCGTCAGCGCCTTTACGGCTGCAGTTGTATTTACGTAAGAGATGACCGTATGATCAGGATGTGCATTCACGAATTTCTCAAATTGATCGGCTGGACAACTTTCGGCCAGAGAACAGCCGGCATTCAAATCCGGTATAAAAACACGTTTCTCCGGACTCAGAATTTTAGCCGTTTCACCCATAAAATGTACACCACACAATACTATGATATCGGCCGTGGTTTTAGCAGCCCATTGAGCCAACGCAAGACTGTCCCCTACAAAATCAGCGATATCCTGTATTTCCGGTTCCTGATAATAGTGCGCCAATATAATGGCATTCTTTTCCTTCTTCAGTAACTCTATATTCTGTACAAGTTCTTCTTTTGTCATAGCCTATTTTACTTTCTCCTTTCCGGAATGCAAAAGCTTCAATGATTTTTCAACCGAATTTATATTTATTATATATAGTTTTAAATTTAAAAAAATATATGATATTGGTAATTGTATGTTGATACTGTTGATGACTTTTTACCGGATAAAGTAGGTAATAATGTTATTAAACTTTAAACCTATATTATCAAAACTTATCCACAGATATATTTTTATTTTTTCTCTGTAAATGTGATAATTACAAATGTTATCATAAAATGTTTACAAAGGGCAAAGTTAATAATTTATTTCTTTTACGGACTATTTTTCCTGTTGAAAAGTGGCTGAAATCTTTCCAATAAAAAAAATATCTTTTTTTGGGGAATCCGGGATTTTTTACAACAGATCATTTTTTCTCTTTTACAAATTATTTTATCAATTTCTATCTACACTCATTTCACAAGTTATCAACAATTATTCGGCTTGCGCCTTTATTTACTTATTCATGAGATTCGCCCTTCAGGCGTTTATTCCACTTTGAGACATCTTCCATCCACCTGGTGTTGTTCATTTCTACTTTCATCAGGATTGACTAACCCTTGACTATCTATAGAATAACCACCAACTGTCTAAATTTACAAAGTAAATTTGAATGACTATTGAATTATAAACTGAATTAAATATCTAAAAATT
>ENA-UOOI01002011-UOOI01002011.1-fermentation-metagenome-genome-assembly--contig:-NODE-2011-length-18958-cov-34.435169_pt1 | contig 18958 bp, 27 predicted proteins | sample MGYA00245779_ERZ724027 | MGnify/ENA primary metagenome ERZ724027 (study PRJEB28704, sample SAMN03018318) | fermentation metagenome | biome: anthropogenic terrestrial biome; feature: soil...
ATAATGAAGGCAATAAAATAGAATATCAATACAGTTATGTTGATTTCAAAGAATCTAGTCAGGTAGATGGCAGTCTTATAAGTGAAGTTAAACAGGGTAAGGATGGTGTGAGTATAAAGCTCCATGATGCCATGAAAGCCCTTGACTGGCTGTCAAAGCATATGGATATGGCAACAGAAGAACAGAGGTTGAGGATGGAAAAACTTAGGGCTGAGATTGAGAAGGTTAGGAATCCTGACGATAACAAGCCTATAGAAATAATGATAAAAAGAAAAAGTGATGAATAATGCTTATAGAAAAAGAGGTAAATCCTAGTTTTGAAGACTTTATTTTTGATTGGGACCATAAATTCTACTTTTTAGTTGGAGGATATGGAAGTTCTAAGAGTTATCATGTGGCCTTAAAGCTAACCCTTAAATTATTACAGGAAAAAAGAACTGCATTAGTAGTAAGAGAGGTGTTTGATACCATAAGAGACAGCTGTTATTCTCTTTTAGAGGAAATAGTAACAGACATGGGACTTGACACTAGAATTAAATTTACAGCTTCACCAATGCAGGTTAGATTTCCTAATGGCTCCAAAATAATATTTAAAGGTATGGATAAACCTTCAAAACTTAAATCTATAAACAATGTTTCTATAGTATGGATTGAAGAATGTTCAGAGGTAAAATATGAAGGATTCAAAGAACTTTTAGGACGTTTAAGGCATCCAAGGCTATCACTGCATATGATACTTTCAACTAACCCTGTAAGCAAGGATAATTGGACATACAAGCATTTCTTTAAAAATGAAAAGAAGAAAATATTCATACTTGATGATGAGGAGCTTTACAAAAAAAGAATAGTTGTAAGAAATAACACCTATTATCATCATTCACTGGCAGATGATAATTTATTTTTGCCCAAAAGTTATATAGAACAGCTAGAAGAATTAAAAACTTATGATATTGATTTATACAGGATAGCCAGAAAAGGTAGATTCGGTATAAATGGCAGGAGGGTACTCCCTCAATTTGAAGTTAGGCCACACTATGAAGTGCTTCAGGCTATAGGAAACATAAAAAATCCAATTAAAAGAGTTGGCTTTGACTTTGGGTTTGAAGATTCTTACAATGCTTTATTAAGGTTAGCTGTGGACGATAAAGAAAAGATACTTTATATTTACTGGGAATACTACAAAAATCAAATGACAGATGATAGAACTGCCATTGAAATAGCTGAACTTAAAGACACACAGGAACAAATCAATGCAGATTCAGCTGAACCAAAAACAATAAGATATTATAGACAGCAGGGCTTTAATATTAGAGGTGCCAAAAAGTTTCAAGGTTCTAGGCTTCAAAACACTAAGAAGGTTAAAAGATTCAAAAAAATAATATGTTCAGAGGATTGTATTAATACCGTAGATGAATTAAAGGATTTGACATATGCAGTAGATAAAAATGGGGAAATTATAGAAGATAAATTTAATATAGATCCTCATACTTTTAGTGCTATATGGTACGGATTAGATGGTTATGAGGTTGCTGATATTAAAGAACAAAAGTATGCAGATAGTGTTTATGAAAAAGGCCGAGGGCTTAAAAGTAATATTTATCATAGAAGGAAAGGAGGTACCGTATTTTAATGAATACAAAACAGCAACTGTTAAAACTTACAGATTCACAATTAAAAGAGAGAAAGCAAGCTAAAAATGATTACTTTTATTATAAAGGGAAATGTCAGGATGAAAAGCTTGCAATAAGCGATCCTGATATTATCGGGCAGTCTTGGACAGTTAGTGATAATTTAGATTATGTACCTGCACAGGATATAAGAAATAAAGTAGGACCACTTTTGCGTAAACAAGCCAGATTTATGTTTAGTGTTCCTCCTGATATTCTGTTTAAACCTTATGATGCAAAGGATAAAGATGAATGTGAGGCATTAAGGCAGTTTGTAGATAAGATACTTACGGACAATGGTTTTTGGAGTGATACTCTAAAGGCTTTTTTAGATTGTACTGTAAGGAGAAGAGTGCTTCTGAGAATTGAAGCCAATCCAGAGCAGCCTATAAATATCTTTTACAACTCTATTAATGATTTTACTTACAGAACTACCTCAAGCAATTATAAAAAGTTGCAGGAAATTATTTTGGTAGTTCAAGAACCTGATACAGCAGATTTAGAGCAGGATAAGCAAGTATGGTACAGACATACGTATACTTTGCAGAAAATTACTTGTACTCATAAAATAGAGACATTCACTGGTGGAAATTTTGATAAACCTATTTCTACAGAAACAATAGATACAAAGTTGGATAAGTTACCTGCATGGGTAATATTAAATGATGCAATGCTTGGAGACATACATGGACAAAGTGACGTAACAGGGCTTAGAGATGCACAGAATAGCTACAATAGGAAAGTTTCTGATTATGCGGATGCTCTTAGATTTAATATGTTTGGTGAACGTGTGATTATAGATGCTGATGAAAACAGCGTAAATAATTGTAAGGTGGCTCCAGGTGCGATAATACCTTTAAAAAGTATAGATGACCATACAGCAGATGCAAAAAGGCTTGAAAGTTCCTTTACTTCTGCGGAACCTGCTGAAAAATTTCTTGATAGAGCCGAGAAGGATATGTATGAATCTTTAGATATGCCAAGACAGGAAGAACTTAAGAATGTACCCTCTGCTAAGGCATTAAAATACCTATACAATGATTTAATCGCAAGGTGTAATGAGAAATGGAATACTTGGGAGCCGGTAATCAAAGATCTGATAAGATTGATTATTGAATGCTGTAGTAAATTTAACTGCTATAGGGATTGGAACCATGATTGGGATGATTTACAATTTAATATTGTATTTAATCATAATTATCCTATTCCAGAAGATATAGACGACAAGAAAGATTTGGCTATGCAGGAAGTTCAGAATAATGTAAGGAGTCATAAATCTTATATTAAAGATTTCTCTAATATAGAGGATGTAGATGGTGAAATGGGTGAAATAATTAAGGACATAGCTAATATAACTGCAGCTGAAAATGAGCAAATGGTTCCTGCTGATAATAATACAGAATAGGTGATTCCATTGAATGAATATGAAAAGCTTATTTATAATTCCAGAAAAAAACAATCTCAATTAAATTTAGAACAATACAAGCAGATTAGGGATTTATATAAAGATGTTGCCAAAAGCTTGCAGGTCAAGGCTAATAAAGCCAAGAAGGGTAGCCTTACAGAGAGGTGGGCTAAAGATTATAAAAAGGCTATGAGAGCACAAGTTAAACAGATGAATGCTGTTATTGAAGATATCATATCTGAGAATATAAAAAAAAGTGCTGAAAATGCTACTGCCATACAATTAGATTTCTTTGATGAAATTAATATGAGATATAGTTTAGGAATGAGTACGTCCTTTAAAAATATGTTTTCTAATGTTCCTAACGATGTGTTGAAAGAACTTGTTTCAGGGAACTTCTACAAAGATGGCAAAGGACTTTCAAAGAGAATATGGTTTAGCGAAAATAAAGTAAATGGAGACATAGATAGGATAATTCAAAAAGGTATTGCGGAAAAAAAGAGTGCTTATGAATTGGCACAGGACCTTCAGGAGTATGTTGATCCAGATTTTAAAAAAGATTGGAGTTGGAAAAAGGTTTACCTCAGAACTGCAAAAACAATAGATTATAATGCTCAAAGGCTTGCTAGGACTTCTATAAGTCACGCATATACACTATCTATGCTTAGGAGCTGCGAGAGAAATCCATTTATAACAAAAGTAAGATGGCATAGTGTATTTGCACCGGGCAGGACATGCCCTTTGTGTGAGGAAAGAGATGGCAGAGAATATTTACTTAAGGAGTGTCCAATGGATCATCCAAATGGAATGTGCTATCAGGAGCCAGTTTTGAATGACAGCTTAGAGGATATAGGCACAAGGTTGAACAAATGGGCAAATGGCAGCAATGATTCTGAATTAGATGATTGGTATAATAAATATGGCGATTTTTTTAGTGGAGAAAGTAATAATGGTATTAAAAAACAGAGAAATAATGATATAATAAAAGAAAAAGAGTCTAAATATCCTGATATAAAAACTATAAAGGAAGCTGAGGATTGGGCTTTAACTAATCTCAATCTTAAGAATGTAAGTTATGAAGGTATCAGTTTGGATGTAGCAAATTATGTTAATAAATCTATGGGTGAAATTTATAACGAATATCCTATCTTGAAGGGATTTGTACAAGATATTAAAACTGATAGAAAAATGAAATCTGTTGCCAGTGCTGCATTAAGTTTTGAAGATGGACAAATTAATACAAAACTTAATTTATCTAATAAGGATTTATCAGATCTAAAATCTATTGATGATATGATAAACAGGTGTGTAGAAGATAAATGGTGGACTCCTAAGGAAGGAGTTAAAGGCATAATAAAGCATGAAATGGGTCATATGATAGAATATGCACTTACAATGAAGAAATATGGTTTTATAGATACTGATTTAATCATTATAGATACAAGCATGGTGAATGAAGCCTTTAAAGCTATTAATAATGGAGAAATATCAAAAGATATAAAACTGAAAGCATTGAGCAATCTGAAAATACTGAACACAAAACAAAATATAATTGATAATTTAAGTGAGTATGGATATAGCAATACACGTGAATTTTTAGCTGAAGCAGTTTCGGAAAATAATCCAAGGCCATTAGCTCAACAAACTGTAAAATTATTAAAAGAAAAAATAAAGGAGGTCTGGAAATGATACCCATACCTAAAGAACTTATGGGAATAACAACCTTTGATGAAAAAGGGAATAGAATATTGAAGGATGGAGCTACAGAAGAGCAAAAGAAAATATTTGAACAGTTTTACAAAGATTTAGAATCTGGAAAGCTCTCAGATATTGAAATTGAATATGAAGAATAAAAGCACCTACTAAGTAAAAATGTGGGTGTTTTTTATTTTCCTAGAAATGAGGTGAAAGTGTGGCTGACTTATCGGTAAAAGTTGATGTCACAAAGACTGATGCTTTTAAGAGATTTATAAATATTCTAAAAGAAGTTATGGAAGATACACGAGTCCCTGATGAAGTAAAACATGAAATTACAGACAAAATTAATAGCTTAATAAATAAAAATAAGGAGGAACAGTAAATGCCAAAATTAAGTGAAATATTAGGAGATTCATTTACACAAATACCAGAAGATATACGGAAGAAATATGAGAATGTAGATCTGGTAGATAGTTCTGATTATATTTCTAAGGAGACATATAATCAAACGAAAAAGGAGCGTGATGATTATAAAAAAGGTGTGTCCGATAGAGACAAGCAAATAGAAGACTTGAAGCCACTTGCTAAGGATAATGAAAATCTAAAGACTAAGCTTTCTGATTTACAAACTAAGAATAAAGAGGATTTGGAAAAGCAAGAAGCTGAATATAAGAAGCAGATGTTTAATATTGCTCTTGATGCTAAATTAGCTACTGTAGGAGCTAAAAATCCTAAAGTTTTAAAGGGACTATTGGATTTAGATAAATTAACTCTTGAAGATAATGGTAACTTTATCGGGCTTAAAGAACAGGTTGAAGCAGTAAAAGAATCTGATGGATATTTATTTGAAGAAGATAATAGTAATCCAGGTGGTACTGGAGTTATAGGTAATCCTGGTTCTTCTGGTGGAGGAACTGATGCTAATAAAACTAAAAGCTTAGGCGAAAGATTGGCTGCAGAAAAAGTAGAAGCTGCTAAATCAAGTGAAAATCTAGACAGTTTTTTCTTAAAATAATGAGGAGGTTTATAAATAATGAGACAAAGTACAAGAACGATAAGTGTAGGACAGAAAGATATAAGAGAAATAGCAGGAGATCATTTTGTAAATATAAATATAAAAGTTGCAAAAGCAGATGTTACTGCAAAGCTAGTTGATGGAGTGTTACTTGCAGGAACTTTAGTAGATAAGGATGGAAAACCTGCAAATGGCACAACATCTTTTGGGATACTTTTTGAAGATATTGACTTTAATAATTCTATGGGTACAGAAATACTTCCAGTTATGATACATGGTTTTGTGAATAAATCTAAAATTGAAGAGTATTCAGGTGATGTTGTTTCAGCTGAAGCTATAGCAGCTTTGAATATGATTAAATTTTTATAATATATTAGGGAGGCAATGATAATGGATTTAAAAGACTTTATAAATTCTAAAGAAATAGCATTATATATTAAGAACTTACCACCACAAACAAGTATAGACCAAGCCCTATTTCCAGTTACAAAACAATTAAGTACAGAAATAGAGATAGCAAAGGGAGCAAAGCAAAAACCTGTAGCTTTAAGGTTATCTACTTTTGATACAGCTGTAAAAGTAAGGGCTTTAAAGGCAGATGTATCTGTTGAAAAGAAAGAAATGCCGTTTTTTAAGGAAGCTATAGGGATAAAAGAAAAAGATAGAAGAGATTTAATAATTGCACAAAATAGTAATAATCAAAACTTGGTTGAATTCATAACTAAAACTGTATTTGAAAACTATGCGACTTTAGTAGCAGGTGCAGATGTCCAGGCAACCCGAATGAGAGCTCAGGCTATGCAAAAAGGTGAGATAAATATAACAACAGATGATGGAGATATCGTAGTTGACTATATTATACCTGCCGAACATAAAGAGGTATTAACTGGCACTTCAGTATGGAGTGATCCTTCATCTGATATAGTTGGGGATATAAGTAGATGGCAGAAGGTATTTACTGATGAAGGTTTAGAGAAGCCTAGTAGAATTTTACTAACACAAAAAACATTCAATTATATTACACAAAATACTGCTATAACGAACGATCTTAAATCAAGGGTTTTAGGAGAAGTAATATTAACTGATTCAGACTATGTTTCTTTCTTAAATAAAAAGTTGGGATTACAAATAGCTATTTTGAATGGTACTTATGTGAATGAAGAAGGGGTAACCATGAATTTCTATGAAGATAATTTGGTTACTCTTATACCTGCTGGCACTTTAGGGAAAACTCTTTATGCTGTTACTCCAGAGGAATTTGATAAAGAGTATGGATCTGGTAAAATTGATACACAGGTAATTAAAACTGGAATAGCAATAACTACTATGGTTAAAGAAGATCCTGTTGAAGTGGACACTAAGGTATCACAAATTGTTTGCCCATCTTTTGATAGAGCAGGGGAATGTTTTTTTGCAACAGTAGCATAGAGAAAATTAAAATCTCTATGCTTAATTATTTTAAAGAAAGGATTGATATAAATGGCTAAGAAAACAATAACTGAAGAGGAGAGAAATGTAAAAGTTAAGGCAAAAGTAAATTTAAAATACGATAGTGATGTAGTGAAGATTGGGCAAGAATTAGATATAAGGCAGTCTGATTTGAAAGAATTGCAGGATAAGGGATATATAAGCTACACTCCACCGGTTCAATCACAACAAGATGATCAGACTCCTCCAGTCAATAACTAAGCAGGTGAAAAATCATGGCTAGTGATTTAGAAATTTTAAAATTTAATCTCCAGGAAAAAGAATATCCTTATTTTGATGATGAAGATCTCCGGCTTTTGTTAGATAAGAGTAATGGAGATATTCAAGCTGCAAGTTATGAAGGCTGCCTGAAAAAGGCTGCTGCAGATGATAAGCTAGAAATATCAGGTATAAAGTTGAGTTCTAATAGAGAGTACTGGCTTACGCTTGCTAAACAATTTAAGCCAGCTCCGAATTATATTACAAGCATGAATAGAGCTGATGGACAATGAAGTGGGATGAAACAAGAAAGCAGAAAATAAGAAACCAACTGGTAAAAAAAATAACCCCTTTCATGAAAGAAGTAACAATTCTCAGGGAAGGAAAAAATATATTCGGAGAATATGAAAAGGATCAATATGTATGTAAAGTTAAAGGTTATTACCATACAGGAAGTACTTCTATTAATATAGTTAACAATAGTACGGAAGCTGCTAACCTAAATAGGAATTATCAAGACAGGTTTTTACTTATAGTTGATGACGAAGTTAAGAAAATAAAAGAGCATGACTACTTTAAACTTGATGATATTAAATATGAAATAATAGACAAAGGAAATATTCAAGATATTGTCTGGGATGTTTATTTGAAAAGGAAGGAGTGAGAAATATGTCTGGTTTTAAATTTGATGCAACTGATTTTTTAAAGAAAATTGCCAGTGGGAGTGGTGGAGTAAATGGAAAAATGAAAGCTGCAGTTGGGGTTTATTGTGACAGTGCTGGGAAAAAGATGGAAGGGTATGCCAAAAGCAATGTACCTTGGGAAGATCATACAACTCATGCACGTACAACTATAAAAGGTGGATTTAAATGGCAAAGTGAAGATAAATGTGCTGCATATGTGGCAGGTAACATGGATTATTCTCCATACCTTGAATTGGCACATGCTAAGGGTACGAGTTCGGATAATGGGGTTGGTATGGAAGTAGCTCCTTCCTTTGAACAACTGGAACTGGGGAATGAAGGCAAATATGCGGTACTTAGGCCAACAGTCAGAAAACTTACTCCTGAATTTGTAAATGGTATGGCTAAACTTTTGAAATAGGTGATTATATGGCAGAAGTAAATTTTAAATATGCAATTACAGGAGATGTACTACAAAATTATATAAATGGAACATACAAGCCACGTACCGTATGGGAGCGTGTTTTTTTATGTTTGAAAAGTAAAGGTGTAGATGTATATTCCCTGGGGCAACACGAAGGGAAATGTACATCTCCTTATGTTGTAATAAAAAATACTGGAACTATGGGATTTCAAGGTAGTAATCAAATAGGTTCGCAAACTTTAGATATTATGGTATATTGCCCTGCAACAAATTATTCAAACTTAGAGCCTTTCGCAGGGCAAATACAAGACTTTCTAAGGGAACTGAAAGAATATATAAGACCTACGGGTAATATAACTTCTGTGGTTTTAGACAATACAGTAAATGGATACACACAAGCTTTGGAATACCAAACATTTCAGAGATTAAGGAGGTAAAATAGAATGTCAGATGTAACAACTTCTACAGAAAGTATGCCTATTGCGAATATCGCACTAGGAGAAATTATAAATGAAATTACAGGTGAATCCTTTGTCTTTGATACAGCAGAAAAGGCGGATATTAAGCCAGATTTATCAAAAGGGAAAGAGGACATACTCAGAGTTAAGAATAGAATAATTGCTATAAATAGAACAGATGATATATGTATAGGATACAATATTAAACTTACAGATAATACATTTTCTCCTGAAACTATGGTATTAGTAGATGGAGGTACTACAACTTCAACAGGATATGAGGGTGCAGAAGTAGGCAAAGCAGTAAAAAAGATTCCGTATACTTTGAATTTATACAGTGAGGAAAAGGACTACGACTCTTCAACGGTTCGATATGTAAAATTTAGCTTTAGACATAATAAAGGAACGCCAGTAGAATATAAATTTGAGGATGGTAAATTTTATGTGCCTGAATTTGAAAGTACAAGTAGACCTAAAAAAGGAGAGAAACCTATTTATATAACTTATACAAATACCTTGCCTAATGGCGAAACAAGTGATGGAGGTTCTAGTGCAACTGTACCTAATCCTCCTACTCCAACAGAACCTGATGAAACTACAGGAACACCAGGAGTTACTGTAAGCTCTGATTGTAGAGTAACGTGGACTTTTGCAGATGCAGTGAATGATGCAGATGTTACATCTGCTAATTTTAAAGTTACTAAGAAATCTGATGGAACAGCTGTGTTAGGCAATGTAACTATGGATACAGCAAAGAAAGTTATTACTTTTGTTCCTACTTCAATAGCTGCAGGTGTGACCTATGAAGCTACTGCAGCATCCATAAGAAAGGCAGATGGCAGTGGGAATACTACAGCAGTGACAGTTGAATTTAGCACGATATAAGGAGGGTTAAAATGAGCGAATTGACGGTAACGAATATTGAGGAGTTAAAAAAACAGTCCACAGAAATAATAGATTTGCAACCTTTTTCTGGTGATAAACTTATTCGGGTGAGAGTAAAAAGACTCTCAATTTTAGGGTTATGTCAAAGTGGGGAAATACCTAATCAGTTACTAGGTGTAGCAAGAAAATTATTTTACCAAGATAAAATAGAACAAATTGACCTAAAGGAATACGGAAAGGTTATAGATATAATTTGTAAAAATACTTTGGTTGAGCCTAGTATAGAGCAATTAAAAGAAATAGAATTGGAACTTACAGACGAACAAAAATTTGAATTGTGGGCATATAGCCAGCGAGGGGTGGAAGGCTTAAAATCCTTTCGTAAAGTCGCAAAGGGTGCTATCGATAATAGTAATGGCAAAGATGTACAAACTAAGACCAAGCCAAATTTTAAGCATAAAAGGTGATTATGAAGCTTTTTGTTTTGATGAGGCTTGCGATTATATATTAAGTGAACTTTCCAAAGAAAAGCCAAGAACCCCTAAATGGGAAGATAAAAAGCAGGATGTAAGGGGAAAGAAATCCATGGAGGATAATAAATCAACTATAGAATGGATGATGGCTCATAATAAACCACTTTGATTAATTAAATATGGACAAAATGTGAATAATATTGCTATAATATAGTAAATTATAACAATAAAAGGCGAAATTAGTTTTTGAGGGGGATATTATTTTGATTAAATGGGTGTTTTCTCTTGCTGGCATTGTGTTCTTAATACTATTTATAATTTCTATGGTCAAACCTATATTATTTAAAAAAAGATGGCAAGCTGGTGCTGTATATGGTTTAGCAGCTATTTTATATCTTGTGCTTACTGGTCTAATGTTTTATTCTGAATATACTGTAGCCACTACAAGTAGTAGCAGGAATAATAGTAGTAAAACTTCTCAAATATCTACAAATACCAAGGATAGCAACACATCTGGCACTAGCAGTACGGATAGTAATGATCCTAAAAAGAAACAATATGTAGATGCAAATGGAAATGGACTTATAAAAGGCAACAGTAGTAAGATTTATCATGTCCCAGGTTCAACGTATTATGATAGGACAACCATAGATGATACAGAGGCATGGTTTAAAACTGTAGAAGAAGCAGAAGCAGCAGGGTATAGAGCACCAAAGAGGTAGTGAAGAATTATTTTAAGGGAGATGATAATATGGATAGCTTTGCCTTTGCTTTATTTTCGTTTGCAGTTTTAGGGGCTGTAGTGTCTTTAATCGTATTTATAATTGATGCGATTAGAAAAAAGGACTTAAAGAAACTGGTATAGTGATTGGAATATTTTTTATTTTAGGTGCAGTTTCTGTAATTATGGCGCCCACTTCTACCCAAACTACGAACACGCAAAATGTAGCAGATGTACAAAATGTCAAAGAGACACAAACTAATAGTGAGTTGACTAATACCATATCAGGGAAATTGGGCAAAGATGAAAAATTGCAGGATGTAACAACAAAAGATAGGGAAATAGACTTAAAAATTGATTTGGGAAATGAAACCAACGGATTGACTTTGGAAGACTTGGCATGTACAAGATATGCAGGAATAACTGATTACTTATTAAGTACAGGAGAATGGGATACCATTACTGCAGACTTTGTAAATGTAGGCAAAATTACTATGGATGCTTCGGAATCAACTTCCACGGAGATACTAGGTGAGAAGAAAAAGTATTTTCCGTTAGAAATAATAACTAAAAAGTTTGAAAAGTATTGAATGTTTAGCTCATATTTAAAGTATGAGCTAAATTATTTTAGAAAAAAATATTAAAAAACATTTGACATTGAACATCAAATACAGTATCCTATATATAGGAGGTGAATTGATGTCGAATGTCAAAGATGTTTTCATAACTAAGGAGGTTGCAGAACAATTAAACTTGAGTTCTAGTTATTTAATAAAATTAAGTAAAAAGATAGGGCTTAACGAAACAGAAATGAGAGAAGCAGGAACTAGAAATTACCTCTTTAGTAAAGAAGCAGTTGAGAAGTTAAGAAAACATTTAAAAAAATAGAAGGAAGTTTCTACCCGCAAAAGTACAAAAACTTCCTTCTCGCAGAGGTCACCCTCTATGAAATATTGTATCATAGACAGTGATCCTGTTCAAGATTTTACACAGAGCTGTGTTGAATTGTACACAAACTATTGTAAAATCTTTACATTGTGTTCAAGAAATTGGACATAAAAGAAGGAGGATTATAATTATGAAAGAAATGATGACTATCAATAACAATAAATTAATGATTAAAGAATATGAAGGGCAGAGAGTTGTTACTCTTTGGGACATTGCACGATTGCATAATACTCAAGCGCATAGTATAAGGATGAATTTTGAAAGAAATCTTAATAAGCTTATAGAAAATGAAGATTATTTTTTAGTGCCAAAGCAAGGTAATTTTGCTCGCACTATCAGTGCGAGCAAAGAAGTTACTTTTCAAGCTATAAATGCATCAAAGAACATTCCTGTATTTACAGAGAGTGGCTATTTAATGATGACCAAGCCTATGCAGGATGAACTATCTTGGCAAGTTCAAAGACAGTTAGTTAAGGGATATTTTAAATTACAGGAGATAAAAAGTGCCTTAGAAAATGATGATGTTTCTAATAAATTGGAAAATCTGCAATTAGAACAACAAGGCTTAAAGCTTGCAGTAGATTTATTAAAACCTAGTAAGGCATCTACAGTAAGAATGTTGAAGGATTTTAACAACTCCCAAGGCTTAAGCACTGCATATCTTCCCGATTATGTGGATGAAAAAGCAGGCAGATCAGCCACAGAGCTTTTAAAGAAATTCAACATTCCTATGAGCACTGTGAAATTCAATAAACTTATGCTGGAGCATGAATTTCTAAAAGAGGAAACTAGGACAGCCACCAATAAACAGGGCTTTAAGAAATACAAGTCTTTCACAGATAAAGGGCTTAAATACGGTAAGAATAAATCCAGCACATATGGCAGTGAGAAAGAAACCCAACCATTATATTATGAAGATACCTTTATAGAATTGGTAAACATATTGGCTCCCTTAAAGGAAGTGATATAATGACAGCAGTAGAAGTTAGGGAGCAATTCGTGGAATTTTCAGGAGATTATCTGGATAGAATAACATTAAAGTCAAAAAACCTAGCAGAAAAAATAGACTTAGAACATATTACAGATTATAACAAGGAGTTTTTTGTATCGGAAATGCATACTTTTATATCAGATTTGTTTGGAATATAAATAAAGCTTTAAAGGAAAATATAGAACCAACTTAGAATATTAGACAAGCACTTGCTGTAATGGCAGGTGCTTTTGTTATGGGTGGAAGGGGGTGAGAGTTTGGCAATAGATGCAGGAACCGTGGTTGCTTTTATGGAATTAGATACCTCTCGATTTACAAGTGGACTGAGTAGTGCAGGACAACAGATGAGACAATTTATGGATTCCAGCAACTCTGCAGAAACAAGAATGCAAAGTTTAGGCGGAGCAATGCAAAGTGTAGGTAGTGTTGCAACTAAGGCTGTTACACTACCTCTAGTTGGAATAGGTACGGCCGCAGTAAAAACATCTATGGATTTTGGAGCCCAAATGTCGTCTGTGCAAGCTATTTCAGGGGCTACCGGAAATGAATTCAATAAGTTGAGAGAACAGGCCATTCAATTGGGGGCTGATACAGCATTTAGTGCTACAGAAGCTGCTGAAGGGCAAGAAAATTTAGCTTCTGCTGGATTTAAGACAAATGAAATACTGGAAGCTATGCCCGGAATGTTGGATTTGGCTGCGGCAGGAAACGTTGATATAGCAACTGCATCCGATATAGCAGGAAGCTCTCTTAGAGGTTTTGGGTTAGAGGCAAGTCAAGCTACACATGTTGCGGATGTGTTAGCAAAAACAGCAGCAGATACCAACGCCGGGATAACCGATACTGGTGAAGCTATGAAGTATATTGCTCCAGTAGCTAATGCATTAGGGATTTCTTTTGAAGATACTACTGCAGCTATAGGATTATTGAGTAATGCTGGAATAAAAGGGAGTCAAGCAGGAACCACATTAAGATCTGCATTAACTAATCTAGCAAGTCCTACTGATGCAGCTTCAAAAACAATGCAAGAATTGGGGATGAATTTCTTTGATGCCCAGGGAAAAATGCTACCTTTAGGAGACGTAATACAACAGTTGAAAGATAAAACTTCTGGACTTACGCAGCAACAAAAAGCAAGTACAATGGAAACACTTTTCGGTAAAGAAGCCATGTCTGGCATGTTGGCATTAGTAGACCAAGGACCCGATAAATTCAGAGAACTTGAAAAAGGATTGAAAAATTGTGATGGTGCTGGAAAGGAAATGGCTAGTACCATGCAAGATAACCTCAAAGGTGCTATTGAAGGTATGAAAGGCTCCATAGAAACCATGGGTATAAGAATAGGAGATGTATTGGCACCCGGTATAAGAAAGGCTGCAGATTTTATAGGTAAGCTAGCTGATGGATTCTCTAATTTGCCAAGACCTATTCAGACATTTATTGTTTATCTTGGGCTTGCAGCAGCAGCTTTCGGACCAGTTATGATTATATTCGGTAAGATTATAACATCAACAGCAACTGTAGTTGGTGCATTAGGGAAGATAGGAACTGCAGTAAGGAGTTTAGGTACTATATTTAGTGGGTTAAGGTCAGCTGCCAGTATTTTTACTGTTCTTCCTGGACTAATTAGTCCTCCTGTTCTAATTACAGTTGGAATAATAGCAGGACTTGCCTTTGTAGTATATGAAGTAATAAAGCATTGGGATTCATTTAAAAAGTATGCAGCAGGGTTTGGAAATGCTATAAAAAGTATATTTAAAGCTGTAGGAGAGTTTATTGGTACTGCAGTTAAAGGCTGGGGGCTGATATTTACTGGATTTGGTAAGTTACTTAAAATGTCCGTAGAAGGCTGGATCGTACTATTTAAAGGGTTCGGAGAATTTATCAAGGCTGCGGTTGAAGGTTGGAAACTAATATTTTCTGGATTAGGAAGTGTAATGAAATCTATAGGTAAATTTATTTTCGAAGGATTATTCGAAGGTATAAGCAGCATGGCAGGAAAGATAAAAGATAAAGTTGCTTCTATAGCAGCTTCTATAAAAGATACATTTAAAGCAGCTCTAGGTATACACTCTCCTTCAACTGTTTTTGAAGAATACGCAACAAATACAGGGCAGGGTTATATAAATGGTTGGGATAAAATAAAGAATCCAATAAAACAAAAAATGTTGGGTTTAGCCAATGGAATTAAAAGTTTATGGAACACAAAACCAGATTTTTCGGGGCTAGATGATATTGCCTTAAGTGGTGCTTACAATGGTTCTTCAAAGGAAACTTTAAACAGAATAAATAATCTTAGTACAAGTAAAATACTTGACTTTAACCCTAAGTTTACTCTCTATGTTACTGTGGCTGATACTGGTGAGAAAGGTATACAAAAACTTGCCGGTGAAGTTAAAACCATGTCAGGAAATGCACTTAAGGATGCAATGACGCAGTTGTTTATGAATGATGTTATAAGAGACTAGGAGGTGGCTTCATTGGCTGATATATCAAGATTGGATGCCTTTGATATAGAACTGCAATATAGTAATGGAGTTAATACAGGTGGCACTATAACCAATTACAAACCACCTCGTCCTGCTTATTTTAGAAAAGCAGTTAGAACTATATCGGGTTATAGCCAATTTCAAGATAATGTGAAGAGCGATTGTATCGTAGAGTTTACTGTAGTTTTTCAAATTAAAGGAGAAACAGATGCAGAAACACAGGCAAATGCTGAAAAATATCTTGAATTTGTTAGCAGATTCAGTGAGAGATTTATGATAATAAATGAATTTGGCATACCGTATAAAGGGTATTTCCAGAATAAATATGACTTAGATACTTCAATTGAGGGAGATGTATATGCTATAGCTGTTGAAATGCTCTGTAATCATGATGTTTCAGGATGGGTGAGTGATGATAATGGACTTTAGTATAGTTGTATATAGGAAAAAAGGTTATGTCAGCTATGGAACAGAAGACGCTGACAAACTCACCATTAAAAATAGTCTTATAAGCATAAAAACCAACAGAAACAAAGATACTCAAGTGACAGAATCAACTATTGTTGCAGAATATGAGAAGCTACCTTTAGCAGCTTACCAAGGAGGAAATACAGGAATAATTGATAATTTTGCTCGTATCGAAACTTATTTTGGTGTAATAATCCAGTTTACAGGAGTTATAAAGAAATATGAGTATAATGAAACCGACAAGACTATAACTTTAACCTGTCATGATATGTTTTATAGGCTTTTAAATGCGACAAATGAAGATATAACTTATACCGATACAACCGCAGTAAATGTAATTGCGGATCTTGTAAACAGGGCAGGATTAACCTTTCATTATGCAGGTGGAGATAATTACAGTATTTCCAATCTAAAAATAGTGGAGGGAACAGTATATGCGGATGTTATACAGAGCCTTTTGGAAACAATGCACGCAAGCATTAGATGTAATAAGAGTGGAGTCATTGTGCTTGATGAACAATATCCCGATTATATAGAAGGCGGTGGAGATGCTAACCACTTTGATTGGACTTATAAAGATAATACAAATAACGCTTCTGATATTGCGGGTAGAGATGCTTCTTTGATGCGAAATATATTAAAAATAACCTGTGATGTAAAGTCGGGAGATAAAAACCAAACTGTGTATGATAAATTTGAAGATCCTTCAATGACTGAGTACCTTAATGGCGAGAAATGGTATGAAACTCTGGATAATGCACTTGCCAATACACAAGAAAAAAGAAAAGCTGTGGCAGGATGGAAATATCTTGAGTATTGGAGAAAAAGTACACCCTTAAACATATTGCCAACTGCAGGCAATAAAGATATTGATATAGGTCAAGTAGTTAAATTGTTAAGAGATAATACTAATCCAGGGTACTATTTAGTAGTTGGCGTAGATGCAGAAGTAAGTGCGGATGGCTACACCGATACATTGCAATTAGAAGGTATGAGGGATAAAAATACAATATATGAAATACCGGTATTATTAGCTTCTGGTGTTATAAAGGAGGCAAAATGATTATGCCCAATAAGGGGTTTAAAAATGTAAGAGAACCTATAGTTTATGTTTTAAATCAAGAACTTAGGAAAAGAGACCTTAAAAATAGAGTTTCGATAGATACAGGAGAGGAATCGTATAACGGAGAATTGGTGGAATATCCAGTTGAATTAGTAAGAGATTCTGTTACAAAGAAAGTAGTTAAATGTATATACGGGACAGGTGGAGAACAGTGGTCAGAGGAACTTATTAGAAATACAGAAGGAAAAGTATATCAGATAAAAACAACCTTTCCTGATGGAAGCACAAAGACAATACAAATTAATAAGGGTTCTGATAACTTAGTTGATAACGTAGATTATGTCTAGGTGGTGGTTTAATTGAGTTTACCACAATATGTAACAAACTTTGACGAACTAGTAGATGCAATAGGTAATTATCTTGAAAATGGTGTAAACGTAGATATCGGAAGCATAGTAGTACCAACAGACCAAATGGAAGATTTGTTATCTCAAATAAAAGATAAGATACAAGGAGTAGACTACAATGCGCTGATAGAGGCATTAAATGCACTGGGAGTTAAATTGGATGGATTGGCCGGTAATTTAGGTATAAGTGGTATACAGAAAATATATGGGGAGATGCTTGAAATTCCAGCAAGTGCAGGAGCTTATACTATAGAATTTACTGTGCCTAAAGCAGGGAGAATTACTGGTATAACCACTTCTCAATCTGCGTGGAATTTCCAGGATACCTGGGATTTAAAAGCAGGAGATACAGTATTGTTCACCGGTGTTCGAACTAAGGAATATGGAGAAAATAAGTTCTTTAATGTATTCTATCCAGTTAATGCAGGGCAGAAGATAGATTTTGTTTTCAATAATATCAGTGGCTCTAGCAAAATACTGTGGGTGGATTTTAATATTTTGGAGGATATCACATGAGTTTACCACGATATATTATAAATTTTGATGAATTGACGGATGAACTCAGAAGGGATTTAATCCAGCTTATAGATGATGCGTTAAAGGACAAATACCCACAATTAGACATGCAGGAGATTAAAGCATTATTAAGTGAAATAGAGGACTTACTGCCAGATGAAAAGTACAGAGGACTAAAGAACAGAATAGAACAATTCATAATGTATAAATATGATGGTACCCAAAAGGTCCTGGGAGTTCTACTTGATATTCCTGCAATTATAAGTGATTATAAGCAGGATTTTATCTTTGATAAAGATATTTTTCTTACAGGTCTACATTTAAACCAGACAGGGTGGAAAAAGAATGATAAATACAGCCTAATCATAGATAAAGAAAAAATTATAGATGGTGCCACCACCAAGGAAATAGGAGAGCATAAATACTTTAATACTTATTACAAAGTTGATGCAAACACTCCTATTTCTTTTATTTTGCACAATTTAAGTGGGAATAGCAGACAAACAATAGTTGACTTAGAATACCTGGAAGGTCAAGAAACTACAATAAACCCTTCACCACCAGATCCGGATATAAATGACATACCAAACGATTGGGATATAGCAGTCCGTATGCAGTGGGAGGAAAACTCACCTTGTGACATGGATTTACATGGGTTTATGGGAGACATGCATGTGGCATTTTGGAATAGATCTCATAATGGCTTCTATCTTAATTGGGATTACAGAGAACATATTAGTAACAATAATCCTGAAATAATATCGGTCAAAGGGCATTACAACAAAACTTTAAAGATATATATACAGAATTATAATTCAGTGCCTCTGAAGAAACCTGTAAATGTAAAGATATATGAGAAGAGATCCTATGGTGTGGTATTGCTGAAAGAATATGATATTGAGGTTGAAAACAATAGTCCTCTGGGATACGGAGTGTGCAGTATAGATTTAAAAACCAAGAA
>ENA-UOOI01002013-UOOI01002013.1-fermentation-metagenome-genome-assembly--contig:-NODE-2013-length-18954-cov-3.505053_pt1 | contig 18954 bp, 19 predicted proteins | sample MGYA00245779_ERZ724027 | MGnify/ENA primary metagenome ERZ724027 (study PRJEB28704, sample SAMN03018318) | fermentation metagenome | biome: anthropogenic terrestrial biome; feature: soil; material...
CTTATCGTTGTCATTGATTAAATTTACGATCTCCTTGAGCGTTTTTCCCGGAACTACAAAACTGCATTTGGACATATTTTTGACGGGTTCTTCCCGGATGGCGAGTCGATATCCGTCCACGGCGACCATCCGGACGTTTTCCTTGTCGGTTTCGAACAAAACCCCGGTATGAATCGGATTCTGATCGGACTGAGAAACAGCGAAAATTGTCTGCCGGATCATACTTTTTAAGATATCTGCGGGAAGGGTGAAATTCGTGTTTTTTTCAATCTGCGGAAGTTCCGGGTATTCTTCGGCCGGAATTCCCGCGATGGAAAATTTCGACTCACCGGAACGGATGTTTGCGAAATTTTTTTTGTCGGTTTCCAGATGGACGTTCTGCTCAGGAAGGCGGCGGATTATTTCACAGAAAAGTTTTGCGCCCATTACGACACTTCCCGGCTCCAGGATGGTTGCGGGAAACTCTGTCGTTATCCCGATGGAAAGATCATAACCGCAAAGCCGGAGCTTTCCAGATTTCGCTTCCAAAAGAATTCCTTCCAGCGCCGGATAGGAGGATTTTACGGAAACTGCGTGCTGTACTTTCAACACGGCTTCTTCTAGCATTTTTCTGTCGCAGTCAAATTTCATGAAAGATATCGCCGGCTTTCTCTTATCGAGTCTTATTTATGTTTTATTTAGAAAGAGTAGCAGAGGACGCTGAAAAGTTGAAAGCTTTGCGGTGCCGCGCCAGCGCTGGATTTTTCCCTGCTTTTTTTTTCCTCCGGAAAGTGAAGAATTTGTGAAAAATCCGTTCCGCTTTCCGGTATTCCACGGACTGTTGAAAACTTTGTGGGGAAAGTTGAAAACTTGTTTAAAAAAAAGGAGAAGAAAAAGCCTTGTCTTCAAAGGGTTTTCAACCAAAAAGTGGAATGTGGAAAGAGTTTGCACATCCCACTTTTTCATTTATCGATCCCGGATATTCTTAATGATATCATTGACGGTTGCTTTCAGTTTCATGTCATGTTTCATATTTTTTTCAACCTGCTGAATCGCGTACACTACGGTGGAATGATCCCGTCCGCCGAATTCCTTGCCGATGGCTGCGAGCGGCATCTGGGTGATTTCTCGTACGGTGTACATGGAGACCTGGCGCGCGGTCGAGATATTCGCCGCGCGGCGGGATGACTTGATATCGGCGGACGATGTGCCAAAGGTGCGTGCGACTTCATCCACGATTTTCTCTACGGTCAGGGGGGTGGGCTGATCATTATTGATGATGTCGCTGATGGCAGCCTGTGCCGTCTGAATATTGAGCGGATATCCCTGTAAAAGATGATACGCCTTCATCTTTTTTACCGCGCCTTCCAGCTGGCGGATGTTGTTTTTCAGACGATTTGCGACATATTCCACTACATTGTCCGGAAGTTCCATTTTCAGAAGTTCCGCTTTCCGTTTGATAATGGCGATCCGCGTTTCAAAATCAGGGGGCTGGATATCTGCGGTCAGACCCCATTCAAACCGGGTAAGCAGGCGTTCTTCCAGAGTGGCGATGTCTTTGGGAGGCCGGTCGGAAGTCAGAACGATCTGCTTTTTCGCTTCATACAGCGTGTTGAAAGTATGGAAAAACTCTTCCTGCGTCGAATCCTTGCCCGCAATGAACTGAATATCGTCAACCAGAAGAACGTCGGCGTGACGGTATCTCTGATGAAATTCGCCCGTCGTCCCGTGACGGATGGCTTCAATCAGTTCATTGGTAAATTCGTCCCCCTTGATATAGACGATATCCATTTCAGGGTGCGTATGGTTTATCTCGTTCCGGATTGCGTAAAGAAGATGGGTTTTTCCCAGCCCCGAATTTCCATAGATAAAAAGCGGGTTATAAAGGGCTGCCGGTTTGCTCGCGACGGCCATGGACGCGGCATGGGCGAATTTGTTGGAAGGCCCGACAATATAGGTGTCAAAGGTGAATTCATAATTGTCATCCGCCGGTTCGGGTTCTTTCTTCTCAGCGGTATGGCCGGTCTCCTCCGGGATGCAGAGCTTTATCTGGATTTCCTGGCTGAATATCTGCCGAAAAGCCTCCTCCAGCAGATCCATATAATAATGGAGAACTGTCTGGCGGTGAAGTTCATTTGGAACTTTCAGAACAGCGACCCTGTTTGTAAAATCAAGCGTGACCGGCTCAATGCGGCTGATCCACGTGGAAAAGGCGATCTCCGTGATCCTGCTTTTACAGTAGGCGCACACGAGATTCCACACTTCATTGAACGATTCCATTTAGCTTCCATCCCTCATTTTCATCCGGCAGAACTGCGGGAAGTCACCCGTCTTTGTCCCGCTCTGCTTTCAAGCTGAAAAAAATAAGCCCCGTCCCCTTAAGAAGGCGGTAAGCTTTCCCTGCCTCCCTCTTTAAAAATCATGGAAAAGAAAAGGGTTCCGCCTTTCTTGAACTTATAAAAGAAGGGCGAATGATACGATTCGATAGATAACTCTCCATTTATAAGAATACCACAAATCAAGCGATTTTTCAATCCGGGCCGCGTCCGGAGGGTTCTCCCGCTCTCTCTCTCTGCCCGGCTGCCGCGTGGAGCCCGGAAAGCTTAAAAATGGACACGGGGGCCTTTTCCCGGCGGGCAGAGTTTTAAAAACGCGGAATTTTGTCCCGGAACCCTGAAGCAGGCAAGGCGCGGCCGTGTTGACATTCCAGTTGACATTCCAATAGTAGATAAGATATAATGAAAAGCGATAGTTCCCGAAAGGAGGGGTTTTGATGTTAAGAACATATCAGCCGAAGAAAATACACCGCCAGAAAGAACATGGCTTCCGCAAACGCATGGCTACCCTGAATGGCAGAAAAGTGCTTGCGCGCCGCAGGGCAAAGGGAAGGGTTCGCATCAGCTACTGATTTTTCGGCGCGCGCCCGCGCCGCCGCGGAGCATGTTTTCCATGGATGGATGGCCGCGGACAGGCGGCCTTTCTTTATCTGTTTTTTTAGAAGTCGGGATCGGGTAAATCTCTCATGGAAGAAATCTTAAGTTTCTGATTTATCCGCAAAAAATATGGGGCAGAATGAAAACAAAATTTTATTCTTCCATTAAGGAAAACAAAAGTTTCCGGAAAGCCTATTCAAGAGGCAGATATTTTGTCAGCCCGGTGCTGGTGACCTATGTTTTGAGAAATCGGACAGGCCTTCTGCGCGTAGGAATCACGACCAGCAAAAAAACCGGAAACGCAGTCCGGCGCAGCCGATCGCGCCGCATTATCCGGGAAGCCTTTCGTCCCCTTTCCGAACATACGGCCCGGGGATGGGATTTGGTATTTGTCGCAAGGGGACGGACTCCGTTTGTGAAGAGCTGGGAAATACGACGTACGATGGAAAAACAGCTTAGGACTGCAGGAGTATTGAAATGAAACGGCTTCTGGTTCGTTTCATCCGTTTTTATCAGAGAGAGATTTCGCCGCTCAAAAAACCTTGCTGTCGGTATATTCCTACCTGTTCCAACTATGCGGTGGAAGCAATTGAAAGGTTCGGAGCCTGGAAGGGGGGTGGGCTCGCCCTGTGGCGTTTTTTGCGCTGCAACCCTTTCAGCCGGGGCGGATATGATCCGGTTCCTGAAAAGAAAGTAAGGCATTCGGCCGGAAGACAGGGGAAAAATTCCGAATGAATAATATTTTTAATTTTTTTGGCAGCATCCTTGGCTACCTGCTCTGGTTTTTCTATCTGCAGGTTAAAAATTACGGCGTGGCCATTATTCTGTTTACCGTTGTGGTCAAACTGCTCATGTTCCCTTTTGCCATTAAAACGCAGCGTTCCATGGCTGCGAGCGCCAGACTTTCCGTTAAAATGAAGGATCTGCAGAAAAGGTTTGGAAATGACAAACAGAAGCTTCAGATGGAGACGGCAAAATTATATGAAAAGGAAGGGGTAAACCCGGCAGGCGGATGTTCCACCATGTTTATTCCGCTGCTGCTGATGTTTTTCCTTTATAATACGGTTCTGTTTCCGCTTTCCAACGCGCTGCACCTTTCTTCCGAGGGGGTCAACCAGGCGGTTTCGCTTTTAAGCCGTATCCCGGGACTAAGCGGATCTTTTAACCAGAATTATGCGCAGATTGAGATTGTCAAACACTTTGCGGATTTGAGGCCCTTTCTCACCATGTTCGGCGCGGATGAGCTGGCCCGTCTGGAATCCTTTAGTCATGGCTTTACCTTTCTCGGTCTGAATCTTCTTGACACGCCGTGCGACTCTTCCAACCTCTTTGGAACGTTGTTCCGGTCGAATCTGTGGGTCATTCCGATCGGCAACCTTGTATTGTCCTATTTAACTCAGTATTTCATGATGAAAATGCAGCCGGGAGGACAGCAGCAGCAGGGCTGCACAAAAGTCATGTTTTACGTGATGCCCCTCTTTTCTGTTTATTTTGCGGCGGTCATGCCCGCCGCGGTGGGATTCTATTATATTCTTTCGCTGCTGCTCGGCTTTCTTCAGACGGTAGCGCTCAATATCTGGTATGCGCCGGATGATCTCAACGCGCAGGCGGAAGCCAGGAGAATCGCCCTGCTGGAGCAGGAAGAAGCAAAAATGCGTCCGGTTTCAGCGGTGGAAAGGACCGTTTTGAAGAAAGAAAAACCGGTGCAGAAGGTCCGGTCTGGAAGCCGGAAAAAAAGAAAAAGATAAGAGAAAGACAATTTCACAGAAACATGCCGGAAATTTGTATCCAGGAGAAAGAGAGAGGGAGGGATTATGATGCGTGAAGCGGTCGGGACCGGTCCGACGGTGGAAGAAGCAAAAGAAGCTGCCTGCCGTCAGCTCGGAGTGGATTCCTATGAGGCAGAGTTTGAGATTCTCCAGATGCCGGTTAAAAAGACATTCGGGCTGTTTGGGGGAAGTCCTGCCAAAGTGCGCGTCTATATTAAGGAGAATCCCGCCGAAAAGGCAGCCGCGTATTTAAAGAAGGTCCTTTCCGGTATGGGCGTTCAGAATGTATCCATCCGAATCCAGCCGGAAGAGGGAGGCGCCCTCCTGTCCATCAGTGGCAGCGACGTCGGGTTTGTCATCGGACACCGGGGAGAAACTCTGGATGCCCTCCAGTATCTAGCGGGACTGGTTGCAAATCATTCCGGCGGGACTTATTTCCGCATCGCGCTCGATATCGGAAATTATCGGGAGAAAAGACGCAGAACCCTTTCCTCTCTGGGAAAAAAATTAGCTGAAAAATCCCTGAGGACAGGCCGGAACATTGCTCTGGAACCCATGAACCCCTATGAAAGACGGATTATTCATACTGCGGTGTCGTCCGTGGACGGAGCAAAATCCTGGTCGGAAGGCGAGGATTTGGAAAGGCATGTTGTGGTCGGTCCTGTAAAGGGCGAACGCCCCCGCAGAGGAAACAGCCGGCGCGGAGATTTAAGAAAACCTCAGGGAAGTTTCAGACCGAGAGCGGCGTCTCGTGAGAAACCTGATTTTCGCGGATCCGCCGGGAAAGATCGGAATGCCCGGAAGAATGCCGGAAAGAAACAGGATATTTCACCGGAAGAAAAGCCAAGGGAAGACAGCAGTGCCCCCCTTTATGGCCGGATCGATTGAGACCGGTAAAGTTCCGGTGTTTTGAAAAAGGGCGGTTCCATTGCGGAATAGCCCTCTTTTTTTTGGAGGAAGTTTTTTTCATGGGTTGTTTTCAGTATCATTCGCCTCAGGATACCATTGCGGCGATATCATTTCGGAGGATCGGAGCTTACGCAGGCTATTTTGATTTGTTCATGGGTTGTTTTCAATATCATTCGCCTCAGGATACCATTGCGGCGATATCAACCGCGCAGGCGCCCGCCGCAATCGGTGTCGTCCGGATCTCTGGACCGCGCGCGCGGGAAATCGCGGGAAAAGTCTTCCGGTCCGCGCACGGGAAAACGCTGAACGATATCCGGGGTTACCGGGCGCTTTTTGGCCATGTGCAGGATGAAAACGGGGAATGGATTGACGAGGCCATCGCTCTGAATTTCCGCGCCCCCGCAAGCTTTACCGGCGAAGACGTCGTGGAACTTTCCTGCCATGGCGGGTTATATATCACCCGCCGGCTGCTGCGCGCGGTCCTGAACGCGGGGGCCGCCCCCGCGGGACCTGGCGAATTCACCCGCCGCGCGTTTCTGAATGGAAAAATGGGACTTACCGAAGCGGAGTCCGTGATGCAGATGGTATCCGCCCGCGGCGAGCAGGCTGCGAAAGCCGCCCTTGCCGGACACAGCGGGGCATTGGAAAAGAAAATTCGCTCCGTCCGAGAATCGCTGACAAAAATCGCCGCGCACCTTTCCGCCTGGGCGGACTACCCCGAAGACGATATTTCCGGAGTCACGGCGGAAGGCCTGAAAAAATCACTTCAGGATGTCCGGAACAAACTTGTCTCCCTTTTGAAGCAGTTTGAATCCGGTCGGGCTCTGAGAGAAGGAGTCGATACCGTGATAGCGGGGACGCCGAATGTCGGAAAATCCACCCTGATGAATCTCCTGTCCGGATGGGAGCGCTCCATTGTCACCCAGGTTGCCGGGACGACTCGCGATGTGGTAGAGGATACCGTCCTGTTCGGGGGGGTTCCGCTTCGCCTTGCGGATACCGCGGGACTTTGTCAGACGGAGGATCCCGTGGAGATTGCCGGGGTGAAACGGGCGGTGGACCGAATCCGTTCGGCTCAGCTTGTTCTTGCGGTTTTCGACGCTTCCCGTCCCTTAAGGGAAGCAGACAAAAAATTTGCCGAAGAAATCAAAAATTCTGTCTGCGTCGCTGTGATCAATAAGGCGGATCTTCCTCAGAAAATCGACAAAGAGTATATTCAAAGCAGGTTTAAACATACCGTAGAAATTTCTGCGTCATCTGGAACCGGTCTTGAATTGCTGAAAAACGCAGTACTGGATGTCCTGGGCGCGGCGGACTTTGATCCGTCTCAGGGGGTTCTCTATACGGAACGTCAGCGGGATGCCGCCAGCAATGCGGAGAAATCCCTGGAAGAAGCCCTTTCCGCTCTCGAAAATGGAATGACGTTTGATGCGGTGACGATTTCGGTTGACGACGCAATTTCTTCCCTTCTGGAGTTGACGGGGGAGCGTGTCACGGAAGAAGTGGTGGACGCCGTATTCCGTCAGTTCTGTGTTGGAAAATAAAAGCGACTGGAAAAGAGGAATAAATTTTGAACTATGACGCCGGATATATCGACGTTGCCGTTATCGGTGCGGGGCACGCTGGAATCGAAGCGGGGCTTGCTTCTGCGAGGCTGGGATGCCGGACGGTCGTTTTTACGATAAACATGGATGCAGTGGGGAACTGCCCGTGCAATCCTTCCATCGGCGGTACGGCGAAAGGCCATCTTGTCCGGGAAATCGACGCGCTCGGCGGAGAAATGGGAAGAACCACGGACGAATGCTTTATTCAAAGCAGAATGCTGAACCGGGGAAAAGGTCCGGCGGTTCATTCTCTGCGGGCTCAAATTGATCGGCGGGAATATGGCAAAATCATGAAGCATAAACTGGAGCTTCAGCCGAATCTGCTTCTCCGCCAGGCGGAAGTCGTTTCGGTAGCGCCCGCCGAAAGAGGCCTCTGGAAACTGGAGACCCGGTTCGGCGCGGTCTTTACGGCAAAAGCGATCATCTTTGCGACCGGGACCTACCTGGCAAGCAAGATTTTTGTGGGAGAAGTCTCCTATGAAAGCGGACCGGACGGCATGTTTCCTTCCGCTTTTTTGACGGATTCCCTTAGAAAAATCGGAATCAGCCTGCGCCGCTTTAAAACCGGAACCCCGGCGCGTGTGCTGCGCTCCAGCATTAATTTCGACGGTCTGGAGGTACAGAAGGGTGACGACCCTGTGGTGCCATTTTCTTACGACACGCTTCATCCCGGGAAAAACCGGGCTGTCTGCTATATCAGCTGGACCAATGAGGAAACAAAACGGATCATTCTAAGGAATCTGCACCGATCTCAGCTCTATACAGGCGGCATAACCGGTGTTGGGCCGCGCTACTGCCCCAGCATCGAAACAAAAATGGTCCGCTTTGCGGATAAAAAACGGCATCAGCTTTTCATTGAACCGTGCGGTCTGGATACCGAGGAAATGTATCTTCAGGGAATGAGCACTTCTCTTCCCGAAGATGTTCAGATAGCGTTTTATCGGACTATACCGGGCCTTGAGCATGTCCAGATTATGAGAACTTCCTATGCGATTGAGTATGACTGCGCCGATCCCCTTCAGATGGATGCGACACTGGAATTTCATGAATTTCCAGGACTTTACGGCGCGGGACAGTTTAACGGCAGTTCCGGATATGAAGAGGCGGCGGCTCAGGGACTGGTGGCTGGAATCAACGCGGCGCTGAAAATAAAGGGACGCCCTCCCATGATCCTGGACCGGGCGGGAAGCTATATCGGAACATTAATTGACGACCTGATTACCAAAGGAACGAAGGAGCCCTATCGGATGCTGACTTCACGGAGCGAATACCGTCTTGTCCTTCGGCAGGATAATGCCGATGAGCGTCTGACTCCGACCGGCCGAGCCATCGGATTGATTTCGGACAGCCGCTGGGAACGGTTTCTTCGGAAAGAAGAACAGAAAAAATCGGAGCTTATCCGATCGCGGCGGACCGTATTTCCTCCTTCGGAAGAACTGAACCGCATTCTTGTTTCCCGTGAAACAACCCCCGTTTCTTCCGGGGTGACGCTTGCGGAACTCATCCGGCGTCCGCAGATCAGTTACCGGGCGCTGACTCCTGTCGATAAGGGGCGTCCCGATTATCCGTCCTCGGTATTCGAAAATGCGGAGATAGAGCTGAAATATGAAGGGTATATCCGCAGGCAGAAAACGCAGATCGCCGAGATGCGCCGGTTGGAAAGCCGCAGGCTTCCGCGAAATGTCGATTATTCCAAAATCATCGGTCTTCGGAAAGAAGCGCAGGAAAAACTTCAGTCGGTGCACCCGGAAAGCATTGGGCAGGCGTCAAGAATTTCCGGCGTGAGCCCGGCGGATATTTCCGTTCTGCTCATCTGGCTGGAAAGGGAGAAGAGAGGAAAAGCCGTATGAGGGACGATGCCGCTTCTCTGTTTGCCTCACTTGCGGAAAATGCCGGCCTGTCTCTTTCCGACCGGCAGAAACAGCAGTTTCAAATCTACGACAGAATGCTTGCGGAGTGGGGCGGAAAAATGAATCTGACTGCCATTCGCACGCCCCGGGGAGTTGCGGAAAAGCATTTTCTGGACAGTGCTCTCCTGCTCCGTTATTATGATCCGCCGCGGGGGGCGGCCGTCATCGACATTGGGACAGGAGCGGGTTTTCCCGGTGTACCGCTGAAAATTCTCCGCCCCGATCTGAAATTGACACTGCTGGACAGCCTTCAGAAACGTCTTGTCTTTCTTTCCGCGCTTTTGAAGACGCTGGGAATTCATGCGGAAATCGTCCATGCCCGTGCGGAAGAAGCCGCCCGTCAGAAAAAATACCGGCTGAACTATGATTTTGTTACGGCGAGGGCAGTCGCGGCAATGCCGGTTTTATGTGAGTACTGCCTGCCGTTTTTGGCGCGGGGCGGTGTATTTGCCGCGATGAAAGGTCCAAATGCAGAAAAAGAAATGCAGGCAGCCATGGATGCGGTGAAAATTCTGGGCTGTTCTTATCTGCGTGAGGTGTCCTATTTTCTGCCTTCCGGAGATGGGAGAAGCCTGTTTCTGATCCGCCGGACCGATTCGCTTTCTTCGCTCTACCCGAGGCACGGTTCAAAAATTTTAAAAAATCCGCTGCATCAAACAAAGCCAAAATAAGTTTTCAACAGGATTGCAAGAACAGGTGGAAAACCTGTTCTTTTTTTTTGCCTGAGCACTGGGTTTTCCACACTTTTTGCATTGACGGTGGAAAACCAGCGCCGCCGGATGGTTCCCCCTGGGACCAGATAAAATAATTTGATGCGGATCCCATATTTTTACATATTATTAGTTTTGGACATGCTATGCTTGTACCAGACAAACTGGCAGGGGGCGGAGAAGATTGTTTCACAGCGAAAAAAACAGAGTAATCGAAATATCAACGGAAAGGATCCACCCGAACCCGGCTCAGCCCCGGCGTATTTTTGATGATCAGGAACTAAAAAATCTCTCGCAGAGCATCCGGGTAAGCGGGCTTCTTCAGCCCATTCTGGTACGGAAGTCTGCCGACGGATATGAACTGGTCGCGGGAGAACGCAGACTCCGGGCCTGTAAAATGGCGGGGATGAAAACGGTGCCCTGCATTGTGCGGGAATGCTCGGAGGATACGAGCGCGGCCATGGCCATCACGGAAAACCTTCAGCGGCAGGATCTCGAGATGTTTGAGGAAGCGGAAGGGATCCGGAAACTGATCGAGCGGTGGCATGTGACGCAGGAAGAGGCAGCCTGCCGGCTTGGAAAAAGCCAGTCCGCTCTTGCTAACAAATTAAGACTTCTGAAACTTACCGCGGAAGAGCGGGAAAAAATACGAACCGCCGGATTAACAGAACGGCATGCGAGGGCGTTTCTGCGTATTGAGGATCCTTCCCTTCGACGTTTCGCGCTGAATACCGTCATTTCCAGACAGTACAATGTCAGACAGACGGATGAGTTTATTCAGCGTCTCATCACGGAAAAAGAGGGGGGAAAACAGAAAGAGACGTTCATCATTAAGGATGTTCGGATTTTTCTGAATACCATCACGCATGCCGTTACAACCATGAAAAAAAGCGGGATTGAAGCCCAGTCGCTGAAAAGCGAGACGGATGATTATATTGAGTATATTGTCCGTATCCCGAAATCGCAGGTAAAAGGCGGAAAGAAACCTGCCTGAAATGGATTACAAGAAACTCCTATTTCCCTATATCATTTCCCGCAGAAAGGGCCGGACATTTGTCCGGCCCTTTCTGCGGGCATCAGAAACCACTCTGGAAAAGGGAAAAATTCCTTAACTGGGAAGGAAGCGGAAAACAACTGACAGAGAGGACACAAAATCCGGAATGCGGATACCGTAGGAGTCTTTTCCAAGGAAAACATGGTTTCCTGAGCTTTTATTTAATGTTTCATGTGAAACAATAAAAAGAAGAATAAGAAAAAGCGCTTTTACCTTTTCAATCGAACCTTCGCGTGATATAATAAAAACAAACTTTGAGAGGAAACTTTGGAAAGGGGAACGCGTGTGGGAAAAATTATTGCCGTTGCAAACCAGAAAGGCGGAGTCGGCAAGACAACCACGGCAGTCAACCTTTCCGCCGCAATGGGCCTGCGGAACTTCAGAACCCTTTTGATTGACATCGACCCGCAGGGAAATTCCTCCAGCGGTGTTGGTGTAGACAGAAGGACTCTGAAACAGACATCCTACGAAATGATCATTGGAGGAGCAGCGGCAGAGAATATAATTCTACATACCAGTTTTAAAAATCTTGATTTACTGCCTTCCAGCATGGATCTTGCGGGTGCAGAAATTGAACTGGTTGATCTGCCTCGGCGGGAAGCAAGGCTGAAAGAGGCACTTGCCCCGGTGGCGTCAGATTACGGATATCTTTTTATTGACTGTCCGCCTTCTCTCGGCCTGATTACGACGAATGCCCTGACGGCGGCTGACAGCCTGCTGGTGCCCATTCAGTGTGAATATTACGCGCTGGAGGGCCTTTCCCAGCTGATGAACACGGTTCGGCGCGTCAAACGTCAGTACAACAGCCGGATTGAAATGGAAGGTGTGCTTCTTACCATGTATGACGGACGCCTGAATCTCACCCAGCAGGTGGTGGAAGAGGTTAAAAAGTATTTTCCGCGAAAGGTGTTCGGCACCACGATACCGCGCGGGGTTCGTTTGTCCGAAGCGCCCAGTTATGGAAAGCCAATTCAGTATTTCGACAAATCTTCCCGCGGAGCGGAAGCATATGACGCTCTTGCGGGGGAAATTCTTCAGGCGGACGGAAAGCGGGTATGAATAATGGCGGCGAAAAAGCGAGGACTTGGAAAAGGACTCGATGCTATTTTTGCAGAGAACGAAACGGAAAGCGAACATCCGGCTATTATGCTGAAAACTACGGAACTGGAACCAAACCGCAGCCAACCAAGGCGTTCCTTCCCGGAAGAAGCGATGCGGGAACTGGCGGATTCCATTCTGCAGCATGGCATTTTACAGCCGCTGCTGGTTCGTCCGATTCCGGGAGGGGGATACCAAATTGTCGCGGGGGAGCGCCGCTGGCGTGCTGCCCGCATGGCGGGTGTCGAGGAAGTCCCGGCGGTCGTAAAGGACATGACCGATGCCCAGGTGATGGAATATGCGCTCGTAGAAAACCTTCAGCGGGAGGATTTAAATCCCCTGGAAGAAGCGCAGGGATTCCGTACTTTAATGGATACCTGTAAATTCACGCAGGACGAAGTGGCAAAAACGGTGGGAAAATCCCGGCCGGCAGTAGCAAATGCTCTGAGACTGCTGAACCTTCCGCCTGAAATTCAAAAGATGGTGGAAAAGGGGGAAATTTCAGCCGGACATGCCCGGTGTCTTCTCAGCTTTCCAGACGCAGAGAGCATGCGCGCAGCGGCGGAATCGGCAAGAAAGGGTGCCTCGGTCCGCGAACTGGAACGGATGGCGCGGAAAGCAAAGGAACGCCCAAAGCCGGAACATCAGAAAAATCGAATTCGGTATTATGAAGAAGCGGAACTGTCCCTCAAGGAACATCTTGGCCGGAAGGTCCGCGTATCCGGAACAAAAAAGCGGGGGCTTCTTCAGATCGAATTTTATGGTGCAGAGGATCTGGCAGACCTGATTCACTCGATTCAACAGGCCTGATTTTTTAAAAAGTAAGATACAAAAGAGGAAAGATCGCGAGATTCAGAGATTTCTGTCCGGCAGTCAGCGGCTGGAAAATCCTGAACCCTCAAGTTTCTGATAAAATAACGGAAAGGTATGTCTTTACAGATGATTGATATTAAATTGATCCGAAGCAACCCTGAAAAAATCAAGGCCGGGGCGAGAAAACGCAACTACAACGCAGACGCGACGGTCGACGAAATTTTGAAAATGGATGAACGGCGCCGGGAAGCAACGACTCAGGTTGAATCGATGCGGGCAAAACAGAATGCGGCGGGGAAGAAAATACCCCAGATCAGAAAATCGGGAGGAGATGCATCCGATCTGCTGGCACAGATGAAATCCCTGTCAGCAGAAATCAAAAAGCAGAAAACCACTCTTGAGGAATTAGAGAAAAAGCAGAAAGATCTGCTTCTCAGCCTTCCCAATATGCCGGATGAAGATGTCCCGGCGGGGGGAAAGGAAAATAACCAGCCTCTTCGTTATTTCGGTCAGAAACCAAAATTTGAAGGATTTCAGCCGAAAAATCATGTGGAGCTCTGTGAAAGACTGCACCTGATTGACTATACGCGCAGTGCAAAAATTGCCGGCGCCGGTTCATGGATTTACTGCGGAATGGGAGCAAGGCTGGAATGGGCTCTATTGAATTTTTTTATCGAAGAACATCTCCGCGACGGGTACCAGTTCATGCTGGTTCCTCATATGCTGAATTACGAATGCGGGTATGTTGCCGGACAGTTTCCAAAATTTACAGACGAAGTCTACTGGATTGCCAACCCGACCGGGGCAGATAAAAAATTTCTGCTGCCGACGGCGGAAACTGCTCTGGTGAACCTGCACCGGGATGAAATTCTATCTCCGGATGAATTGCCCAAAAAGTATATTGCCTATACCCCCTGCTACCGGCGTGAGGCAGGAAGCTACCGGTCGGAAGAACGCGGGATGATCCGCGGACACCAGTTTAATAAGGTAGAAATGGTTCAGTACACCAGGCCGGAAAAATCCGATCAGGCGTTTGAGGAACTGGTTGCCAAAGCGGAACGCCTCGTCAGAGAGCTCGGACTTCATTACCGAGTCAGCAGGCTCGCAGCGGGCGACTGCTCGTTTTCCATGGCCCGGACGTACGATATTGAAGTCTGGATCCCGAGCATGGGAATTTATAAAGAAGTCAGTTCCGCTTCCAATGCCCGAGAATATCAGGCACGAAGAGGCAATATCCGTTTCCGCGCAGAAGATGGGAAAACTCATTTTGTGCATACGCTGAATGCGTCCGGTCTTGCGACCAGCCGCGTTTTCCCCGCGATTGTCGAACAGAATCAGAATGCCGACGGCAGCGTAACGGTACCGGAGGTTCTACGCAAATATGTCGGAACGGATGTGCTTCGCCCATGAAAAAAGAACAGATTGCGGAATACGGAAGGACACTCAGTGTGCCGGTCTATGACGTAGGTCCGGATGATAAGCTGAAACTCGGATCTGTTCTGCGTCTGTCTCAGGAAACCAGCGAACAGCACATTCATCGGATGGGAGCGGGCTATGAGGAGATGCGCCGGAAAACGGGAATGGTGTTTTTCATTATTTCCACTCGTATCCGTATTCGTCGTCTGCCGGTTCATGCGGAGACCATCACCATCCGGACCCATCCACGCGGCAGAGGCGGAGCGCAGTTTTACCGCGATTTTCTGTTTTATGATAAAAATGAAAATATGATTATTTCCGTTTTGCAGACGACAGTGGTTGCAGACTCCGCAACGCATAAGGTTCTGAGACCGCAGACGATCAGGCAGTTTGGAATTTATCCGGAAGAAATCGTTCCTCCGGAAAAACGCATGGGCAGATTGGAAATCCCCAGGGAATTGCTTTTCCGAGGAGAAAGAAAAGTCTTTTACTCTGATCTGGATGCGAATGGCCATATGAATAACAGTGTTTACGGCGACGTCATTTCAGATTTTCTTCCCCAAAAAATAATTGAGGGGATGAAGGAAGTTCAGATTCATTATATCGCAGAGGCGGAAAAGGGTGATATTGTAAAAATCTTCGGAGGAGAAACCGGAGCTTGCTATTTTCTGCGCGGAGACACTCCCCGAGGGATAAGTTTTACGGCAGAAGTGCGGACAGATATAAAATGACCGAATAATTCCGAAAAAGCCTTGATATGAAGGAAAAGAAATGATATCATAGCTTTTATATTTGGCAATTCAAAAAACACTTGACTGGTGGATGAATATGCCATTCCGCTAGTTCGGCAGAATCTCTGACGGGCAGAACCATAAAATAAATTCTTTTGATCAATGCGGACAGCTTTATTTTCTGAATTCCAACAGATTTATATCATTTCTAGAATAATAATTATAAGAGATATTTTCCCATTCGTCCTTTATTACAATTTCAGCCGGAAAGCGTTGCTGGAGCGGAAAAAGATTAAGAATGTTTCCTATCTTAATTTCGCGGAAAATGGTGCGAGCTTTCCTGCGCGGTGTTAGGGCAGATTAGAATTCAGAAAATTGCGCTGAAAAATCGGCAAATCCATGTTGCTGTCCTAAATTTTTGTAAAAGTAGGGACGCTGACAGGAAAATCCGCTGATCAACGGGAACAGCATCGACGCTGCCAAAGCAAAATGGAGGAAAGGAATGCTGAACACAGACTATTCGAAAAAATTTGTAAAAGAAGCACTGACCTTTGATGACGTCCTTTTGATACCGGCGGAATCCCATGTCCTTCCCAAAGAAGCGAACATCACGACGCACCTGACAAAAAAAATCGGCCTGAATATTCCTCTGATGACTGCGGCGATGGATACGGTAACAGAGACGAATATGGCAATCGCGATGGCCCGGGAAGGGGGCATCGGCATTATTCATAAGAATATGCCCATTGAAAAGCAGGCTGATATGGTAGATCGAGTCAAACGATCGGAAAACGGTGTGATTGTCAATCCGTTTTTCCTTACACCGGAACATTCTGTCCGGGATGCGGATGAAATAATGGCTCGTTACCGGATTTCCGGAGTTCCAATCTGTGAAAACGGCCGCCTGGTTGGAATCATAACAAATCGTGATATGCGGTTTATGGAAAGTGCGGAATTTGATCAGCCAATTTCCAACGTGATGACAAAAGAGCATTTAGTCACCGCACCGGTGGGGACAACCCTGACGCAGGCAAAGAGGATTCTACGAAAACACCGGATTGAAAAATTACCGCTGGTTGATAAGGAAGGCCGCCTGAAGGGACTTATTACCATTAAAGATATCGAAAAATCGGTGCAGTACCCAAACTCCGCAAGAGATAAGGATGGACGTCTCCTCTGCGGTGCTGCGATCGGCGTAACAGGGGATGTCCTGGATCGAGTGGCGGCTCTTGTCAGGGCACAGGTGGACGTTGTAGTCCTTGACTCTGCCCATGGTCATAACAGCGGCGTAACAGATACGGTCCGGAAAATTAAAAAGGCATATCCGGATCTCCAGGTTATTGCAGGGAATGTTGCAACAGCGGAAGGAACCAAGGCACTGATCGACGCCGGAGCCGACTGCGTGAAGGTGGGAATTGGACCGGGTTCTATCTGTACCACCCGGATTGTTGCCGGAATCGGTGTTCCTCAGGTAACGGCAATTTATGATTCCGCATGTGAAGCTCAAAAATACGGGATCCCGATTATTGCCGACGGCGGCATTAAATTTTCCGGTGATATCGTGAAAGCGCTCGCTGCGGGGGCAAATGTCGCGATGATAGGATCGCTGTTTGCCGGATGTGAAGAATCTCCCGGTGAGACGGAACTGTATCAGGGACGCAGGTTTAAAGTATACCGCGGAATGGGTAGTCTGGCCGCAATGGGACAGGGAAGCAAAGACCGCTATTTTCAGCAGGATGCGAAAAAACTGGTTCCGGAAGGAGTAGAAGGTCGAGTCCCATACAAGGGCCCCCTGTCCGACGCAGTGTATCAGTTGATTGGCGGTCTTCGGGCAGGAATGGGGTATACAGGATGCGCTAACATCAGCGACCTGCATACGAAAGCAAAGTTTGTACGCATTACAAACGCGGGACTGAAAGAGAGTCATCCGCACGATATCCAGATTACAAAGGAAGCTCCCAACTATTCCGTTTCGATATAAAAGAGAAAAGGGAAATTTTCCGTTTTTTGTTGACAAAGTGGGGTATTATAGAGTATAATAATAAACGCTTCGTTCGAATCTGAACGAAGTTATTTGGCGGCATAGCTCAGTTGGCTAGAGCATTCGGTTCATACCCGAAGCGTCGTTGGTTCGAATCCAATTGCCGCTACCATTTTATGGCCCGTTGGTCAAGTGGTTAAGACACCGCCCTTTCACGGCGGTAACACGCGTTCAAACCGCGTCCGGGTCACCACTTCATTTGTGTGATGTGAAAATCACATAAATTTCTGGACGCATAGCTCAGCTGGTTAGAGCGCGCGCCTCACACGCGCGAGGTCTTGGGTTCGAGTCCCGATGTGTCCACCAGCACCAGCTGAAAGCCCGTGTCGGCACTGCTTGATAGGAGTGTCCGGCACGGGCTTTTTATGTAATTCTCAATATCAAAAAATATCGGAAAAAGCTTTTCTAACCATTTAATATTCTATTTAAAGCGTCTAAATCAAGGGCCGGAATACGGATTGTTACGGTAGTGCCGTCCATCGGTTTGCTTTTGTAGGAGATTCCATACTTTTTTCCATAACAGAGCCGGATTCGCTGCTGAATATTTTTCACCCCATAACCATTGTAAGTACTGGAAGAATCATTTTTGAAAATATCTGTGAGCTGTTTTTCATCCATTCCGGGACCATCGTCGCTGACTTTTAAAATCAGATCATTGCTGTCTCTGTACGCGCTGATGAAAATATTGCACTCGACAATGTCGGGATGTTCCACAATGCCATGGACTATGGCGTTCTCGACAAAAGGCTGCAAAATAATGTTCAGGCATGCAAGGCGGCGGATTTCTTCCGGGACATGGATGGACAGATTGATAGCTCCTCCAAAGTGAACATTTTCAATGTTCACATAAGCTTCGACATGGTGCAGTTCATTCCCAATGGTTATCGCCGATTTCCCGTGGTTCAGGCTTAAACGGTAAAATTGTCCGAGATTCCGCGCAATTTCGGCTACCTGCACGGTGCCGTAATCCATGGCTCCCCAGTTGATAAGGTCGAGGGTATTGTAAAGAAAATGTGGATTAATCTGTGCCTGCAGCGCTTTCATGTTCGCGGAAGCAACCTTTTTGCCAAGCCTGAACCGCTCTTTCATTAAGGCGCGCAGACGTTCTGTCATAAAGTTGACAGTTTTAAACTTCCATCGGCTAATGTGGGGAACGCTTCTGTGATGTTCTTGAAGTTCCCTGTACCTTTTCCCGGATTTAATCTGGCTGAAAAACAATTTAGCCCAGTAGTATAATGACTGTTCCGGCATAGCTTTCTGGTATGTAAGCTGTATTTTAATATCGATTTCTGTTTTTCTTGCATCCGATCCATAGAGAAGCGACCAACTTTTTCCTCGGATACCTCAAAATGAACTGCTCAAACATTTTCCTATCGTCTCTATGGGTTCAAAAAGCGAAAATGTCAAATATTTTCCGCCGGCAGAGTTTTAAAGAAACCGTACCGGACCAGGTTTCCAAGGCGAGAAGGGCATAAAAAAGGACAGGGACTGTTTTCCAAGATTCCTGCCCTTTTCCGGCGTTATCTTTGAATAGTGAAATCCTCCATTTGCTTTTGTAGATAACTTATCCCGGGAAGTCAGTTCTTCGATCCTTTTCAAAAGGGTGCCGGGCATCTCAATACCGACAGTTTTTTGCTCCATAACTTCTGCTGACTTTCTGCAACGGAGCTCATAATCTGACTGTTTCCTGCAATTATCTGGTTCTTAAGGTTATGATCTCTATATTGTAGTTACCAAACAAAGGTCAACCGATTAAGGGGGTCTCTTGCAGGCATGAACAGTTAAAATCTGGCTTTGCCATGCCGAAAGGAATCCATTTCAAAGCGGAAATTGGATCTTACCCGAGCAGAAATCCGGCTGGCTTTCCCCTTTCTAAAAAGTCCTGTATCAGATCAAAAGACGAGTACCCGCGGTCAAAAAGCAAAAGTTCCCGCGAGAAGGAAGGCATACCGCGGAGGCGCTGGATATGTAAGCTTGCCAGTTTCCG
>ENA-UOOI01002015-UOOI01002015.1-fermentation-metagenome-genome-assembly--contig:-NODE-2015-length-18948-cov-3.976976_pt1 | contig 18948 bp, 14 predicted proteins | sample MGYA00245779_ERZ724027 | MGnify/ENA primary metagenome ERZ724027 (study PRJEB28704, sample SAMN03018318) | fermentation metagenome | biome: anthropogenic terrestrial biome; feature: soil; material...
ATAAATGGTCGGATGGGACATGGCTGGAAGATCAGGATATGTGGTGGCTGTCAGGAATCTACAGAGATGTTGAACTGATAAATGAACCAAAGAATGCAATCCTTGATTGCCGGGTAGATGCAACACTGGATTCTGCTTATCAAAATGGAATCCTAACAGCGGATATTTGCCTGAAAAATTATCAGGGGACTGTGAACTGGAGATTGGAATATCGAGGACACGAAATTTCAAAATCCAGTGTCTATTCGAAAAATAGAACGGTTCATATAGAGGAGCGAGTGGAGGAGGTAAAGACCTGGACAGCGGAAACGCCAAGATTATATATGTTGACCGTTTCTACAGAGGAACATGAGATAAAGGTACGTGTTGGATTTCGAAAAATCGAAATAAAAGATGGTAATATACGTGTGAATAACCAGGTGATTTTGTTAAATGGCGTCAATCATCATGATTTCAATCCACGAGAGGGGAGATGTGTGACTTATGAGCAGATAAGATCCGATATAATTTTGATGAAACGGTATAATATGAATGCGGTTCGCTGTTCACACTATCCTTCAAATGAATATTTTTACGATCTATGTGATGAATTTGGACTTTATGTAATTGATGAAGCAGATTTGGAATGTCACGGATTTGAATGGGTTGAAAATTATAATTGGATTACCGATGATCCGGGTTGGCAGATGGCCTATGTGGACAGAAATGTGCGTATGGTTCAAAGAGACAGAAACCATCCTTCTGTCATAATGTGGTCCATGGGAAATGAATCTGGATTTGGGAATAACTTTAAAAGAGCAGCACAAGAAATCCGAGCTCTGGATTCTCCGAGACTTATTCACTATGAAGGAGATTCAGATGCTGAAGTTACCGATGTCTACTCTACGATGTATACACGGATACAGAAGCTGCAAAAAATTGGAGAGATGGGTACCGATAATAAGAAACCACATATTATGTGTGAATATGGACATGCCATGGGTAACGGCCCGGGAGGATTAAAAGCTTATCAGAATCTGTTTCGTCGGTATAAAAGGCTCCAGGGCGGATTCTTGTGGGAGTGGTATGACCATGGAGTTTACACAGAGAAAAATGGAAAGAAATTCTATCGTTATGGAGGAGATTTTGGAGATTTCCCCTCAAACAAAAATTTCTGTATCGATGGACTTTTAATGCCGGACAGGAGCCCTTCTCCTGCGCTTTTTGAATACAGTCAAGTTATAGCGCCGGTAGAAGTGACCCGGACAGAAGGAAGCATACGAGAATTTCAGATCAAAAATTATTTTGACTTTCTATCCCTAAGTGTAGTAGAAATTGACTGGTTCATCGAAGAAGAAGGCACGGTGATTCAAAGTGGTATCATGGATCACCTATCGGCAAAGCCACATAACGAGGAATGGGTGGAGATACCCTTTCATTCCTTTCGTGCAAAAGCAAATACAGATTATTATTTGAAAGTGTGTGTATGCCTGAAAGAGGACGTAAACTATGCCTCAAAGGGTCATATTATTTCAACGGTACAGTTTCCGTTGGAAATCACAAATACTGAATTATCAGAGAGAGAAACAGGAGAGGAGCTGACGTTCAAAGAGGACTCCCATCTTTTGACAATAGAGAATAGAAATATTTCAGTTAAATTCCATATGGTCTACGGAAAGATGGTATCTTTATCGAAAGACGGAAAAGACTACCTGACGGATGGCCCGCAGATGACAGTATATCGAGCGACCATTGATAACGATATGTATAAAAAAGAGGATTGGATGAATAGGTATTTTATTCAGAAATCTTCTGAACAGACAGAATATGTCAATGTAAAAAGCAAAGAAGATAAAGCTCTTGTCACAATAGGAAAATATTTTGGGTGTCTGAATCAGTCCTGGGGTTATCATTGCGTGTATGAGTACACGGTTTATCCTTCTGGTCAGGTCAAGGTGAACTTGCAGGCACAGCGTGTACAAAAAGGAAAATTAGAGCCGGAATTTTTGCCGAGAATCGGAATTTTCATGAAGGGAAATAAAGAATTGCAGAAGACGAAATGGTATGGCCTTGGTCCGGGAGAAAGTTATCCAGACAGTAAATCTGCAAGTTCTATGGGGATTTATGATAGTACAGTGGATGATTTGCAGACAAGGTATTTATATCCTCAGGAGAATGGTCACAGAGAGAATGTAAAATGGTTTGGGTTGTATGCGGATCAAGACGGGCTATTATGCAAGATGGAAAAACCGCTCGGATGGAATCTGTCAAATTATTCCGATGAAAGTCTCGAAATCGCACAACATCCCTATGAAATAGAAGAGGCTGAGGATGTCCTTATTCATCTGGATTACCTGCATTCGGGTCTGGGAAGTAATAGCTGTGGGGAGGAACAGCAAGAAAAATACAAAGTAAAACTCCAGAACTTTTCTATGACATTTACTCTGCAAGTTGTCGACAAGGATCACTTTTTGACAAAAGCCAGAGAGCGTTATTGGAATTGACAATACTATGAGAGGAGCTGAACGATGATGATTAGAGACAGATTTTCCGAAAATATCAAAGAGCAGATGAGTTCTGATGAGTGGTTGATTTTAGAGGAAAATTATAAATCAGATGAGAATCTTAAATATGAAAGCTTGTTTGCACTGTCCAATGGTTATATGGGAATTCGAGGCAGTCATGAAGATGGAACAAAGAATACTCTGCCATACACCTATGTAAACGGAGTTTTTGACAAGTCGGAGACATTTATGCGTGAATTGGCGGCACTTCCCAATTGGCTGGGTATTAAGATGTATGTGGAGAAGCAGCTGATAGGAGTAGAAAACTGCGAAATACTCGAATATTCCAGGGTGTTGGATATGAGGCGTGCAATCCTAGCAAAACATCTACTTTTAAAAGATAAAAATGGACGGATAACACTTGTCGAAGGGATGCGTTTTGTGAGTCGCGCTCATGTGCATCGTATGTGTGTTCGGTTATATTTGACTCCTGTGAATTACAGCGGAATTGTGGAGATTGAAAATATTATAGATGGAAGTGTCATTAATTTTTACGATGCACCTCGCTTTAAAGTGAAACATACGTACGTAACAGCCAATGAAAACTTACAGAAAAATGGCATTTACATGGAAGCTGCAACCAGAGACGATCATCTTCATGTTGGAACAGGATGTTATCTGGAAGTATATAAAGATAATAAAAAACTGCTGAGAAATCGAGTATTTCATGCATTTGGCGAACAGGCAGTTGAATTCGGAGATTTCCATGCAAAACAGGGTACCTGTTATCAGCTGGACAAGTTTGTTTCTGTTTATACTCAAAGAGAGTGCCCCCAATATGAAATACATAAAAAGGCTGCGGATGAAATTGAGAAGTTTATGCAAGATGGAGTCGATGCGGAACTGGCTGGTCACTGCGGTGTATATCGGGTGATGTGGAGGGAAGCGAATATTGAGATTGAGGGAGATTTTGCATTAGACAGGGCTGTCAGGTTTAATATTTTTCATCTGATGAGTGCAGCAAATGAGCATGAGGATCGTGTAAACGTAGGCGCGAAACTTTTGTCAGGAGAAGAATATGGAGGTCATGCCTTCTGGGATACAGAATTATTTATGCTTCCATTTTTTTCTTATGTCTTTCCTGAAACAGCTCAAAATATTGAGACTTACAGATACAGACTTCTGGATGCAGCAAAAGTAAACGCAAAGAAGAATGGTTATAAGGGTGCACAATATCCCTGGGAGTCTGCAGATGACGGATTGGAACAGTGCCCAGACTGGACAATCGAGCCCGATGGCACCTGTTATCGCTGCTATGTGGCAAAATATGAACATCATGTAACAGCCGCGGTTGCCTATGGTATTTATAATTATGTAAAGATTACAGGGGACATGGACTTTTTGTATCATAAAGGTGCAGAGATACTTATCGAAACAGCCAGATTCTGGGCCAGCCGATGCGAATATGTAAAAGAGAAAGACAGATATGAGATTCATCAGGTTACTGGCCCGGATGAGTGGCATGAACCCGTGAATAACAACCTTTACACAAATTATCTCGCCCGATGGAATCTGGGATACGTCAGTCCCCTTTTAAGGCAGATAGAAAAAGAGCAGCCGGCTGTATACAGAAAATTAATTGAGAAAACAGGTCTTACAAAGGATGAACAAAAGAGCTGGCATTGTATAAAGGAAAAGATATATCTGCCAAAAAAAGAGGGAACAAATCTGCTGGAACAGTTTGAAGGATATTTTGATTTGGAAAATATCATAATCGAAGAGTATGATAAGAATGACTGGCCAATACGCCCAAAAAAATTAAAACACAAAAAAGCCAGTCAGACACAGATTATCAAGCAGGCTGACGTCGTGATGCTCATGCATCTTATGGGAAACGAATTTTCTCCTGCCATGATGAAAGAGAATTATGATTATTACGAGAAAAGGACTTTACACGGTTCATCATTGAGTCCAAGTGTTTATTCGGTAATGGGATTGAAAGTGGGAGATGATTCGAAAGCGTATCGCTATCTTAACCGTGCGGCGTTTCTTGATCTGTTAAATATGCAGGGAAATACAAGGGAAGGTATACACGCTGCTAATACAGGAGGTGTATGGCAGACTGTGGTTTTTGGCTTTGCAGGTGTTTCTTTGAGCGAAGAAGGCGTGCTGCAAATATCCCCCCATATGCCAAAAGAGTGGGAAAGGCTTACCTTTCGGATTCATCACCGTGACTCTTGGTTAGAAATTCATATTACCAAAGAAAACAAGGTACAGACTAAGCTCTTGTCTGGAAAATGTAAAAAAGTAATCATTCATGGAGATGAGGTTATATTGTAATTGAAGGGAGTCGTTTATGAAAAAGTGGTTTGCCATCGGAGGTCTTTTATTAGTGACCATGATATGGGGAGGGGGATTTGTTGCCAGTGATATGGCTTTGGAAAGCATGTTGCCCTTTCAGATTATGACTGTCAGATTTTTTATAGCAGTTGTATTTATTGGAGCAGTCAGTGCAAGATCTCTGAAAAATATCAGGTGGGAGACGATACGGGCAGGCGTTATAATGGGAATCTCCCTTTTTGCCGGTTTTGCCTTTCAGATTATCGGATTACAGTATACGACGCCCTCTAAAAATGCATTTTTAACGGCTCTCAATGTTGTCATGGTACCTTTTATAGCTTTCGTAGTTTTAAAAAAGAAGATAGGGTTTATGGGATATATGGGCGCCGTGATGTCTGTTGCAGGTGTTTTTCTGCTGTCGTTTGAAGGCAACTTGTCGTTGAATTTTGGCGATGGGCTGACACTTTTGTGTGCAGTGGGTTTTGCTTTTCAGATTTTCTTTACAGGTGAATTTGTAAAGAAATACAAGACATCTCAGTTGAACTTTGTCCAGATGGCAACAGCTTTTCTGCTTTCTGCAATCTGTATGATTCTTTCAGGACAAACAGATATACATATTACAACGCAGGGAACAGGGAGTGTATTGTACTTAGGTTTTGTGAGCACATCCTTATGTTATCTGCTGCAGACAAGCTGTCAAAGATATGTAGATGAAACGAAGGCAGCAATTATTCTGTCCATGGAATCCGTTTTTGGAACGTTGTTTTCTGTCATCATTTTACAGGAAGTAATAACACCGCGCATGATTGCAGGGTGCTTGGTGATATTAACAGCCGTAATTATTTCTAATTTGTCGGTGAAATCAGAACCTAGAGGCGAAAAAATAAAGCAGAGATGAAACAGGAAGGATGAATGTGTGACGAACATGAAATATAGAGCAGTGATTTTCGACTTAGACGGCGTGATATGCTATACGGATAAATATCACTATCAGGCTTGGAAAGCCATAGCCTGTGAACTCGGTATTCATTTTGATCAAAAGATAAACAATCGTCTGCGGGGCGTCAGCCGTATGGAAAGCTTTGATATTATACTGGAAGGATATCACGGAACCTTAAGCCAGGAGGAAAAGAAAGCATATACAGAAAAGAAGAATCAAATATACCAGGCATTGTTAAAAAACATGACAAAAGACGAGCTGGCGCCGGATGTAAAAAAGACACTGGATAGCCTGAGAGATAAAGGTTTAAAACTGGCCATCGGATCTTCAAGCAGGAATGCGCAATTCATACTAGATCAGATTGGTCTGGGTCATTATTTCGATGCTGTTTCCGATGGAAATAACATCTTACATTCAAAGCCTGACCCGGAAGTGTTTCTAAAAGCAGCACAGTATCTGGGAGAAGAACCCGAAAAGTGTCTGGTCGTGGAAGATGCAAAAGCAGGAATTCAAGCGGCGCAGGCGGGAGGAATGGATAGTGCTGCACTTTTAGATGCAGTGCTATTTCCGCAGGCAACATATAAACTAATGCATTTTACCGATCTTCTGCAGGTGGTCGAGTGAGCAAGTTGCAATCACCTATCGCATGTGATAAAATCAAAATATCATTTATAATGGAAAGAGATTAAATATGGCAACACTTAAACAGATAGCTGAAATGGCAGGTGTTTCAGTGGCAACAGTTTCACGGGTATTAAATTTTGACAGTACTCTAAATGCTCTGGATGAAACAAAACAGAGGGTCTTTGAAGCTGCCGATAAACTTGAATATCAGACGCAAAATAAAAAACGGAGAAAGAAAAAGCTTAAATTAGGACTGTTATGTTCTTATTCGCTGGAAGAGGAGCTGGAGGATACCTTTTACTTGTCTGTCAGAGTTGCCATTGAAAAGAGAATAGAGGAAAGAGAATTCAAAAAGACGTATGTCAATATTGAAGACAGCCCTGACAGTATAGTATCATTGGATGGAATTATATGTCTGGGGACTTTTGATAATTCAATGCTGGATAAAATAAAGATGTTTAAAAAACCATCCATATTCGTAGATGCACCTGGAGATATTGAAATGTTTGACTCAGTACTGATTGATTTTAAATACTCAGTGGAAAACGTTTTGAAATATTTATTGAAAAAAGGACACAGAAAAATCGCATTTATCGGAGGCTGCGATTTGGATAGTGACAGAAGAAAAATCACCGATTTAAGGACCTCTGTTTTCCATTCTTTTATGGAGAAACAAAACCTCTTGAACGAAAACTATATAAAGACTGACGGATATACACCGAAACATGGTTATCATATGAGCAGGGAACTGTTTAGGTTAAAGGAAAAACCTACGGCAATATTCGCAGCAAATGATTCACTTGCAGTGGGATGCTATAATGCAGCGCAAGAATTCGGATTAAAGATTCCTGCAGATATCAGTATTATCGGTTTCAATGACACTTCTATGGCAAAATATCTAGTTCCTCCACTGACTACAGTACATGTTCCTATGAATCTGATGGGGGAACAGTCGGTAGATATATTGACGGAAAGAATATACTCAAACAGAGATGTAAGTATGAGAACCTTTTTTCCAGCTAAATTAATTATTCGGGAAAGTGTCAGTGGAATTTCTGCATAGCACAAATCCATAAAAGGGCGAGGTGCCTATATATAAAAGAAATCAAAAGAGAGCAAAAGCTCTCTTTTGATTTTACAAAAAGCGGTTATCGTACACAGATTGCACAGTTTTGATAATCAGCCCAGTCGAATGATCATCAACGAGGCTCCCAAACTGCCGCTCAGCAAGGTTGCGACGCCTGTAATCACCGGAGCGTACATCTGCAGGCGGATAGTACTGCCCTGTGCCAGATTTACCTCGATCTCATTGTAGAACTGAGATAAGGTGAGAGCCGGGGGAACCATGGACTGGGTCAGAATTCCTCCATTGATGACAAGGCGTGTTCCGAGTAAAACGGCTGCCGTAGTATTCACATGATACGAAACGCGATACAATCCGGCTGTATTTACTGTAACCGTCGTATTGCCGCCGGTTAATGTCATATCTGGCGAAAATAGTTGAACATTAGGGAATGCGATATCCGTGCCCCCAAGTAGTACGGTAATGAGTCCTCCGCTGGTATTTGCTGCAAAACCCGCTGTGGCAGAAGGCGGAGGTGTAGGCGCCGGAGGGCCAGTCGGCCCTGCGGGACCGGTCTCGCCAGTCGGTCCGGCCGGTCCGTCAGGCCCATCAGGACCGGCAGGACCGACAGCCCCTGGAAGACCCTCAGGCCCGATTGGACCTGCCGCACCGATAGGCCCGGCAGGTCCGGCAGCGCCGGTATCAGCACCTGTTGGCCCGATTGGACCGGTAGGCCCCACAGGCCCATATAGGACCGGTGCCTGCATAGCCTGTGTGAGTTTACCACTTAGGACAATCTGGTTTTCCAGTACAGCTCCGAGTGCATTGGAAGAACTATCGTTAATATCATTTACTTCTGCTACAGTAGCACTGTTCTCCAAACCAGGGAGGGAGCCAATCGCATATTGTATTTTTTCTCCTTCTGTATTGATAACATGACTAAGAGCCAGCTCTTCTGAGGCAATCGAAGAGACGATTTGATTGATGGCATCTTGTCTGTTTAAATCAGGTGTTGAGGGAAATTGTGGCAGTGACATATCGATCCCTCCTTTAACTCAGCCGAGTAATCATTAAAGTGGCGCCTGCGCCGTTTGTCAGTGTCAAATTCAGTGAAACACCTACTACTTGCAGCTGGATTGTAGATCCGGCCGCCAAATCCACGAGAATTTCATTCGTGTAGTTGGAAAGACTAATTACGGGGTCTACAATAGAAGCAGTATTTGCGGTTCCGTTTATCATAATCTGTGTACTTAGCAAGATTGCTGCGGTGACATTTACAGCATAGGCAATTCGATAACGGCCTGCAGCTGAAACTGTAAAGGTTGTAGATGATCCATCTACTGTGATGCCGGTTGGAAGGATTTGACCGTTTGTCAGGGGGACAGGTGTACCGCTCAATGAGGCAGTGAGTGTGCCTCCCGATGCGTAAGCATATGCCGAGGTTGCGGTCGTATTTGTCCCGGCAGGTCCTGTGGGTCCGGCAGGTCCTGGGGCTCCGGTAGGCCCGGTTGCGCCCACAGGACCGGTAGGTCCGGCATCTCCGGCGGGTCCTTGTGGTCCGGCCGCTCCCATAGGTCCCATAGGTCCGGCAGGTCCTGTAGGTCCGGTAGGTCCCCCGGCATCTCCGGCAGGTCCGGCAGGCCCAGTAGGTCCGGTAGGTCCCGCCATTTCAGATGCGGACAATGCCTGCTGCATCTTAGACTTTAGCAGTAGTTGGTTGTAGGAAGCATTTTGTAAAAGATTTTGCACACTCTCATTGGTATTAAGCAAATCATCAATAGTTGCTGCAGGTCCCGTGGCACCAGGCAGTGTTCCCAATACATACTGGAGTTTTTCTCCTTCCGCATTGATCACATGGCTTAGTCCAAGTTCCTCCATCGCAATGGATGATAATATTTGATTCACCGCATCATCCCGTGAAATATTGGGATTATTGGGGAATGAAGGTTGTGACATAGATATTACCTCTCTTCTTCATTTTTATTACATATAATGTGGCCATCATATGTAGCTGCATAAAAGATATTCAGGTTTTTTTGATACTGCTTTTTGCTGCAGAATACTGGTCATCAGGAATCCCTGCGGCAGACATAACTGCAGCAATGGAAGCAGGGACAGTGTCCTCTCGGCGCCTTGCAGGATGCACATGGGCAGGGGGGCGCAGGATCGGGTGGATGAGGCAGATACTCCAACACTTTGTCCATTTTGTTTTTTAAAATGATCTGGTTTTGAAGGACTGTATCCAACAGTTCTTTTGCACTTTTATTGACAGCCAGAATGTCCTTTGCATCTGCAGAACTCTGGCAGCACTTATTCTTCAGAACATGCTGTATTTTTTCACCTTCGGCATTTAGGATATGACTAAGGGACAACTCTTCAAGTGCGATGGATGATAAAATCATCGTCAAAGCCTGCTCCTGAGTAAAATCAGGATTTGGCTCTGGGAATTCAGGCATAGACATTCAATCACCTCCTCTTAATAAAGTATATGACGAAAATCTACAAAAAGTGACAAGTTTCATCTTTATATTTAAGGAAACTCTTGCTGAATAAAAACTTTCCCCATTTTTGTTTCATTTAAAGATTAAATGCTGTATAATAAAATGCAGCAAATACTATAAAATTTGTTGGGTATGCTTACTAGATGGATGAAAATGGAGCTATTTAAGATGGGCCTTAATTACAAAATTTTGAAAAAAAACAGGCTTTCTTCTATAAGACAGCGTTTAATAGCAATTATACTAATGGTGACTGTGGTAAGTTTGCTTTCACTTGTAGTGGTATCCTATGCTGCCTTACATTCCATGGAAAAAAATAAAACAGAAGCTACATTAAAGCTTTCTTTAAAGCAGATGACGGAACATATGGATGAGGCTTATTTTAGCATGGTACGGATTACGCAGCAGATGAAAGAAGGCGGAACAATAGGCTCATTATTAACGGACTATATGTCTCAGGAAAATGCCTATTATATTTATAAGACAAAAAGAGAACTTTCCAAAGAATTGGTGAATATAAGTTTTCCGAATTCTTCCGTTAATTTTGCAGGCTATTACGATCCATATAATAAAGCATGCTTGTTTGATGAAAATATGATGTTAGATAATTATAATCTTAAGGATGCACCCGTACTGATATCCGCAGGTGATGATTGTCTGAGAGGACTGGGTTTATCAAAGTGTAAAAGCAGCAATGGTCTGGTTATATCAATGCTGGGAGAAGATGCTTTTAGACATAAGAAATTGTATACCTATGTGGAAACAAAAGTTAATGTAGAAGAATACTTAGAAGATTCTGATTTAGGGTCAAAAAAGGTACTTCCTTTTGTGTTATTGCAGCTGGATGCTTCCCAGGTGATTCAATACACCAGTAGTGGTGATTTTAAGACAGGGGAAGTACTTAGAATTGATGATGATTTTGATTCGGATAAATCTTTTACCGGTATGAAAGACGGGTATTTTATTGTTGCCCAAAAAAGTAAGATAGGATATACGAACGTTTTTGCTGTAAAGGAACAGTTATATCGAAGGGAAATTTATCAATGGAGAAATCGTATTTTTTTCATCCTGCTTCTTTCCATTGTTATGTTTTATCTATCGGTATTAACGATATATCGATTAATTTACCGCCCTTTGCAATTATTTGGAGAGGAAATTGAACAAGCAGGGCAGGGAAATTTGGATGGTGTCGATTATGCGTTCGGCGTTAGAGAATTTGATAAATTAATGCAGCAATTCAGTAATATGAAAAAACAGATTAAACAATTACTCGTTGATGTAGAAAACGAAGAAAAAATGAGAAGTAAAACAGAAGTTGAAAAGCTCATGTATCAGATAAATCCCCATTTTCTTTTGAATACATTAAATTCAGTTCAGTGGATGGCACAGATTAAGAAGCAGAAAGATATCAGTGATTTTATATCAAGTCTGATTTTTTTACTGTCATATAATTTGGGAAAACAGGCAAAAACTGCAACATTTCGAACAGAATTAGAGTTCTTAAGACAGTATGTTAATTTGCAGAAGATGCGATATGATTTTGAACTGGATCTTCAAGTGGAAGAGGGAGATTATCTGGATCAGCCTACCATAAGATTGCTATTTCAGCCCCTGGTGGAGAATGCGATTCGCCATGGACTGGGAAATACAGGCATGATATATATACGATTGTTCAAAGATGAAAAGATGGGATATGTAGTAATAACTATCAAAGACAATGGAAAAGGTCTCACTGTTGAACAATTGGAAAGAATCAATCGTCCATTCGAATATACCTCGGATGGAACAGAAGAAAATGATGGAGTTGGATTACGCTATGTCAGATCTATGCTGGATTCTTTTTATGATGGCCGTGCGTTACTGACCATAAACAGCGAACTCAATAAGGGGACTAAGGTTACTATATTGTTACCGTTGGAGGAAAACAATGATAAAGGTATTGATCGTAGATGATGATAAACTGGCTCGAAAGGGAATTATTTCTATTTTGCCCTGGGCGGATTTTAATATGAAGATTGTAGGGGACGTTCAAAATGGAAGGGTGGCCCTTGAGTTTTTAAGGGAACATGAGGTGGATATCATGTTTGTCGATATCGACATGCCGGAAATTGGCGGTATGGAGTTAATGGAGACCAGTCGTAAGGAATATCCTAACGTTCAATTTGTAGTGCTGACCTTTTTTGAAGAGTTTACCTATGCACAGGCTGCAATTCGGTATGGGGTATTGGAATACATATCAAAGATTCAGATGGAAAAGGAAGATGGAGCTGCAATGCTATCCAGAATCTTCCGGCGTTTTGAGGAAAAAGCAAATATTAATTCTACTTCGGAGGATCATGAAAATCAAGAATTCTGGGAGCGTTTAAAAATTGAGTGGCAACATTTATACTGGCTGTATGATACGCCATGTTTTGAAGCGCTGGTGAGAAAAACAAAGCAAATAAATCCGGGTACAAGAAAGCTGGAACGCCTGTTATTAAAATGTATACAAATTATTGATAATAGTTTCGGAAGAGAAGAGTCTATGATTCCGTATTTTACGGATATAGATTTAATTCTGGAGTGGCTGATAAAGTGGAGAGATGAATTATATCAGTGGGCGTTAGAAGAGGATACCAATGAAAAGATGCAAGTCTGTATGATAAAAGCAATTCACTATTTGAAGCTGCATTATAAAGATAGTTTAAAAGCGGAAGAGATTGCAGACAAACTAGGCATGAGCCGTAGCTATTTCAGTATTAACTTTAAAAAATATACAGGGAAAACATTTCGCGAATATATCAGAGCAAAACGTATGCGCATAGCTGCCGGATTATTAGAAGAATCAGACAAGCGGGTTATTGATATCGCTAAAGAATCCGGTTTTGAAGACATCAATTACTTTAATCGTGTGTTTCATGAAGAAATGAAATGTTCTCCTACAGAGTTTAGAAAAAAATATACCAATTAAATACGTACATAGGTTGGAGCTCAATTCATATGAATGATAAGCTCCTTTTTTGTCTGTCAGAAAAATGTTTTAAAAAATAAAAACATTTTTTACAACAAATGTAAAAGAATGAAAACAAATTTTGTAAATTTAGAACATCAATCTATAGAATGAGCCCATTGATACTTGTTACAATATACCAGACAGATGATCTGGAACAAAAATAATCTGGATTGGGAGGATTACTTATGTTTAATAAAAAGTTTTTAAAGCAATATTATTTTATGTTGATTCCTGGTTTTATCTGGCTTGCATTAGTCAGCATTGTTCCCATGTTTGGCATTATTATGGCATTTCAGAATTATAACCCGATTGATGGTATTCTTAAATCACAGTTTGTCGGGCTGGAAAATTTCCGGTATATGTTTCAGATCAGCGATACGAAACAGGTATTAATCAATACAGTAATAATTGCAGTAGGAAAAATGATAGGGAACTTAATTGTACCATTGATTTTTGCATTATTGTTGAATGAATTGTGTATTAAAAAATTATTCCGACCAATTCAAACTATTGTGTATTTACCGTATTTTATTTCATGGGTCATACTTGCAAAAATCATCTTGAATATCTTCGGATATACTGGCCCGATTAATGCATTCATGCAGCACTTTAATCTGGAACCTGTCAATTTCTTTGGGCGTCCGGATTTATTCCGTCCTCTGGTTATTGGCACTGATATCTGGAAAGGATTTGGATATAATGCGGTAATTTACTTAGCTGCACTGCTGGGAATTGATCCGACCTTGTATGAGGCGGCAGCAGTCGATGGCGCAGGAAGATTCTCCAGATTATGGCACATCACTTTACCTGGTATTAAAACGACCATTGCACTACTTGCAATTTTATCACTGGGCAATGTACTTAACGCAGGCTTTGATCAGATCTTTAACTTGTATAATCCACTGGTATATTCAACCGGTGATGTATTAGATACCTGGGTGTATCGCGCCGGACTTGTCGAACTACAATTCAGTCTTGCAACCGCAGTAGGTTTATTAAAATCAGTAGTGAGCATGATACTTATAGCATTGGGTTACTGGTTAGCTGATAAATTCGCCGGTTATAAAATCTTTTAAAGCAGGGGTGGAGCATGATTGAAAATAAATCGTTAGGGTCAAAGATATTTGATGTGTGTAATGTAATTGTACTTATTCTGATATCCTTAGTATGTATCGTACCACTGTGGTATATTCTAATGGTCTCTGTAAGCAGTAAGGAGGCAGTAAATGCAGGCTTAGTTACATTTTGGCCGGTTGGATTCAATTTACTTTCTTATCAGAAGATTCTGGGAGAAACTGCTTTTTTGAAATCCTTTTGGATATCCTTACAAAGAGTAGTTCTGGGAGGAGCTTTGGGGGTGGGATGCACTTTGTTAGTCGCATATCCACTTTCCAGATCCAACAGTCAATTTCCCAAAAGAAATATTTTTATGTGGATATTGATCTTTTGTATGTTATTTAATGGCGGAACTATTCCATGGTATATGACTATGCGTAGTTATCACTTAACTGACAATGTATGGGGACTTGTATTATCTGGGGGTCTTCCTGTGTTTAATGTAATAATGGCAATGAATTTCTTCCGCAACCTTCCTTCCGAATTGGAAGAGGTAGCTTATGTGGATGGAGCAGATCCGTGGACTTCTTTTATTAAGATCAATATACCTCTGGCGAAACCTATGATTGCTACGATTACATTATTGACTATTGTAGGACATTGGAACGACTTTTTTCAGGGTCTTGTATTAAGCACAAAACAGAGTAATTATCCACTACAGACCTATATCCAGCAGATGGTTGTAACGCAGAATTATTCAACAATGACAGTTGAGCAGATAAAAGAAATGGTTCAGCTAAATAATCAATCTTTGGATGCGGCGAAAATATTTATTGCCATGGTTCCCATATTGATGATTTATCCCTTCCTACAGAAGTATTTTGTCAAAGGGATCACCTTAGGCTCGGTGAAGGGCTGACTCTCTCAAGCAATAAAAATTTATATATTTCACAGGAGGTTAATATGAAAAAAAAGTTACTTGCTTTATTTTTAATGACCACAATGTTAGGGTCGTTGGCTGGGTGTTCGAACAGCAATGGAGATGATAAGAAATCCGATCAATCCACGGCTGATTCAAAAAAAGAAACATCTTCTGACGCCAAGACAACCGGGGGTCCCCTTGATCCTTATGAGGATACGGTTACCATTCATCTGGGTGCGGGATTAAATCCCAATACTTCCTTCCCGGAAGGGCAGACCATGGAGAATAATGCATTCCTGGATGCTATCAAAAAGGACCTTAATATTGAAATTGTATATGACTGGGTCTGCTCTGTTTCGGATCTTTCGCAAAAAGTGAATCTATGCATCGGAAGTAATACTCTTCCGGATATTATGAATGTGAACGCCACACAGTATCGTGCGATGTTAAAATACGGGCAGATTCAGTCACTGACAGATGCTTATGATAGTTGTGCCTCGGACTTGTTAAAGAGCTTTGTAAACAGCGGTGGGGAGCAATTAAACGATATGATCTCTCAGGATGGGAAGATGATGGCAATACCGGCTCCCAATATTAAAAACGCTGGTGTTAACGTCATGTGGATTCGACAGGACTGGCTGGATAAGCTGGAATTACAAACACCACGTACATTGGATGAGTTAAAGACTGTTGCGAAGGCGTTTGTAACACAGGATCCGGATGGAAATGGCAAAGATGATACGATAGGTATTATTGGACCGGCTAATTCTGGGACGTTAACGAATATCGGTGGAAATCTATGGGGACTGGATCCGATTTTCGGCTCCTTTAAATCTTTCCCACAATATTGGATCAAAGATGAGTCTGGTGAGATTCAATACGGATCCATACAGCCCGAGACAAAGGAAGCACTTGGAGAATTAGCTTCGATGTATGCAGATGGATTAATTGATCCGCAGATGTTAATTCGCGGTGATAGTCAGGAACCCACACTCGCCGGAAATGTCGGTATTTTCTTTGGGCCATGGTGGGCTGGTTATACAATTGGAGACAGTGTATTGAATGGTAAGGCTGACTGGCAGGCATATAATACACCGCTGGCTAAGGACGGTAAGTATTATGCACACATGGCTGAACCTACATCGCAATATATTGTGGTGAATAAAAATTGTAAGAATCCGGAAGCTGCAATGAAAATTATCAATTACCTGCTATATGAAGAATCTGACTGGGTTGAAAATGGTATTGGTGACAGTGGTGTAACGCCGAAGGAATTACCCACATCGAGTGTATATCCTTTATTCAATGTATATGACAATGCAGATGAAGATGAAGTGACATATGATACATTGAAAAAATATCTGAATGGAGAAATCACAGAGGATGATGTGGATTTTTCGACACATAAATTATTGAAAAATGATATGGAAGCAATTAAAATATTGAAAAAAGAGCCTTTTGATGATTACAGCCAAAAATATTGGGATGTAGATAATGAAATTGCACCGACCAATCTTTCAAGGTTAATTTCCATCATGATTGGTGTACGCCCCTCCGTAGAAGAAGGGTATGAGGAAGTTTACAGCGAATATTACGCGCAAACGGAATCTATGGAATCCTATTGGGCAAACTTAAAGAAGATGGAAGATGAAACATTTGCAAAGATTATTATGGGTCAGGCTTCTCTTGACAGTTTCGACGAATTTGTATCCAATTGGAAGAGTCAGGGAGGAGACAAGATTTTGGATGAAATCAAAGCAGAAGCCAGCAAATAAGAAGATTATCTGGTGACAGAACAGGCAGCCAGAACAGGTTAGTAATTAATGAACCTGTTCTGGCTGTCTCTCTTTTTAATGAAAGCAACCCGATTAATTTAATCTGCTGATAATGCTGCCATGGTAATATAGTTATACGGCTGATTAAAATGCGGAAGGAAGAAAATATCCAGCAATTTTAATTTATCAATGGTAACCTGTTCCTGGATCGCAAGTGAGAACATATGAATTGCCATTGAAACATCATACTCAGAACATAACTGTGCACCAAGGACGATTCTCGTCTTCTTGTCGTACACAATCCGAATCTTTACTTTATAATTACCGTTCTCAATAAAGAGAGCTTTCTGATAATCTTCAAAGTCAGTTGCCGCTGCATCATATCCATTCTTGCAGGCTTTCGTAAGGGTCATACCCGTTGAAATCATATGCAGTCCCCAGATACTGATCGCGTTTGAACCCTGCACACCTACAGTCTCAAGTTTTGTCCCGCATGCGTTATGAGCAGCTATGATACCCGAACGCACCGCATTGGTGGCCAATGCAATATAATTCGTATCCTGAATAGCATTATCGTATACCGTTGCACAATCGCCAACTGCATATACATCTTTCACACTGGTTTCCTGAGAACGATTCACCAGATATGCACCGTTGCGGAACAACTCCAGGCGTTCTTTTCCAATTTCGTTATTAGGGCAGAACCCAATTGCAAGAACTACCATATCTGTATCATATTCACATTTGTCAGTGATAACTTTTCTTACCTTCTTATCACCTGTTAGTTTTTTTACTGTTTCACCGAAGGCAAGATGCACGCCGTTGTCTTTTAATCTGGCTGCCATTCTGTCTGTGAATTCCGGATCAAAATAACCACCCAGGCAGGTATCTGCACAATCAATTAAGGTTACCTCACGTCCGTTTCGCTTAAATGCCTCGGCAAGTTCTACACCAATATATCCCGCACCAATTACAGTTACATGTCTGATGGAATCATCCTTCAACTTGTCAATTACTTCCTGGGCATGCTGAAATAATTTTACTAACTGTACATTCTCAAGATGAATTCCCTCAATTTGCGGAACAACAGGAAGAGAGCCGGTTGCCAGAATCAGTTTGTCATAAGGCTGTTCATATTTTTCACCGCTTTTATCTGTGGCATATATAATCTTTTGATCAAAATCTACATGGTCTACTTCTGTTTCCATATAGACCTTTGCACCCTTTTCTTCCAAAGTTTTTTTGTCCGAGTAGAAAAGCCCATCTGAAGATGAAATTTGTTTGCCGATCCAAAGTGCCATACCACAACCAAGGAAACTAATATTTGAATTCTGGTCAAATGCAATTACTTCTTTGTCGGGATACTGGTCCAAAATCGTATTCAGCGCTGCTGTTCCGGCATGATTAGCCCCAATAACTACAACCTTTTCCATTTAGATACCTCCTGAGATTCTATACTATTTTAGTAGTGATTTGTGAATATTATAACATACTTTTTTCTAATTTTCAATAGTTTTTTATATTTTAATTGACATTATATGACCATTTTTCCAAGAAAACGTCAAGAAAATCAATTATACTATCTTTAAACTGGATGCAGATGGAAATGATACCATTCAAGTAAATATCGGGGATACCATTACGGTTGTATTCACATTGGAACAGACCGAAGGTGACGATACCACGATGTATGCTATGCAAAATGAGATTCAGTATGATACAGAATTCTTTGAACTAGTGCCGGATAGCCTTAATCTGGAAGACGGAATAAGGAGTAGTGAAGTTGGGATGCGTGACAATAAACAGCGGATTTATATGAACTATCTGTCCTCATCCGGCGGGAAAGAGTGGGAGAAGAAGGTAAAAGTAGGAAGTTTTCAGTTAAAAGTGATTGGAGAAGAAGGAACCTCGACGATTACGAATGAAGATTATCTCGTCTCCACAGCGGATGGAAAAGATCACTTTCAGTCTAATACAGAGGAGCTGCGCGTTGTCATCTCTACGGAATGCAGGGTGCAATTTATGTCAAATGGTGGCACTGAAGTTCCGGAGCAGACCGTTGTGTACGGTGAAATGATACAGGAACCTGAGCAGCCAACACGCGAAGGATATGAATTCAAGGGTTGGTATCATGACATAGATACCACCAGAAAATGGAATTTTAACATAAATTAGCAAGAATTCCCCTTCCTCTTCAGGGGGCGGGATGAATTGCCATAATGTCCAAATCTTTGGAAAAGATTATATACAGCGAC
>ENA-UOOI01002016-UOOI01002016.1-fermentation-metagenome-genome-assembly--contig:-NODE-2016-length-18943-cov-6.260218_pt1 | contig 18943 bp, 22 predicted proteins | sample MGYA00245779_ERZ724027 | MGnify/ENA primary metagenome ERZ724027 (study PRJEB28704, sample SAMN03018318) | fermentation metagenome | biome: anthropogenic terrestrial biome; feature: soil; material...
TAACAAAAGCATTAGAAACAGTAAGAGATAAGATAGGAGAAGCAGCAAAAGAAGGAATATCATTAAAAAATTCATTAAATGATGTAAAATTATCTGCCTTATTTAATCAAATTCAGACACCACAGGATAATATAAATCAAATGCTTTCAAATATGGATTTTGTAACATCTATGAGTAAAGCTGGTCAAACAAATGGATTACTTATTGGAGGTAATTATCAAGATACTACGAAAAATTATGAAGATCAAACTTTACAAAATGAACAGGAAACTCTTGATATAATTGATGATATTAATGCTAAGATAGAAGATTTACAATCTACTACATATGATATAGATACTAGTGATTTACAAGATGCAGTTACAGAAAAAATAGATACAACTAATGAAATATTAGAAAATATACAGGATGGAATTACTAATATAAATGACAATAATAGTAAAACAGTAGAAACTAAAAATGTATATGGAACAGATTATGATTTACAATATTTCAAAGAAATAGCATCTAAACTAGGTATATCAGGATTATTTAATTATGTAGACACTAATAAATCTGAATACTTAGATAATAGGAATAAATATAAAATAGGTTCAAATGATATAGTATTAGGTGGAACGGGAGCAACAGGTGGAATATCTGATTCTGATACAACAGCAACACGTTTAGGTGGAGTAGATAGAAGTGGAACCCAAACTCAGATAGAGAGTTATTTAAAATCATTATTAGATGTATTAAGTAATAATAGTGGAAGTAGCAATGTAGATACTGAAAAAACTAATCAAAAATTAATTAATACATTAAATACCGGAAATACTACAACGTCAGCAATTGCAACTAATACAGCAAATGATGTAAATGCAGTACAAGAACAAACAACAACAATTATATCTACGGATAATGCAAATGTTGCAAATGAGATAGCTACTATTACAGAGCAAGGACAGAATATAACAGATGGATTATCTACGGTTGATACAAGTATCGATATAGGAAATAGTAATATTGAAAGTTTAAGAACATCTTTAACTACAGTATTAAATTCTATATTAGAAAAAATAAATACATTAGATACAGAAACTAGTTTACAAGAATTAATTAATTTGCATGGTAGTGTAAATAATATAGGAAGGTTAATTGCTGATGTAAATAGTAGTGAAGAAAGTAGTTATAAATTTAATCCTGTGGCAACAGTTTCAGTAAAAAAGGAAGAAGATGTTAACAAGAAAGCAACAGGAGGAACTACAGAAGGATGGAGTATAGTTGGTGATGGTGAAGGAAATAATGCTGGATATGAATTGGCTATATTACCAGATGGAAGAATAATACCTGTAGGACAAGATGGATGGGAATTAAATAAATATCCAGAAGGTACACAAATTATAAAACATGAAGATGCAGTAAAACTTACTGGTATGAAGGATATTAGTAAATATGCAGAAGGAACTTATAAATTATATGCTCAAAGGGCTGATACTAATGCAGAAGGATTACTTGGAGATTATCAATATGCCCGTCAATTATTACAAACACTTGGTAGAACAGATATACAATTAGTCGCAAAAGATGAAAGTAGTTGGGGAAATAAAACTCTTGGAGATAATGATTATATTATAGGTGGTTCTGCTGTAATAAGTAGTCCTGAAGGATTTGATGAATCTCATAGAATATGGGGAGCAACTAGAAAAGAAACAGAATTAGCACTCCAAAATTTCTTAAGTAATCATCCTATGGTAGCAACGTCTTCTGATATTAATAGTTCAGGGAGTAGTAATAATGCAACGAAACCAACATCAACTTCTACTAGTGATTATAATAAATCTACAGGAAGTACAGGGACAGGTTCTTCAGGTAGTTCAGATGTAGGTGTTATAAATGAAGACACTGATGTTAGAAAAAAAATAAAAACAAATATTTCTAATATTCAAAGTAACTATAATGATCAATTACAAGGAGGAGCTTCTACTAGCGATTTATTGAAAGATCAAATTTCTTTAGAACAGCAAAGTATTCTTTTAAATAATGATGCATTAAGGCAATTAAAACAACAAGAAGAAACGTATGCAGGTTTTCCAGATGATTTAAAAAAGATTGCAGATGAAGAATCTAATCTTAATAAGGAAATACAAGATTCACAGAAAAAAATAGCTGAACTTGCTAAAAGTCAAGTTGAACAAATAACAGCTTTAAATGATGCAAAGAAAGAACAGTATGAAATAAATATAAAATTGCAAGGTAGTACATCAACTAAAGATGATTTATTAAATATACAAAGGCAATCTGAGATAATAAAAGATATAAATAAAGAATTAAAAAATTATCAAGATTCATTAGATAAAATAAACAAATCAATAAATGATGAAACTACAGCATTAAATGTATTTAAAAGTAGTAATTTAACTGGAAGTGAAAATAGTCAATTAAATTCTTTGTTAAAACAGCAATCACAAAATGGTTATTTAAGCGATTCTGATTTAAGTAAATTAAATAGTTTAGAAGCAAAATTAAGTAATGAAGATAAAACTACTTTACAAGCTATATCAAGTACATTAACTGAATTATATAACAAAAAAGAAGATATAGAAGTAAATATAGTAAATACAAAAGATTCTCAAGATGCACAAATGTATGATGTTGCACAGCAAATTATTAATAAACAAAAAGATACAGACCAAGCATTATTAGAACAACAGGAAAAAGCATGGCAAAAAGAATATTTTGGTATTTCAAAAGATGAATGGAATACTTATCATAATAATAAAATATCAGATTTACAAGATGAACTAAAAGAAGCTCAATCATTGGCAGAATTAAATCAAGGTAACTTATATTATCAAGATGAAGTTCTTGCTAAACAAAATGAATTAGCTAATACAACTGCTGAATCATATGCTAATATAACGGATTGGGAAGAAGAATATACTAAAGTACATCAATATAATATAGAGCAATTAGAAAAAGAAAATGAAGAACAGGAAGAAAAAGAAGCTTCATTAAAAAGACAAAATGAATTATTACTTCTTCAAAAACAGTTAAATGATGCATTAAATAATAAAAACATTCAAATAATGACTAAAGATAAAGAAGGTAATTGGCAGTATAGTTATGTGGCTGATCAAGAAAAAGTTGATGAGTTACAACAGCAAATTGGCGAAAAAATGCAAGATAATGCTGATGCTGATAGACAACAGAAAATAAATGATGAAAAAGAATATGAACAGGATTTAATTAATGTACAAAAAGAAGCATATGATGAAATGGTAAAACAAGCAGAATATGCTTTTAATGAAAGATATAAAGATATTAATTATTTAACTGAACAATTATTAAATAATTTAAAATCTCAATTTGATAATAGTGACGATATATTTGCAGGATTAGAAATGACTTTAACTAATGTTACTATAAAATATAAACAAACAATGGATGAAATTGCTGAATCTACTTTAGAATTACAAAAAAAATTAACTGATTTAAAAAATCAAACAGAAGAAAATACAGATACAGCAGAAGATAAAAGAATATCTGGTGGCAGTACAAGTATAACATCGGGATATTATTCAGAAACGAATCCTGTAATTGTTGGAAAACCTCGTAGTTTTGATACTGGAGGATATACCGGAGATTGGGGAACATCTGATGGTAAGATGGCAATATTACATGAAAAAGAATTAGTATTAAATCAAAATGAAACAAATGATATATTAAAAGCTATGAATGTGTTGGATAATATATCTATATCAGATTTTACTCCTAATAATTTGTTGGCTAATAATTATATGAATAATATACCTGTAAGTACTAATACATCATCTTCTAGTGTGGAAAATCATTATCATGTAGATAGTATAGATTTACCTAATATAAAAGATGTTAATGATTTTGTAAATGCATTTTCTACAGGTGAATTTACTAATCTAATGAAACAAAAGAGTAGTTTAATAAATAGTAAAATGAAAATATAAGATGTGTGGAGGGATATTGTGTTATAGTATCTCTCTTCTTTTTATTTAGGGTGGTGAATATAATGTGAATAAAAATAATATGATTGATGGATTAGGTGAAGGAATATTAGAAGGAATAAAAAATTATATAAAAACTATACCTTATTGTTATATATTAGAAGGAATTGTAGTAAGTAAAAATAAGGATGAAAGTTATCAAGTATTAGTTAATAATGGAACAAATCCTTATAATTTATTTAAATATAACATTGATGATACTGTTATTTATCAACCAAATGATATTGTAAAAGTTTTAGTAGAAAACAATAATACTTCACAAATGTATATATTATGTAGGACAAAATAAAAAAAGGAAGTGATTCTATGAGTTCTGCAAATGAGGGTATTAGATTGGAAGAATTAAATATTAATTTAAAAAATTATATAAATCAAATAGGTAATTTAGCTAATCTTCCCACAGAAAATAAAAATGATTTAGTTAGTTCTATAACAGAATTACAAAATATAATTGATTTAAAAGGTACTCAAGTAGCAATAGATAATTTATCACAGACATTAAATACTGTACAACAAATATTATCTAATTTACAAAGCTTAGTTACATTTAAAGGATCTGTAGAACATTATTCAGATATAGATACAAATTTTCCTACACCAGAAGATAAAGATTGGATAATTGTATATAGTGATGAAAATAAAGAAAATACTACTTCAAGATATTTTTATGTTGATGGAGAATGGAATTATGCAGGTATATTATCTGAAACAATTAGAGATTTTACAGTAAATCCTATTAATTTGGCTACAGAAACTACAAGTATTTTACCTAAAGAAAAAATGGATTTAACTGGTATTGCTACAGAAGATGAAGTAAATAGAAAAGTTGATAAAATAAATAATCCTGTAGAAAATCATATTGTTGTAGTAGATAGTAATGGTAATTTAATTGATAGTGGTAAAACATTAGATGGATATTATGAAAGAAATAGTTTGGTTAAACTTGCAGAAACAGGATTATATAGTGATTTATATAGTAGACCTACTTTGCCGAGTAAGACAAGTGATTTGGTTAATGATTTGGAATTTTTAGAACAGAATTCAATGATTATTAAGAGTTTATTGATGTCTATTGTAACAATTATGAATACTATGGAATAGATATTGATGAATTTTTAAAATAAAAAATTATAAGGAGGAAATTAATATGAGCAATGTAACTTATGTCCCTCAATTTGTATCAACTTACAGTATATCAATATATCTTTATGGGATTATCACAATAGATAGTCTAAATCAAGATTACAGAATTCCAATAGAAACTTATGCGGCTCAAAATTTTTCGGATTCTGATATTTTAACAGCGTTGAACAATGGCTGGATTACTCAACAGGAATATGATGATACTATGAGTTATAAAACTACATAAAATAAGTGATTATCAAAATTGAGAGGATATTATTTAGTCCTCTCTTTTTATTATGTCTAAAATAAGGAGGTTTATAGTAATGGAGAAATTATTCAAATGTTTTTCTTTTAAAGTGATGCAATATTTAGTATCAAAGAATTTTATACCATGTGGACAGAGAACAGATTTAAAAGATGATTCAAGACAAATATGGTTATTTAAGAATTCAAATGAATTACAAGAAGAATTTCATAATTATCAAAATATAAAAAATAAATAATGTTTATATAATTTAGGAGGTTGTGTAAAATGTTAATAACTAAAGAAATAGAAGTTGTTGTAACTAATAATGAAATTAAGCATTATGAAAATAAAGGATATGTAATACCAAAACATATGGATGATCATAAAAGATGGCGTGTGGCGAGAGGAACTAAATTAATTATAAAAGTAGAAGATTTACCTGATGGAAGTAATAAAAGAGTTGATGTTCAATGTGATTGTGAAGATTGTAAGAAAAAGATAAATACACAATGGATAAAATATAAAAAATATATACATGAAGATGGAAAATATTATTGTTTAAAATGTAGTTTAAAATTATTTAGTAGAAGAAAGGCAGGATTTAAAAATAATACAAGAAAAATAAAAATTAATAAATCATTTAAAGATTGGTGTATAGAAAATAATCAACAAAATATATTGGATTTATGGGATTATGAATTAAATAAATGTACTCCTGATGAAATATCTTTTGGTACAAATAAAAAATATTATTTTAAATGTTCTAGAGGATTACATAAAAGTGAATTAAAACGTATAAATAATATACATACAAATTTAAAAATAATTTGTAATCAATGTAATTCTTTTGGACAATGGTGTATAGATAATAATAGGATAGATATATTTAAAAGATGGAGTAATAAAAATAAATGTGATCTATTTGATATAGCATATAATACAGTTAAAAAATATTATTTTGATTGTCCTAAAAATATACACGAACCTGAATTAAAAAATATTGTAAATTTTACAAGTGGACATGAAGGTTCTATGAGCTGTAATAAATGCAATTCATTTGCTCAATGGGGATATGATAATATTGATGAAGACTTTTTAAATAAATATTGGGATTATAAAAAGAATAATGAATTAAATATTGATCCTTGGGAGATACCACATGGAACTCCAAATAAAAAAGTATGGATTAAATGTCAACAAAAAGATTATCATGGAAGTTATAATATTAGATGTGGTAGTTTTGTTGTAGGTTCTAGATGTTCATATTGTGCGGGTAAAAATATTCATCAAAAAGATAGTTTAGGACAACATATAATTGACAATTATGGAGAAGAATTTCTTGATAAAATATGGTCTGATAAAAATAAGAAATCACCTTTTGAATATGCTCCTAAAAGTGATAAAAAAGTATGGTTTAAATGTATAGATGGAAAACATGAAGATAGTTATAGAATTATTGGTAATTCAGTAGTTCTCAAATTTAGGTGTCCTAAATGTAATTATAGTAAAGGTGAAGAAAAGATTTATAATTATTTAACAGAAAATAAAATAAATTATAATTCTCAACAAAAATTTCATAGATTAGTGGGTATAAATAATGGTAATTTATCTTATGATTTTTACTTAAAACAGTATAATTTGCTTATAGAGTATCAGGGTGAATACCACGATGGTACTGTATCTAATCAAACTGAAGAAGAATTTAAAATACAAATAGAGCATGATAATCGTAAGCGAGAGTATGCAGAACAACATAATATAAAACTTCTAGAAATATGGTATTGGAATTTTGACAATATCGAGGAAATATTAAATAAAGAATTAAAATTAGTAAAGGAAGTGAGGTGATAATGATATGGCTATGACAAAACCGATTATATCCTTAAATTCTTATGGCTCGTATACTCCTTTTCCAAGTAATTTAGATGAACTTGTAAGCTTCACAGTTGTTGGAGGTGATCAAGTAACACAAAATAGATTGATTATATATTTAAATTCTGATAATTCTGTGGTGTATGATAATACAGTCACAAGCTTCGTGCTATCTCATACAATACCAGCGAGCATTTTACTCAATGGACAAATTTACAATATGAAAATAGCAACAGGGAATATTGATAATGTATTTTCTGATTATTCAGATATAGTAGTATTTACACCATTAAGTACCCCAGTAATTCAATTTACTAATGTATCTTCTGGTGGAGTAATAAACAATTCAACTTTTAACTTTGAAATAAGTTATTATCAGGCTCAAAGTGAACCTTTACAGTCATATGGTTTTTATTTATATGATAGTAATCAAAACCTATTATCAGAAAGTGGAGATATAATATATGCTCAAAACAATAGTTTACAATATGAATTTACAGGACTTGAAAATGGACAAAGTTATTATATAAAAGCATATATTTTGACACAGCACTATATATCTACAGACACATCAATGATACCTTTCATCGCACAATATCTAACACCAACTATAAATTCAGTTTTAACATTAACAAATGTTCCTCAAGAGGGTGCAGTTAAAATTCATGGAGAAGTAATTCAGATAATTGGTGAAAACACAGGAACAATATCATATACAAATAATGAAGAAGTAGATATAACTACATCTGGAAGTCAAGTATATTGGCAAGATAATTTTAGTATAACAGGAGATTTTACTATAAGTATATGGCTAAGAAAAATAGCAGATGATGTAGCATTTTTTACATTGTATGATCCATCGGGTACAATAAAATTATTTTATAATCAAAATAGAATAGATTGTTATATTACAATGGGTAGTGTAACAGCATATGTATATGTAGATAATATTATTATTAATTCAGATAATGATATTGTCTTTATTTTTTTACAGAAACATAATGAGTTTATAGGAATTCAAGGACAAGTTAATTAGAAAATATAAATATTAAATAATAATGAGAAAGGAATTAATTTATATGTTTAATAAAGTAGCAAATAAAAGATTTACTAAACAAGATTTTGATAAGGAATATTCTACACAATATTTAAAAGAAATGGATTATTTAACATCTAAAGGGATTATGTGCGAATTCGTTAAGACTACTGAAAAGGGTGTGAGAACTTATAAATATAAGAAAACAAAAGAACTATTTTTAGCTTTAGTAGATTTTTATGGTAAATTAAATAAATAATAAAGGAGAAAGTGATAAGAATGTTGATAAGTAAGGAAGTAGAAATAAAGTTAAATGGAAAAAATATAAAATATTATGAAGATTTAGGATATGAAATACCTAGAAGAAAAGATAAATGGGGAGAAATTACCGTCTCTAGAGGTACAACTATTATGGTAAAGGTAGAAGATTTACCAGATGGTTCACATGCAGAAATTCAATGTTTATGTGATTATTGTTTAGAAAGAGGAATAAAAACTATAATAAATAAAATATATAAAAATTATATAAAAGGAAATAAAAAATCTGTTATACATAAAGATTGTTGCAATGAATGTGCTTCATTAAAAAATAAAGAAAGTATTTTATTACAATATAATGTAGAGAATATTTTTCAACTAGAATATATAAAAGAAAAAAGTAAACAAACTAATTTGCAAAAATATGGTGTAAAGAATCCTTTGCAAAACAATGAAATTAAACGAAAAGCTATAAAAACTAATATAGAAAAATATGGTTGTGAAAATGTTTTTCAGAATAAAAATATAAAGCAAAAAAGTAAACAAACATGTTTGCAGAAATATGGTGCTGAATATTATAGACAGACAGAAGAAGGTAAAAAAAGATATGAAGAAACATGCTTAAAAAAATATGGCAAAACTAATTATACACAAACAGAAGAATACAAAATAAAAGTGAAAATAACTAATTTAGAAAGATATGGTGTAGAATGGGGTTTACAAAATGAAGAAATAAGAAGTAAAGGTAGAATTACTTTAAGAAATAATGGTAATTGTCCAACTTCTAGTCAACAAAGAAAAATTTATAATTTATTAAAAGAAAATGATTATAATGTTGAATTAAATTATCCAATAAGCTATTTAAATTTAGATATAGCCATTTTTGTTAACAATATAAAAATTGATTTAGAATATGATGGATATTTCTGGCATAAAGATCAACAAAAAGATAGGAGACGAGATGAATTTTTAAAATCTCAAGGGTGGAAAATTTTAAGAATTAAAAGTGGACATAAAATTCCTTTATTAAAAGAAATAATAAATAGTATCAATAAATTAATCAATACTGATAGGACATTTACTCAAATAATTTTAGATGATTGGAAATTAAATAATAAGGAGGTAATATGATGTCAAATTTAAGTACATTTCCTGATCAAATAGATGTTTTTATAACGAATCAAGAGATTCAAGCCAGTGATCTTTCTGACATACAAACATTTGAGCAACTTCAATTAATAGCTAATAAAACATCAGAACAAATAACACAATATAATAATTTATTAAATGAATATTATGATAAAATTTTTACAAGTCAAAAATTAAATAAAATTCAGGATTGTATAACAAACACAGAAACTTTTTTTAGAGATAATACTATTGGATATATACAAGAAAAACAAACAGAATTTAATACTTATATAAATACGCAAACTACATTTTTTAATAATTTATTAAATCAATTTTCAGATCAAGGTGCATATAATCCATCAACAACATATGTTCAATGGAATACTGTACAATATAATGGACAAACATTTCGTTCAAAAGTAAATAGTAATACAGGACATACTCCTGTGGGTGGAGACACAGATAATTATTGGGTATTAGAGGCTAAACAGGGAGTACAGGGAATTCAAGGTATACCAGGACAAAACGGGGTCGGACTCGTATTTAAATTATCATATAATGATCAAACGTCTTATCATTCTGGAGAATGTGTAGAGTATTTAGGATCAGTTTATGCTTGTATACAAGATGTACAGGGAGTGTTACCAACGAATCAAACTTACTGGAATATTGCAATATCAAAAGGTGGAAGTACAATACTAACTACATATAGAAATTCTGTAACATTAACATCAGATGCTACAAATGTATCTATAGGAATAAGTTATTTTAATCAATATACAGATACTTTATTAGTATATCAGCAAGGTATATATATAAATCCAACTGTTGATTATAGAATAAATGTAAATGGTACAAGTATAGACAAAACAGATAGTACTGCGTGGACAAATGGGACAATATTTGGTTTTGTAGTAATAAAGAATGTGGTATCAGATATGACATATGCTGATGGAGGTATGCTTCAGGATGGAACAGTAACGGAAGACAAATTAACATCTGATTTACAAGATAAATTAAATAATAATTCTTTTACTATAGTTAAATCAAATTATACAGCAGATAGTGATGAAATAAGTGAAGTATCAATAGGTAATAGTTTATATAATCCAAGTACAGATGATTTAAAAGTAAAGTATTTAAATGAAATATTAACAGAAGGAGTAAATTATACTGTATCGTCTGATAATTTAAATATAGAATTACTTGATTGGACATTAAATAATGGAGATATAGTATATTTTGAAATAACAAAAAAAAGTATAAATCCAATAACACAATTAGATGGAGCTTTAATACAAGAAGATAGTATTCCAATAACAAAATTAACACAAGGACTACAAGATGAAATTAATGGGAAAGCAAATGAGAGTGACTTAGTGTTACATGAGGCAGAATTTGCAACATATAAAGCAGATAAATTATTTTTAGATGTTAGGGGGTATAGATACAATGGCTAAAACATACAGTGACCAAGTTTATTCAGGGACTTTAGATACTTCTGAAACTACTGTAGCTACAATAGCAACTAATACGACTTTTATTATGAAAGGATTTTGGATAAGTAATGCTAATGCTTCTGACCAAACTGTCACAATAAAAATAGATGATAAGCGTTTAATCCCTACTAAAGCAATACCTACTAAAGATACATTAATACGTTCAGATTTAAATATTCCTATTGCTACAGGTGGAACAATAAAGGCTTATGGAGAGACAACTTCTGATATGGATTATTATATTTGGGGAGTAAATGAGGTGACTAGCTAATGCAAGGATTATTAAGTAATGAGTTATTAAGTAAATCCAATTTATTTGGTATAATTACTTCTTTATCACTTATAGCAGGTGATAACATATTTGCACAATCAAATACACTAGTTACAACTGTCACTTACACATACACTAAATTTAAAGAAATAAAAGTCAACTATGGTAGTTCGGTGAGAGTAAAATTTGATTTATCAACAGCAGATATTTCATCTAATGCGATAGCAAAGATATATGTAAATGATATAGCTGTTGGTATAGAAAGAAGTACAAATAGTACATCTTATATAACTTATTCAGAAGATATAGAAATTAAAGGGGGAGATTATATTCAAATATATATGAAAACTAGCAATGGATATTCTGCACAATTAAAGAATTTTGGACTTTATTGTAAAGAATTAGCACAAGCACAAGTAATACAATAGGAGGATTATAATTATGACTTATAAATATCAATTTACGGATTCGGCAAGCAAACAGACTATAATTAATGCACATAAAGATAAAATATTAATCGAAGAACAAAATATTACAGAAGGTAATTTTTTAATATTTTCAGATGAAAAGCCTATAGAATATCAAGTTAAAGATTTACAAACAAACCAGTTAATAATAATGAATGCAATAGCAGATTTATATTCTGTATTACCAACTTCAACAATATAGGAGGTATAAGATAATGGTTGGTTTATATGTAATGCTTATTAAAGTGAGAATGAGAACAATAGATGATGTCCCATCAAAATTTAAAGATGCTGTAAAGGCGAATTTAATAGTTATGGGATTTGATGAAAATGGTAATTCAATAGTTACGCCATAGAAATATTTTGCGTTGTAATTAAAGAAGAAATTTAAATAAAGAAGGAGGAAAATAGATGAAACCGGAAAACAAGCAAATTTTAGATAGAATAGATGTTTTAACTACCCAAGAATTAGAATCTACAGGATCAGGAGTAATAAGTGGATTAACAGTAACAACACAATCAACACCTGATATGACAGTAAATGTAGCTTCTGGTATAGTTCATATGCCAAATGGAACTAGGTTAACTCCTACTGGTAATTCAGCATTAACTATCACTACAGCAGATACAACTAATCCGAGAATAGATATTATTTATGTGAATACAGATAGTACAATTGGATATATAGAAGGAATACCATCAAGTTCACCAGTAATACCAGATACTCCATCAGATACCTTTTTATTAGTACAAATTAATGTTGAAGCAAATGTAACGAGTATAATTGATAGTTATATTATAGATAAAAGGATTATAAAAACAAATTTAGTGTTACATGAGACAAAATTTGCGACAGAAACAGATTTAGGACATGTAAAACAAGGTACAGGAATAAGTATAGATGCTGGTGGGGTTTTAAACGTTGCTACAGGTTCAGCAGCCTTTAAAAATAGTAGTTCTACATTTACTACAAGAGGAACTTCTCAAGTTTTTACAGATGTATTTTGTACAGCGAATAGTCTTGTAACTATTGCAATTACTTCATCTACAAATCCGCAAGGAACTTGGATAGTTAATAGTGCAGATGGTTCATTTACTATTACTTCAACAGTATCGGAAACTGAAGATATTACATTTGATTATTACATTCAAAAGGCGGTGATATAATGCGAGGTATTGTAAAAGGAGGGCTAAATGATGGAGGGAGTAATATAAAAAGTATTCAAAGAGGAATGTATAACGTTACAGATACTACGACTACGATAGATATTTCTATTGCAAATGTTGACTTAACTAAGAGCGTGCCTACAATAAGCTTTGATGCTTCGTATGGAAATCAAATGGCAGATTTATGGAAATGTGAATTAACTTCTTCAACAAATTTAAGGATTACAAGAATAGGTTTAATTGCTACTAATATTTTTGTATCATGGGAAGTTATAGAATATAATAATGTAAAAAGTTTACAAAGTGGTTTATGTGCTGCAAATGCATATCCATTTTCAGTTAGTATTTCTAATATAGATACAAGTAAATCAAAATTATTTTATTCATTTACAAATAGTTATAACAATTCAGACACTGAGCAATATTGTTTTGTTTCTGGTTTTATTAAAAATAGTACTTTAATAGAATTTCGTGGGTATATGGCTAATATCAATCAATATAATATACAATGGTATGTTATAGAATTTAATTAGGAGGTAAATAATTTGAGAGTAATAACACTAGATTTAAATAAAAAAGTAATTAGCGTTAAAAATGTATTAGATAATTATGTTTTACAAATAAATGAAATAGAAACTGATTTAGGTGAGCTAGGACAAATTCAACAATCTGATGGAAGTTTTAAGCATACTGAAATAATTCCAACTATAGATGGTATTAAAAATACTAAAATTTAAGAACTAGAAAATAAGTGTAATGAAATTTTAAATAGTGGATTTACTTCTAATTGTTTAGGGCCTACTAAAAAGTTTAGTAGTACAGATTTAAACAGAAGTTTAATTATGGGTCTTGTATCTAAGGCACAATTATTATTAAATAATGCGGATTTACCAGATAAAAACTTAGACTGGAAAGCAGAGGATGAACCAGTATGCTACGCATGGACGCCACAACAAATATTAATATTAGGTAGTGATATGTCTACATTTATGACAAATACTATAAAGCATAAAGAATTATTACAGGCTTATGTAAAAATACTTACAACAGTAGAAGAGGTGAATTCACTAACATGGGATATAATTATTCTAGATTAAAGAAAGATTTAATTTTAATATTTATGATGGGTGCTTTATATATGGTTTCTATTGGTTCCATTTAATATATATGTTGATGATTACTTGAGGTATGAATTATTTGAAGAAAAAAAACCAGAAGGTTTATTTCAAAATTATAAAGATCTATTTACCTTACAATAGAAAAATTATGCGTCAAAAGGCTTAATCTAATAAGTCTTTTTTATTTTAGAAAGAGGTGATTAAATGATTATAGGAAGAGGAGTTTGGGGATATCCAGGGAATCCTTTTAAAACAGTACCTTATTTAAATAATTTTTACAGATTAGAAATACAAAATGCCATTTTTGACGAGATTCGAATAGATAACACTTCTGTTGATATAGCATATAATTCAACTAAAACAGATTGGGATTATAACTGTATCTTCCAAGCAAAATTCCAAGGAGATTTAGAAGCTGGTAATGTTGACAATCAAGGAGTTCCTATTGAAAAAGTATTATTTCAAAGACGTGCAGTAGGTGATTATACTTGGCAAAACGTAGCTTCTTTTGATTTTTCTACATTACAAACAATATATGAATATTTAGATAGATATGTGGCTAATGATCAACCTTATGAATATTGTTTAGTACCATTGACGAATACGATCATAGGCAACCGTACTGTGATGCAATTAACCCCAAAGTTTGATGGAATCTTCTTGACTTCAAAGGATTTTAATCTCAACTTGATTCTTAATATGACTTTATCAGATATAGAACATAATCATCCTAACTATCTTTACGAACCTCTCGGTGGAAATTTTCCAATCGTAAATTATTCAACACTTAATTATAAAAAAAGTAGCGTAAAAGCTTTTGTATTATCTGATAATAGTCTAGATTTTAGTGAATTATCTGCTCATACAGAAAAAGTATATAGAGATAGTATATTAAATTTTTTAAAGAATAATAAACCTAAGTTAATGAGATTATCGAATGGCGATATGATTCTTATAGCGATCGTCAACAATCCTAAATTTAGTCCAGAAAATAATCTAAGTGGGAGAGTTGGATCGGTTAGTTTTGATTTTGTAGAAATCGGAGATGCTACTAATCAAAATACTTTATCTAATAATGGATTTTAAATATTATATAAATTAAATAAGATAGGAGGGATATAAATGGCAGATTCAATATATTCCGAACAACAATATCGAATTCATTTTCAGTCAATTAGACAGGTTTTCGTTCGTGTGAATTGGTTAGATTTCAATACAGAATATATTACAGATGTATCTACTGGTATATGTGTGGACGGAGGAGTTAATATAAGTGTCGATGCTTCTAATCGTAGAACTATGACATTAAAAATGGTATTAACAGATGATTCTTATCTTGTGAATCCCAATGGACACGTATGGTTAAATCGTAAATTTTCGGCAAATTTTGGAATAAAAGATATAATTACTGATGAAATTGTATATTTTCCATCTATAGGAACGTTCATTGTGGATCAACCATCTTTACAACTATCTAATACTACTAGAGAATTAAGCATAACGGGATCTGACATGATGTCGTTTTTTGACGGAAGTTTCAGTGGAGCATTGATGACTCAATTGCAATTAGATGTAGGTATCCCTCTCTCTGAAGCAATCCGACTCCTTTTCAGTCAACATGGTGGTGTAACTAAATTTAATATAGATACAGATTCTATAGTGGATGATGATGGCAATCCTTTATTAATTCCATATCAGATAAAAAAAATAGAAACTGATACGGTGTATGATACAGCGAAAGAATTAGTAAATCTCTATATGGGTTATGAATTGTTTTTTGATATAACCGGTACTTTAGTATATAGAAAGATAAGAAATAAAATAAATGATCCAGTAGTATTTACATTTGATACAACTGATACAGAAAATCGTAATTTAGCAATTAATATAGAACAAAAATTTAATTTTCATAATGTAAGAAACTATATAGAAGTATTTGGTAAATCAATAACACCTTTAGTAGCAACACCTAGTACAGATTATAAAGAAGAAAATACAGCTACAAAATTAATAGTATATTATAATAGACCATTATATAATAGTAATAATCAACCATTTTCTGATGGAACAGATATGAAAAGTTATTTTACATATAGTGGAACACAAAGTAATTATATAAGTGCTACATATAATATAACTACAGGATATACAGTAACATTTATTATCACAGGAGAGCAAGGAGAAAGTTTAACACCTATTCCAAATATAATATATAACTCATGTGCAGTAAATTATTATGATGACAAATATGAATTTTGTAGTACAGATCAATTAAGATGGTCAGTTCCCAATTATATTACAATAGATTATACAAATAATACAATAGTAAAATTAGTAATTAAATTTAATAAACCTCTTTATGATAGTTCTGGAACAAAATTAGTAACAGATGCAGATGTAAAAAGTTATTTTTCTTATAGTGGAGATTCTGCAAATTTTACTTCAGCTACATATACAACAGATGATTATAATAATGAAATAACATTTATATTTACAACAGATATTGATATAGGAGATACTTTAGATATAGTATCAAATACCATATATGATAGTGCTGGATTTACAATAGATATAACAAAATGGACATATATATTTAATGGAACAGAATGGTATTTAAAAACAAGTGAAGTAACAAGTGAAAATCAAATACAAGCAATAGCACAGAATAATATAGAAGGAGATCAATTTAGTATACAAGCAATTACACAAAGAAATTTAGCAATAAAAGATACAAATATATTTACAATAGCTCAAGCACAATCAAGAGCAGATTATGAATTATGGAATCATTCTAATTTGGCAGAGACTATTACAATTACATGTGTACCTATATTTATGTTAGATGTAAATCAATTAATATATGTAAGAGATGATAGAATAGGTGTAGACGGGAAATATTGTATCACACAAATTTCATTACCTTTAAAGTATAACGGAAGTATGAGTATATCGGCTTATAAGGTTTATAATCAACAAATTATATAAATTAAATAATAAATAATTCATATAGAAAGGAAGTGGAACAGTGTGGGAAAATGAGCAAAATGATACTGATTATGTTTCTAAAGAAGAATTTAAAGAAGTAGAAGAAGAAATTGATAAATTAAAAAAAGAAGTGCAGGAATTAAAAGAAAATAAAGTTAGCAATCAAGAATGGCAATTAAAATTAAATGAAATTAACAATAATATTTCACTGTTAGATCAAAGATTAAATGAAAAATTTGATGAAATCTCATTAGACAGAAAAGAAGACAAAGAAATGATAAAAGAAATGCGTGATTCAATGGAACAGAAAATTAATGAGTTATTTAATACAATAAATAATACTAATATATCTAATGCAAAAATTGAAGCTAACCAAAGTAATACTGTAGAAAAAATAAGTGATTTAAAAATAGATATCCAAAATGTACAGATAAATGTACAAAATAATATCACTAATCTTGCTACAGAGATAGCTAATATAAAGTATTCCATAGATAATTCTTTATGGAATACTTTTATGCGTTTATTCAACAAATATAAATTAGTAAAAATAATTGCGTATTTTGTTGTTATTATGATATTATTTACTATAGTAAGTGCATTTATGTATTATATGTCTAATGGTATTCCTTGGACAAATATAAAAGCTTTAATTGATTTTATTAAATAAGGAGATAAAAAGAGTATGGGAGAAATTTTTATGAGATTAATGTTATTAAATTTATTTGAGGAGGGATTTTTATTAGGATTTATTTTATTATGGAATAATGAAAAAAAACTATTATCTTTTAAAAATGTAAATATATTAGTATTACTAAGTATTTTGTCTTATATTATACAAAATACACAATATCCACATAGAACAATTCGAAATTTTATAGGTATGGTAATGTATTTTATAGTTATAAAGATATTTTACAAATACAATAATAAAAAATTAATATTGTCAATTTTATTAGGATTTTTTATTATATTAATAATAGAAAGTACAGTAGTTTTACCAGCAATATTGTTATTTCATTTTGATATGAATATTATAAATAAAAATATAATAATTAATTTTCTATTATTAATACCAGTATATATTGTAGAATGTTTAATATTAATTTTAATGTATAATTTTAAAAATAAAAAATCGGAGGAATCACAATGAAAATAGGTCAAAAAATAATAGAATTAGGGAAAAAAATATTTGGAAAAAAAGATAAAAATAAAAAGAATAATAATGATAATGATGGAAAAATAAAAGAGTCTTGGTGGTATTTATATGAACCAAAAACTATGCCAAAAATATTTAAAGACAATGACAAATAATTAAATGATTAGAAAAATATCATATTATTTAGCCAATTATATATATCATAAGGAGCATACTACTCATGCAGAAAGATTTGGATATTATTATATAATTCAATTATTTATATTTCAGATATATGAGACAATACTATTATTGTTATTAGCTTTATTATTTGGTTGTTTGAAAGAAGTAATTATTATAATAATATCGTTTATATTTTTAAGAAATAAATATAATACTTATCATGCTCATACACAAAATGGATGCATTATATTTTCCAGTATATTAATAATTGGTTGTAGTTTAATTAGTAAATATTTATCGTTATTAGTTAATATCAGATATGTATTTATTATAATAAGTTGTTTAATGAGTATATGTTTAATTTTATTATTAAATTCATTAAAAAGTTTTTTATCTTTAAGTACCATTTCAATAATAACATCTA
>ENA-UOOI01002017-UOOI01002017.1-fermentation-metagenome-genome-assembly--contig:-NODE-2017-length-18929-cov-279.389584_pt1 | contig 18929 bp, 16 predicted proteins | sample MGYA00245779_ERZ724027 | MGnify/ENA primary metagenome ERZ724027 (study PRJEB28704, sample SAMN03018318) | fermentation metagenome | biome: anthropogenic terrestrial biome; feature: soil...
TTAGTTTTAGGGGTATATGATGCCGGCTTTGAATGGCGGCTGTCTGCCGTAAAAATAAATAAAAAGGGCTGACAGTTTTGCGACCTGTCAGCCTTGCCGTAAATATGGAAAACCGTAGAGTTACAGCACAAGATGACGGTCATATTGCTTTTCGGGCATGCCGCAGCACATGATGCTGCACATCGTGCCCATCACACCGTTCATCCTGCAGAAAGCAACAGACCTTGTCATCGCGGTTTTCCTCCTCTTCTATTTCTATAAATAATATATGTTGGATATGTTTTGTGTTCTTGCTGTTTATTCTATGCCGTAGCGCCGAAAATGTCAAGGGCTTTTTTGAACAAATTACAAGTTTTATTTTTATAAATTCAATTCGTCCGCCAGCGACTGCATGGCGGCCAGCGTTCTTGCAATCAGATCGTCCAGCGTCCAGCCCAGCATATCCGCCCCGTTCCGAATCACGTCGCGCGAGCAGCCGGCGGCGAAGCCCTTGGACTTAAACTTTTTCTTCACCGATTTCGGCGAGAGGCCGCGCACGCTCTTTGCGGGGTGCATCAGGGCGGTTGCGCCGATCAGGCCCGTCAGCTCGTCCGTGGCGTACAGGACCTTTTCCATGAACTTTTCCGGCTTGACGTCCACGGTCAGGTTGTAGCCGTGGCTCGCGACCGCATGGATCAGCGCTTCGTCGTAGCCGTGCTCCCGCATAATCTCCTGCTCTTTGATGCAGTGCTGCTCCGGGTATTTCTCGAAGTCCAGGTCGTGCAGCAGCCCCGCGAGTTTCCAGAACTCCACATGCTCCGGGTCGTACTGCCGGGCGAAATACCCCATCACGCCGGATACGATTTCGGCATGCTTCAGGTGGAACTCGTCCTGATTATACTCTTTCAGCAATTCCCTTGCTTCTTGCATCGTCGGTATTTTTCCCATGATAACCCCCCGGTTCAGAAAATGTCCTATTGAAACGATATGTTTCATATAGCTTACCTATTTTTCATCCTTTTGTCAATGGGAACTTTCCGCCCGCTGAAAAGTTTGGCGGAATCCGGCGTTTCCGCATCGCGCGCCCTTGCAAATTGCGGCCCGATATGGTATAGTAAAAAAGCATCCGGGTGTGGCGCAGTTGGTAGCGCGCTTGACTGGGGGTCAAGAGGCCGCAAGTTCAAGTCTTGTCACTCGGACCAAGTATCAGTGCCCCGCTCTTCGAGCGAAGCACTGATACTTTTGTGTGGGCGGGGAGCGAGAACTGACCGGTGCAACCCGCGAAAAAGGGCCGGCTGTTTCGGAGCATGCGGCCCGGCGGAAAGACTCGCGGAACGCGGGTAAATTACGCTGCCCAAGCCCCGCCACCTCGACCGGCGGCGGGCCGCCGCGGGCAATTCGCGCACTTCACCTCTGTGGAGTGCGTTTTGCTTTGCACCCGCGTTTCCAGTATAAATGCCGTGAGAACACGGGCGGACGAACGGCATAAAAACAAAGCCGCCGGCGACGTGCCGACAGCCTTGTGGAACCAACCCCCCGAATCCGGGCAGAGCCTTTTGCCTCCATAAGCCTTTGCAGGCCCGCGCGCAGATTTCTTTTCTCCTATAAACCCGAATTGGCCCGTTCTTCAGAATCGCCCAGGATGTCAAGCGAAAACTCGCATCTTTGCCTTAGGACCTTCAATGTCTGCTGTCTGAAGCCGATTAAGATTACAGATGTAAAATTTTCCGCCTCTTTCTTCGACATTCCGCGGCGCATGTAGTAATCCACGCAGAATTTCCGATCGGATTCTTCACTCACAGCTTTCCCTCCGTTTCGGTATAAAATAAGCCCTTTCGACTACCTTCATGATAACCGAAAGGGTCCGTGCGTTTCAATGGTAATTATTTCGCACCCGGCGACGTCCGGTGCGGGCTGTTCCGGTACGGGCACGGCCGCCGGACGCCGGTGCGCCCCGGAAGGCCGGGGCCTTCCCTTTTCAGAAAAACGGGCCGCTGCGTCAGCGCGCCCAGGCAGAGGAGCCTGCCGCCATTTTCCGGATGGTCCCAAAGCCCGACGGTCTCGACCGCGCTGCCGCCGTACGCTCTGATAAAATATTCGCAGGTTTCGGTGTTTAAAAAAGCCGTGTACCGGGTGTAGTCGTAAGTGCCCCTGTCCGTGACTACGATTCCCTTCGGGACGGTCACGCTGCCCAGAATATGGAAGCCGGTCACGACGGCTTCGGCCCCGTCGTCCGGGCGGAGCACATGCGTTTTCTGAAACGCCGTCCGGGCGAACCGCTCCGGCGACGTATATCCGCCGGGCAGCAGCATTGTGCCGCCCGCCTGGCCGAACGGAACCAGCCCGACGCCGCCCCAGTCGGCTTCGCTCTTCTGCCCGATGGAAACCCCCATGTAGTTCCTGAGGTTCGTCATCTGCCACCGGAAGCCGGGGCTGTTGGCCAGAACACCGAGGGGGTTTTCAAACACTTCCAGTCCCCGCTCCGTCGGCTCTACGACGATGCACGCGCCGCTTCTGTCCGTCGCAATCCAGTGCAGGGGCGCGGCCGTCTGCGTGACGGGGTCGGGCAGCCCCACAACGGTGAGGCGCGGCAGAAGGCTTTTCAGCTCTCCGACCGAGCCGCACCTTCCCAGGATGAAGTGGAGAAATTCCACGGACGGCACCGGCTCCTTCCCGCCGTTTTCCGGAGCTGCGTCATAGTGCGCGCAGCCCGCAAAATACAGCGCGGCGGCGGCGAACCCGCACTCGTTCACCCCATCGAAAAAGCCGAGAATTCCGTCCTCCTCCTGGCCGATTGCGATAAAGCCGCACGCGTCGGCGAACCGTTTCCCGTCCAGCGCGCTCCGCCACTCAAAGCCCTTCGGCACGATGAAAATCCGCGGTTCGATCGGATACGAAAAATCGAGCGTCCGGCCCAAAAAGTTCTGCCCGCGCCCGGATTGAAACGCAACGGCTGTGCACATGGTCCCTCGTCTCCTTCCGCACTTTTAAAAAATAAACCCGCCTGAACCATGATACAGCGCCGGAAGGAAAAATGTGCCGGCAGTTTTCAGCGCCTGCCGGCGCTCCTGCGCCGGTTCCAGAAATTTTACAGGAATACCGCATAAATTATTTTAATCGCCTGTAAGTATTTCTTGCAAATTATCAAATTGCGTGATACCATGAAGGCTGGATATTGCCGGATGAAGTTTGCCGATTGTAAAACTCCGTTTTTTGAGCACAGATGAAGAAGGAGAAGTTGCAATGAGCAATTCTGTTGTACTGGGCGCGGCGGCCGCAGGACTGGCCGTCGCGGTTCTGTCCTATCTGCTGGGGAGCATCAGTTTTTCGATTATTTTTACCCGGCTCCTGTATCACACCGACATCCGCAGCCTTGGGAGCGGCAATGCGGGCCTGACGAACGTGCTGCGCTCCGTCGGCGTGAAGGCGGGGCTCCCGACCATGGCGTTCGACTTCGGGAAGAGCATGCTTTCGGTGTTCCTGGGGCGGGAAATCTTCCGCTTTTTAAGCGTGCAGGCGGGTCTTCCGCCCTATATCCAGCAGTACGGCGCCTATCTGGCGGGGCTTTTCTGCATCCTCGGGCACATCTACCCGCTGTATTTCCAGTTTAAGGGCGGGAAGGGCGTTCTGACCTCGGCGGCCATGCTGGTGCTGATAGACTGGCGCGTGTTCGCCGTCTGCGTGGCCGTTTTTGCCGTGGTGTTCCTCTGCACGCGGATCGTCTCCCTCTCCTCCATCGTCGCCGCCGTCGTGTTCCCGGCCGTGAACTTTCTGTTTGCATTTTCGGAGTTCCGGGGGGCTTCCGCCTACGGGGCGGTCCCGCTCTCCTACGTATGGATTACGACCCTTTTCGCCGCCGGCATCGCCGCGCTTCTGATAGCGAAACACCACCAGAACATCCACCGCCTCGTGACCGGCACCGAGCGGAAATTCTCCATCAAGCGTTCCTGATCCATTTCGAGCGCAATCGCCGAAAGGGGCTCCCGCAAAGCGTTCTGCTTTGCGGGAGCCCCTGTGAGTTTCCGTTCTGTCGGCCCCGCGGGGCCGCGTCTTTCGGTCAGGCGAGCTGCTGCGCCAGGCGGCGGTAATAGCGGAACCGCTTTGCGGCGTCGCGCTCCGCTTTCTGGAACAGGGCTTCCGCCCTTTCCGGGAAGGTGCGCCTGAGCGCGGCATAGCGGACCTCGCCCCTGAGGAACTCCCGAAGCGGGACGGTCGGCGCTCTCGAATCCAGAACGAACGGATTTTTCCCCTGCGTCACATACTGCGGATTGTAGTGGTAAAGGGTCCAGTAGCCGCTCTGCACGGCCAGCTTCGCCTCCGGCTGCGCATACGCCATGCCCTGCACAATGCCGTGGCTGATGCAGGGCGCGTAGGCGATCACGAGGGACGGGCCGGGGTAGGCCTCCGCCTCTTTCAGGACGCGCACAAGCTGGTTGGGGTTGGCGCCCATGGCCACCTGCGCCACATAGATGTTCCCGTACGTCATGAAGATGGCCCCGAGGTCCTTTTTGCCCGTCTGCTTCCCGGCGGCGGCGAACTGCGCCACCGCCCCGGCGGGCGTGGCTTTGGACGCCTGCCCGCCGGTGTTGGAGTAGACCTCGGTGTCCACGACGAGCACGTTGACGTCGACGCCGGTGGAAAACACATGGTCGAGCCCGCCGAAGCCGATGTCGTAGGCCCAGCCGTCGCCGCCGTACATCCACATGGACTTTTTGGCGAGCTGGTCGCTTTCCCTGAGGATTTCCTCACAGAGGGGTCGGTCGCCGGGGGCGGCGTCGGCCCTGACGGCGGCGACGACCGCCGAAGCGCGCTCCCGCGTGCCGTTCGAGTCGGCGTAGCCGTCCAGCCAGGCCTGCAGGGCGCCCTTGAGCGCCCCGTCCTCCGTGCGGCCCAGAAGCTCGCGGACCTTCATGGCGAGGTGCTCGCGCCGCTGAAGGACGGCCAGGCACATGCCGAGCGAAAACTCCGCGTTGTTCTCGAACAGGGAGTTCGAGAACGCGGGGCCGTGCCCGCGCTCGTTTTTCGTGTACGGGACGCAGGGGGCCGCCGCCCCCCATGCCTGGGAGCACCCGGTGGCGTTCGCCAGGTACATTCGGTCGCCGAAAAGCTGGGTCAGCAGCTTCATGTACGGGGTCTCGCCGCAGCCGGCGCAGGCGCCGGAAAACTCAAGAAGCGGCTGCTCGAACTGGCTGCCCTTCACCGAGAATTTGTCGAGCGGGTTCTTCTTCCGCGGCAGGGCGAGCGAATAGTCCCAGTTGGCCTGCTGCGGGAGCTGCGTCTCCAGCGGGACCATCTCCAGGGCCTTGTCGGGCGCGGGGCACACCTGCGCGCAGGAGCCGCAGCCGGTGCAGTCCAGCGGGTCGGTCTGGACGCGGAAGAAAAGCCCCTCCAGCGCCCGGCCCCTGGCCTCCGCCGTGCCGTACGTCTTCGGCGCGCCGCGTTTCTCTTCTTCCGTCAGCAGGAACGGGCGGATCGCCGCGTGGGGGCAGTAAAAGGAGCACCAGTTGCACTGGATGCATTTTTCGGGGTCCCATTTCGGCACCTGGATGGCCGTGCCCCGCTTTTCGTACTTGGAGGTGCCGAGCGGGACGGTCCCGTCCGCCGCCTCCGCGAACGCGCTGACCGGGAGGGTGTCGCCCTTCTGGGCGTCCACGGGAATCAGGATGTTCTTTATGTAGTCCGGCAGACCGCCGCGCTCGCGCTTCGGCTCGTCCTGCGCGTTCGCCCATTCCGCCGGCACGGGGATTTCGACCACCTCCGCCGCGCCGCGGTCCACGGCGGCATCGTTCATCCGCAGAACTTTCCCGCCTTTCTGGCGGTAGCTGTCGTAGATGGCCTGTTTCATGTACTTTTTCGCGTCCTCAAGCGGAAGGATGCCGGCGAGCCGGAAAAACGCCGCCTGCAGGACCGTGTTGATGCGGTTGCGCAGGCCGATTTCCGCAGCGATTTTCGTCGCGTCGATGGTGTAGAACCTGATTTTTTTCCGGGCGAGACTGCGCTTGACCCCGGCCGGAAGGCGGGAATCCAGCTCGTCCCGGCCCCAGCTGCAGTTCAGCAGGAAAGTGCCGCCCGGCTTGAGGTCGGAAAGGATGTCGTACTGGCCGATGTAGGACTCCTTGTGGCAGGCGATGAAATCCGCCCGGCTGACCAGATATTCCGAGCGGATGGGCCGCTTGCCGAAGCGCAGGTGGGACTTCGTCACGCCGCCCGATTTTTTCGTGTCGTACTCAAAATACGCCTGGACGTACTGGTCGGTGTGGTCGCCGATGATTTTGATGGAGTTCTTGTTGGCGCCGACCGTGCCGTCGGAGCCGAACCCCCAGAATTTGCAGCTGACCGTGTCCGGGTCGCCGCAGGCAATCTCCCCGCAGACCGGGAGGGAGCGGTGCGTGACGTCGTCGTCGATTCCCACGGTGAAATGGTTCATCGGCTCCGGCTTCTTCAGGTTCTCGTACACGGCGGCAATCTGCGCCGGCGTCACGTCCTTGGAAGAAAGGCCGTAGCGCCCGCCGTAAATTTTCGCGGCCCGCCCGCTGCTGGAGAAAACGGAGCAGACGTCCTCATAGAGCGGCTCGCCGAACGCGCCGGGCTCCTTGGTGCGGTCCAGCACGGCGACGGCCCGGACGGTCTTAGGCATGGCCCCGAGAAAATGCTTCGCCGAAAACGGGCGGTACAGCCGGACCTGCAGGTAGCCGACCTTCTCCCCGCGCCTGCCGAGGAAATCCACGACCTCTTTCGCCGTGCCGCTGACGGAGCCCATGGCCACAATCACGAACTCGGCGTCCGGGGCGCCGTAATAATCGAAAAGGTGGTAGCTTCTGCCGGTGATTCTGCCGATCGCCCGCATGTACTTTTCCACGATTTCGGGCAGGGCGTCGTAATACCGGTTCGCCGCTTCGCGCGCCTGGAAGAAGATGTCCGGGTTCTGCACCGTGCTGCGCTGCACGGGGTGGTCCGGGTTCAGCGCCCTGGCGCGGAACGCGTCCAGGGCCTTCCGGTTGATCAGCGGGCGCAGGTCCTCGTAATCCATGACCTCCACCTTCTGAATTTCGTGCGAGGTGCGGAACCCGTCGAAGAAATGCAGGAACGGCACGCGCCCCTCGATGGCGGCGAGGTGCGGGACGGCCGTCAGGTCCATGACCTCCTGTACGCTGCCGTCGCAGATCATCGCCAGGCCCGTCTGGCGGCACGCCATCACGTCGGAATGGTCGCCGAAGATGGAGAACGCGTGCGTCCCGACCGTGCGGGAGCTGACGTGCAGGACGCCCGGCAGCAGCTCGCCGCTCAGGCGGTACAGCGCCGGAATCATCAGCATCAGGCCCTGCGAGGAGGTGTAGGACGTGGTCAGCGCCCCGGATTCGAGGGAGCCGTGCATCGCGCCGGCGGCCCCGCATTCGCTTTCCATCTCCACAAGCCGCACCGGCTGCCCGAACAGGTTCTTCTTCCCGTTCGCGGCCCACACGTCCACGTGCGCCGCCATCGGGGAAGACGGCGTGATCGGGTAAATGGTGGAGACTTCGGTGAATGCATAGGAAACATAGGCGGCAGCCTCGTTGCCGTCCATCGTTTTCATCTTTTTGCTCACGATTTTCATCCGTCCTTTTTTCCGTTTCCGCGCCGGGCGGAAACTAAATTTTTCCGTATTCGTTTTAAATACTATACAATGTGGTTTTCAAAATGTCAAATCCGCCGGGCCTGCCGGGTGACCCGGAGCATGCGCCGCAAAGGGGAGCGGAAGTTCCCAGCTTCCCGGCCGTCGCCGACGAAAAAGCCGCCGCGGGATTTTTCACCCCGCAGCGGCTCAAGTTTTATTTTTTCAATACATTTCCCGGGTTGCGACGATGTCGACGTCGGTTCCGCAGACATGGGGAACCACCACGTCGCCGGCATGGACCGGCAGAATCACCGTGCAGGATTCCAGCTGCTTCAGGCAGTCGAAAATCCTGCTTTTCTCAATCGGCTTCGCGGTCTTGACCGAAAGCGGCCGGTTCTGCCCGTGCACGCGGACCAGCGCGGTCACCATCCGCTTCGGGACCGTAAATTCCTCCTGGGCGTATTTCTTCCCCACGTTGCAGGTGTAGCCCTCCAGCGAAACGATTTTTCCGTTCTCGTCGAGCACCGCCGAGATGCGGCAGCCCATCGGGCACCCAATGCAGGTGATTTCCTTTTTCATCGTGTTACGAAGCCTCCACTTTCACGGCAAGCTCGGCGGCGTCGCCGATGCGGCGAAGCTGCTCGGGCCTCAGTTTCAGATTGACCATCTCGCCGGGCGTCAGGATTCTGGCTTTGCGGGAATACAGCTCCCGGTCCCCGGCGGAAACGACGATTTTCGCGTTGCGGTAAACGCCCCTCGGCCGGAACATCACGTTCACGGCTTCATCGGCGCCGCCGACGTGAATCTTCTGAGGAACCGCCCCCGAGACGCCGAAGCCGTCGACCACCGGGATGGTCCTGCCGGTTTCCTTTTGCTCTCCCCGCAGGAAGGCGGCCGCGTTTTTCCCGGCCTGCCCGGCTTCCTCCGAAACATAGTCCACCAGGTCGTGCACGTGCAGCACGTTTCCGCAGGAGAAGACGCCGGGGACGGAGGTTTCCAGATTTTCGTCGACCACGGCGCCCTTGGTGGCGGGCGAAAGCCTGACGCCGGCCATCCGGCTCAGCTCGTTCTCCGGAATCAGGCCGACGGAAAGCAGCAGCGTGTCGCAGTCATAGTCCCGCTCTGTGCCCGCAATCGGCCGGTGGGTCTTGGGGTCGACCTCGGCGACCGTCACGCCCTCCAGCCGCTCGCGGCCCTTGATATCCACCACGGTGTGGTTGAACAGCAGCGGGATGTTGTAGTCGTCCAGGCATTGCACGATGTTCCGCTTGAGGCCGGAGGAGTAGGGCATCAGCTCGACGCAGGCCAGCACCTTGGCCCCCACGAAGGTCATGCGGCGCGCCATAATCAGGCCGATGTCCCCCGAGCCGAGAATCACGACCCGCTTGCCGGGGAGGATGCCCTCCAGGTTCACGAACCGCTGCGCTGTCCCCGCCGTGTAGATGCCGGAGCACCGCCACCCCGGGATGGCGAGCGCGCCGCGCGGGCGCTCGCGGCAGCCCATGGCGAGGATGACGGCCTTCGCCTGGAACTGCTGCAGCCCGTTCGCGCGGCTGACGGCCGTGACCCGGCGGTCGGGCGTCACCTCAATCACCATGGTGTCGCACTGGTAGGGGATCTGGTACTGCAGGACCTTGTCGATATACCGCTGGGCGTATTCCGGGCCCGTGAGCTCCTCGTGGAACGTATGCAGGCCGAAGCCGTTGTGGATGCACTGCTTTAAGATGCCGCCGAGCGTTTCCTCCCGTTCCAGAATCAAAAGATCGCGGCAGCCGGATTCGTAGGCGGAGATGGCCGCGGCAAGGCCCGCGGGGCCCCCTCCGATGATGATGAGGTCAACGCTGCGCATGATCGTCCTCTCCCTTCGTGAAAAGATAGCTCTGCAGCAGTTTGGAATTTCCCCCGAACTTTGTCACTTCAAGCGGCGAGATGTGCAGCTCCTCGCTGAGGATCTGCACGGTCCTCGGCGTGCAGAAGCCGGCCTGGCAGCGGCCCATGCCGGCGCGGGTGCGGCGCTTGATGCCGTCGATGGTCCGCGCCCCGACCGGGCGGCGGATCGCCTCGCGGATTTCCGCCTCGGTCACGGTTTCGCACCGGCACACGACCTTGGCGTAGTCCGGGTTGGAGGCGATCGCCTTTTCCCGCTGGGCGGCGTCCATCTCGCGGAACTTCGGGATGGCGTGCCGCACGGGCTGAAAATCTGGGTTCGGCTCCGCATGCAGCCGGTCCGCCACAAGCCCGGCAAGGAATTCGCCGATGGCCGGGGAAGAGGTCAGGCCGGGCGACTCCACGCCGCCGGCGTTGAAAAACAGCGGGGCGTCGGGCGCCTCCCCGAGGATGAAGTCATTCTTGTCGCAGTGGGCGCGGATGCCGGAAAAAGTGGTGATTACGTCGCGCAGCGGGATATGCTCCCAGGTCCTGCTTCCGAATTTCAGAGATTTCGCCAGCCCTGCCGGCGTGGTTCGGGTGTCGTCCCGGTTGTCGATGTCCTCGGCCGTCGGGCCTATCAGGATGGTCCCGTCCACCGTCGGGGTCACGAGGATGCCCTTGCCCATCTTGGTGGGGAGCTGGAAAATCGAGGCGTGGAACGTGTCTGCATAGCGTTTGTCGATGATATAATATTCGCCGCGGCGCGGGAGGATATGGAATTTTTCTTCGGAAACCATGTTGTTGATGCGGTCGGAGTACAGGCCGGCGCAGTTGACGACGGCCCTGGCCGTAAACGTGCCGGCGGTGCTTTCGACCGTCCAGAGGCCCGTCTCATCCCGGCTGACTTTCCGCACTTCGGCGTTGCGGCAGAACCGGACGCCGTTTTCCGCCGCGTTCTCCGCATTGGCTATGGTAAACTCGTAGGGGCAGACGATGCCGCCCGTCTCCACCAGCAGCGCGGCGCACGCTTCCCGGCTGAGGTTCGGCTCGCGCCGAAAAAGTTCGTCCCTGCCGATGATGGAGAGCTTCGGCACGCCGTTCTGCCTGCCCTGCTCCCTGAGCTGCTCCAGCTTTTCGATTCCGTCCTCCGAAAAAGTGACGACCAGGGAGGTGTTCCATTTCAGCGGGACGTCGAGCTCCGAGCAGACCTTCTGAAACATCCGGTTGCCGAGCACGTTGTACTTCGCCTTCTGGGTGCCGGGCTTCGCGTCGTATCCGCCGTGGACAATCGCCGTGTTGGCCTTGCTCTGGCCCTCGCAGATGTCGGAGGCCTTCTCCAGCAGGACGGTTTTCAGGCGGAAGCGGGAAAGGTTCCTCGCCGTGGCGCAGCCGACTGCCCCGCCGCCGATTACAATCACATCCACCATAAGATTATACACCAGCCTTTTCTGCAAAAAAGTTCCACGCGTTTCACGGAACGCCGAATCCATACTCTATGGTACCAGTTTTCCGCTCAAAAATAAATGTGAGAATTCTGGAAAGTCATGAAAGAATGCAGGGGCAAGACGATATCGGTTTGCCCCCGCAGAAAAGATCTCCGTTCTGTCTACCAGGGTATTGCCATAAACAGCAGCGTCGCCAGCAGGCCGCCCACAATCGGGCCGAACACCGGGACGACCAGGCCGTAGCTCCAGTCCGAGCCGCCCTTGTTCTTGATGGGGAGGGCCGCGTGCGCAAGGCGCGGGCCAAGGTCACGGGCCGGGTTGATCGCGTACCCCGTCAGCCCGCCGAGGGACATGCCGACGGATACGATGATGGCGAACACGAGCAGATAGTTCAGGCCGACCGTCGTGCTGCCCTGCACATTGCCGATGCCCAGGATGGCAAACACCAGCACGAACGTCCCGACGACCTCCGAGAAGAAGTTGCGGGGGATGTTGCGGATGGAGGGGGCGGTCGAGAAGCAGCCGAGGATTGTATTCGGATTGTCCGTCGCGTCGAAGTGATCCTTGAACAGCAGGTAAACGATGCAGCCGCCGATGAATCCGCCGGCTATCTGCGCCACGATGTAGCCGGGGACCATGGCCCAGTCGAACTTTCCCGCGGCTGCGAGGGAGATGGTTACGGCCGGGTTGAAATGGGCGCCCGAGGCGGCCCCGAAGATAAACGCGGGCAGAAGCACCGCAAGGCCCCATGCAAAAGTGACCTGGACGGATCCGCCGCCCTTCATTCCGGATTTGTTCAGATTGACGTTTGCGACCACGCCGTCGCCGAGGATGATCAGAATTGCCGTCCCGATAAACTCCGCCAAATAAGGCACCATGTTAATACACCCCATTCTCTCAGTCGAGATTTTACAAGCGATTCAGCTTTCTTCTTTTGCCCATCCGCGCGTGCAGGCGACGGCCCTGTGCCATCCGGCGACGATTTTCTCACGCGTCTTTTCGTCCATCTTGGGCTCGAACACCCTGTCAATCTGCCAGTTTTTCAGCACTTCCTCCTTGTTGTTCCAGTAGTTCACCGCAAGACCCGCCAGATACGAAGCGCCCATCGCGGTCGTCTCCACGCACTTCGGCCTGCGGACCGGCGCGCCTATCAGGTCGGCCTGGAACTGCATCAGGAAGTTGTTCGCGCAGGCGCCGCCGTCCACTTTCAGCGCCGCAAGCTTGATGCCCGAATCCTGCTCCATCGCCTTCAGCACGTCCAGCGTCTGGTAGGCGAGCGACTCCAGCGTGGCACGGGTGAGGTGGTACTTGTTGACGCCCCTGGTCAGGCCGACAATCACGCCGCGCGCGTACTGGTCCCAGTACGGGGCGCCCAGACCGGTGAACGCGGGGACCACATAGCATCCGTTGGTGTCCTTCACTTTGTTCGCCATGTATTCGGAATCGGGCGAGCTGTCAATCAGGCGCAGCTGGTCGCGCAGCCACTGAAGCGCAGCGCCCGCTACAAAGATGGAGCCTTCCAGCGCATAGTTGACCTTGCCCCCCAGGCCCCATGCGATGGTCGTGACCAGGCCGTGCTTGGAGAAGACCGGCTTCTCCCCGGTGTTCATCAGCATGAAGCAACCGGTGCCGTAGGTGTTCTTCGCCTCGCCCGGCGTAAAGCAGGTCTGCCCGAACAGAGCCGCCTGCTGGTCCCCGGCCGCGCCCGCAATCGGAATCGGAGCGCCGAAGATGGAGGGGCCCGTCTCTCCGTACACGCAGCTGGAAGGCTTTACTTCCGGAAGCATGCAGGCCGGGATGTTCAGCTCTTTGAGGATGTCTTCGTCCCACTTCAGCTTCTGGATGTTGAACAGCATGGTGCGGGAGGCATTGGAATAGTCGGTCACATGCACTTTGCCTTTCGTCAGGTTCCAAATCAGCCAGGAATCCACCGTGCCGAACAGCAGCTCGCCCTTTTCGGCCCTCTGCCGCACGCCGGGCACGTTCTCAAGAATCCAGCGCAGCTTTGTCCCCGAAAAATAGGCGTCAATCACCAGGCCCGTCTTCTGGCGGAAGATGTCCGTCAGGCCCTTGGCCTTGAGCTGGTCGCAGTACTCCGACGTGCGCCGGCACTGCCAGACGATGGCGTGGTAGACCGGCTCGCCCGTCTTCTTGTCCCAGACAATCGTCGTTTCGCGCTGGTTCGTGATGCCGATTGCAGCGATGTCCTTGGCCGTGGCATTGACCTTATACATGGCTTCCTGCGCCACGCCGATCTGGGTCGCCCAGATTTCCATGGCGTCGTGTTCCACCCATCCGGGCTTGGGGAAATACTGCCTGAACTCCTTCTGCGCCACGCTGATCATTTCTCCCCGCTCATTGAAGAGAATACAGCGGGAGCTCGTCGTCCCTGCATCCAGGGCCATGATGTACTTTGCCATTTGAAACAATCCCTCCCTCAGCGGTTTTTGATTGGTTCTTCCGGAATGATGTTTATGCAGGGTGCATAAAATTATTCTGGTGATATCTTAACATTCGGGGTTCCTGTTGTAAATAAACAATGCTTCGCTTTCGTCTATACAAATTTTGGGATTTGTTTAGAAAAAAACGGCTGAGACCAGAGCCGGCATGGCCCGGGAGTTTTGAGAGTTTCTCTGGTCAATCTATTCGGAAGATTCTTTGTAAAATATAAATTTTTATGAATTTTGTCGGAACCGGCTGAAAAAAAACAGAAAGGATGTTATAATGGAAATGATAAAAACTGTTTTCCCGTTTGCCGCGGGGCAGCCGTCCCCGCAGAGAAGCCCACAGCGCAGCCGGCCCGCCTCCGCAGAACCGCGGGCCTTTCAAGCATGGTGAGGAGGAGCAAAATGGTGCACGCATCGCAGACGAAGGCAAAACTCGCAGATTCCCTGAAAGATTTGATGAAGAAAACCCCGTTCCGCAAAATCACGATTCAAAACGTGACCGACCACTGCGGCCTGAACCGCCAGACGTTCTACTACCACTTCAAAGACATGTACGACCTGCTGCGCTGGATTTACCAGAACGAGATTTTCAGGGACTTCGGGCTCGACCGGAACTGGAAAAACACGCTGCTGACCACCCTGAAATACGCGAAAAAGAACAAGGTCTTCCTCCGGAACACCGTCCGCTCCCTGCGCAAGGAATCCATCGAGCGGTTCCTGTACCCCTTCGTGTTCAAATGGGCCTCCCGGGTTTTCGACGAAGCCTGCAGCGGCCTTTTCATCCGGCAGGAGGACAGGAACTTTTTGGTCAAGTTCTTCTCGCACGCCTTTCTCGACGCAATCCTCATCTGGGTCGGCAACGGCATGCCCGAAAGCGAAAGCCACCTGCTGCAGCGGGTGACGATGATCCGGGACATGGTGCGGCTCTACGAGCAGAGCCAGTCCGTGCCGGACGCGGCGGCCGTCTTCCCGCTGATGCAGAAGCTGCGCTCGGAGCAGAATTACCTGTGAGGCGCCGGCTGTTCCGGCGCCCGGCGGGAAAAAGCCGCCCGTTCCCCTCATAAATGCCCGCTTCGCCGGAAAAGCTAACGCCGAGGTGAGCAAAATGAGAGTCAAGGACATCATGACGAAAGACGTCGCCAGCCTGAATCCCGAAGATTCCACCGAGCGTGCGGCGCAGCTGATGAAGCAGTACGACATCGGGTCGATCCCCGTCTGCCAGCAGCAGAAGGTCGTCGGCATCGTGACCGACCGGGACATCGCGCTCCGCTCCGTCGCGGCGGGGCAGGACCCCAGGCGCCAGAAGGTCCGCGAGATTATGAGCCCGAGCCCGGCCGTCGGGGACCCGGAGATGGACGTGCACGACGCCGCCCGGGTCATGAGCGAAAAACAGGTCCGCCGCCTTCCCATCGTCGACCGGGGCAGCCTGGTGGGCGTCGTCGCGCTGGGGGATATTTCCGTGGAGCCCTCGCTCGCGGACAATGCCGGCCAGGCGCTGAACCAGATTTCGCAGCCCGCGCAGATGTAAAAAAAACGGGCCCGGAGTTTCTGCGAAACGCTCCGGGTCCGTTTTTATTTTTTTATCTTGCGGGGACTGCCGCCGGCCTCACACGCGGGTCGCGTCGAGGAAGCGTCGGGCAGAATCGGCGGCGTTCGCGCCGTCCGCGACCGCCGTGACAATCTGGTACAGGGCCTTGCGGCGCAGGTCGCCCGCCACAAACACGCCGGGGACCGGCGTGACGCCGCTTTCCGGCGCCTCCAGATAGCCGCCGTCGGTCGGCAGGGAGGGCGGCAGGCGCTGCGAATTCGGAATCACGCCGATGGCGACGAACACGCCGTCCACGGGCAGCGCGAGTTCGCTTCCGCCGGCGCGGCGGAGGACGATCCGCTCCACCTTCTGCCCGCCCTCAATCCGCACGGGCGAAACGCTGAAAATCATCTTCAGGTTCGGCAGGGCGTGCGCCTGGCGAACCAGCGAATACTGGGCCCGCAGCACGTCGCGCCGATGCAGCAGGTAGACCGCCCTGCACAGGCCGGCCAGCGCGATGGCATCGCTGACCGCCGTGTCGCCGCCGCCGACCACCGCCACCGTTTTGCCCCGGAAAAAGTTGCCGTCGCAGGCGGCGCAGTAGGAGACGCCGCGCCCGGCGAACTGCTCTTCGCCGGGGATATTCAGCTTTCTGCGCCGGGACCCCTGCGCCAGAATCACGGTCTTCGACCGGTATGTGTCCTGCGCCGTCTTCACGGCCTTGACCGGGCCGTCGAGGTCGAAGCTCTCCGCCTCTTCCAGCAGGACTTTCGCGCCCGCCGAGCGGGCGTGCTTCAGCAGTTTTTCCGCAAGGTCCGGGCCGGCGATGCCCACAAACCCCGGGTAGTTTTCCACCGCGGAGGCGGTCGCCACCTGCCCGCCGGGGACGCCGCCGAGCACGAGCACCGAAAGCCCCGCCCGCGCGGCGTAAATTGCGGCGGTCAGGCCGGCCGGGCCGCCGCCCGCCACCAGCACATCATAAACCATCGTGCCACCTCCCGAATCGGAAAAAGATTATTCCGCCAGCGCTTTCTTGACGGCGGGCTCCAGCTCCGCCGGCGTCACGCTCGGCTCGAACCGCGCGACCCGGCTGCCGTCGCGCGAAACCAGGAACTTGGTGAAATTCCATTTGATGCCGTCGCCCTTGAGGTTTTCCGGATAATGCCTGGCGACCACGTCGTGGACCGTCTTTCCGCCTGCCTTATCCAGCTCGTAGCCCTGGAACGGCGCGGCCTGCTTGAGGTAGCGGTAAAGCGGCGCCTCGTTTTCGCCGTTCACGTCGATTTTTGCAAAGAGCGGGAAGGACACGCCGAAATGCAGCTTGCAGAACGAGGAAATCTCGCCGTTGCTGCCCGGGTCCTGCTGCAGAAACTGGTTGCACGGAAAGCCGAGAATCACAAGCCCCCGGTCCCCGTATTTGCGGTACAGGGACTCCAGCCCCTCGTACTGGGGCGTAAACCCGCATTTGCTCGCCGTGTTCACAATCAGAACCACTTTGCCGCGGTATTTCGAGAGAGAGACGTCTTCCCCCTGGATATTCTTGACCGTAAAATCATAAATACGCATTTCTTTCAGACATCCTTTCCTTTTTCAGCTTTGCGCTTTTTTCTCCGCTCTCAGTGTATCACCGCGGGGACCGTTTGTAAATAAAAATAAGAATCATTTTTGAATCTCTCGGGAATCCAATCCTGTTAAAAATACCCCGGTCCGGCTGTTCCTTGATATTTTCCGCCAAATGCCTACAATAGAAAGCGAGGTCCGTTTTCATCTAAAAGTCCAACGATATGGGAGTGATTCTTTTGGATCGCATCAATCCGGTCAAGCTCAAAGGCGCGTGCAAAGATTACCTCTGGGGGGGCAACCGGCTCCGCACCGAATACCACCAGCAGAGCGAAGCCCCGAAGATTGCGGAGACCTGGCTGCTCTCCAGCCATCCGGACGGCCCTTCCACCGTCGTCTCCGGAAAAGACGCCGGCACGCCGTTCCCCGAATGGCTCGGGCAGCAGGGCCGCGGCATTCTGGGGACCGACTGCGAAAAATTCCCTTACTTTCCGCTTTTAATCAAGCTGATCGACGCCAAGAAAAAGCTTTCCATCCAGGTCCACCCGGACGACGCCTACGTCCGCGCCCACGGGGGCGGCTACGGCAAAACGGAGATGTGGTACGTTGTGGACTGCGAGCCGGGCGCGAGCCTGTACTACGGCTTCGACCACAAAATCTCAAAAGACGAGTTCCGGAAAAGAATCGCGGACAATACGCTGGAGCAGGTCCTGAACCGCGTCCCGGTGCATGCGGGCGACGTGTTCTTCATCGAGGCGGGCACCCTGCACGCCATCGGGGCCGGAATCCTGATTGCCGAAATCCAGCAGAACTCCAACCTCACCTACCGCATCTACGACTACGGCCGCGTGGACACCAACGGCAAAACCCGCCCGCTCCACATCGCGCAGGCGCTGGACGTGACCCGGCTGGAGCGCCCGACCCGCCCCACGCGCCCGCAGGGCGGCCCGGAGAGCCTCGACGGCTTCAGCCGCCGGCTGCTGGCCTCCTGCGACATCTTCACCGTCTACGAGATGAAAATCCGGGAAGCGGCCCTGCGCGCGGACGAAAAGAGCTTCCATTCGCTGATTTGCCTGGACGGCGACGCGCTCCTTCTGGACCGGGGAAAGCCCCTGTTCGCGTTCCGGAAGGGCGACAGCGTCTTCGTCCCTGCGGGCTACGGCGACTACGTGGTCAAAGGGGACTGCCGCGTTCTGCACACGACGGTTTAAATCACGATGCCGCCGTTCACGCCGAGCACCTGCCCGGTGACGAATCCCGCGCCGGGCGAAGCGAGAAACGACACGGCCGCGGCGATATCCTCCGGCGTGCCGAGGCGCCCGAGGGGCGTCTCCTCTTTCAGCGCGCGCAGGTCTTCGGGCCCGAGGCCGGCGTTCATGCGCGTGTTGATAACCCCCGGCGCGATGCAGTTGACCCGGACGCCCGACGGGCCGACTTCTTTGGCGAGGGCTTTCGTCAGGCCGATCACGGCGGCCTTTGCGGCGGAGTAGTGCACCTCGCAGGAGCCGCCCGTCTGCCCCCACATCGAAGAGACGTTGATGATGCTTCCCCGCTTCCGGCGGATCATGGCGGGCAGCGCGGCCTGGCAGCAGTGGAACACGCCCGTGACGTCCACGGCGAACATGCGCTCCCAGTCCTCCTCCGTCAGGTCGGTGAACAGCTTCCGCTGGGCGACGCCCGCGTTGTTGACCAGCACATCCACGCTGCCGGCCGAGCGGAACATGGCCTCGACCTGTGCGCGGTCCGAGACGTCCGCCCGGAACAGACCGGCTCCCCCGCCGCCGGGGACGCCGTTCAGCTCGTCGAGCAGAGCGCGCGCCTCCCGGTCGGAGCGGGCGTAGTTGAGCACCACGTAAAACCCGTCCCGGTTCAGCCTGCGCGCCACGGCCCGCCCGATGCCGCGCGACGCGCCCGTAACCAGCGCCTTCCGCATCCGATTTTCTCCCCTTCCGGCCGCTGCGCGCAGCGGCCGGTTTTATTATAGCATATCCACGCCGGAACAAATCAAAAAAAGCCCCCGGACTGAGCCGGGGGAACAGAGGGAAAAATCAGGTTTTTGAAATCGCCGTTTTGCCGGTCAAAAAAACTCAGCAGTCGTTCTGCTGCTTGGGAACAGCCAGAACGCTGAGGACGCCGTTGGTGACGGTGACGCCCGCCGAGGCCACCAGGGTCCCCGTGCCGAGCTGGACGGCATAGGTGTACGTGCCGGGCGCCACGTTGTTGTCCACAAACTGGAAGCTGAAGCCTTCGGCGCCGACAATGGAAAGCTCCTCCCGGAACGTGAAGGTCGGCCCGACGTTGACGGCGCCGCCCATGCAGGACGAGCGGACGATCTGGAAGTTCAGCGTGAGGCCCACCGCACTGGGCGCATTGACGATGCAGGTAAACTGGACCAGATTATCCGTCTTGCCGGCGCTGCACGTGTTGACCGTGGTCGAAACGATGTTGATCGGCGTGGCAAGGCTGGTCGAAATCGCCGGCAGCGGGCCCGCGCCGCCCGTGGAAGA
>ENA-UOOI01002018-UOOI01002018.1-fermentation-metagenome-genome-assembly--contig:-NODE-2018-length-18929-cov-8.511020_pt1 | contig 18929 bp, 17 predicted proteins | sample MGYA00245779_ERZ724027 | MGnify/ENA primary metagenome ERZ724027 (study PRJEB28704, sample SAMN03018318) | fermentation metagenome | biome: anthropogenic terrestrial biome; feature: soil; material...
CTACTATGTTGGCAAGCAAGGCGGCAAATCTCATGCCGCTTCGCTGCAAATATTCCGCTCCGTTTTACACTCGCATTCGGAGTTTACACAAAGTTTGGGACGCACCCCCTTGACTTTTTCAATTTTCCGAAATATCTCGCTGGCTCATTCCACAGGCGTACAAGGACAGGATTTTATCTTCCATGCCGTCTGCGTTACGGTCGTATTGTCCGATAATTCGCGGCTCGTATTCGCCGTTTGCGGTCACGTGGAATCTTCACCTGAACCTCGCCAAGCTGTGACTTGATCGTCTTTTGCGAATAGCCGTTGCGGTAGTTTTTCAACACCACCTTTTCGTCATCATCTGCTATTCTTTCGCTTTTTTCGTAACCGAGCTCTGTGTCAAGTTCGCCTTCCATTACCTTTTGCAGCACATCGCCGGACATTTGCTTCATCGTATTCATAACCTCGGCCGTGCTTGCGAAATTCTGACTGTTGACGAATTCCTTCATTAGCTCTGCCGGTACTTGCTCCATAAAAAAACACTTCCTTCCACACTCGTTTCATTTATCTGAATTCTTGTCTGGAAGGAAGCATCCCATCCACTTTTACACAAAATTTTCTGAAGTCTCCATTAAACAAAGGCAGATTTGACCAATACTGCTTTTACAACGCTTTTCATGCCTACTTTAGCGGCAGCATCGACAGCAGCTTGGAATCTCCGGACCCGCTTGTCAGGCTTTTTGCGGTCATGGATTGGATAAGCGCGTTGGAAAAAGAAGATTGCATAAGCTGCTGAGCGACATGGGGTCTCAGCTTGAATGGCTTCAAATATTTTATCGTCTGCGTTTAGAATCGGATGGAATCACGGAAAGCCCTGAACAACGGGAAAACAGCTAAATTCTTTTCCGCAGCGTGCTGCAATATGAGCTGTATATAGCAAGGAAAGGGTTTTGAAGCTTGGGGTATCTCAAAAAATATACCGCGAAATATCTGAGGCTGTTCCTGACGGCGGTTTGCGTCCTTTCGCTCGAGGCGGCCTGCGATCTGTTCCAGCCGACCATCCTGTCGAAGATCGTGGATGTCGGCATCAAAAACAAGGACCTCGTCTATGTGCTACGGCTCGGGGGGATCATGCTGCTGGTGACCGCTCTCGGCGCCTCGACGAGCACGCCCTGCGCGAAAGGATCGCCGTGGTGCCCCAGGAAAGCACCCTTTTCACCGGGACAATCGCGGAGAACATCCGCTGGGGCAGGCCGGAGGCGACGGACCCTGAAGTGGAGGCGACCGCCCGCGTTGCGCAGGCGCACGGCTTCGTCGCCGCCTTCCCCAAGGGATACCGCACCGTTCTCGGGCAGGGCGGCGTGAACCTTTCCGGCGGCCAGAAGCAACGGCTCTCCATCGCCCGCGCGCTTCTGAAAAGACCGGACGTCCTGATCCTCGACGACAGCACCAGCGCGGTTGACGTCATCACGGAGCAGAAGATACGCACCGGCCTGAGGGCCTATTCAGCCGGCCTCATCTGCATCGTCGTGGCACAGCGCATCTCTTCGGTGATGGCCCGCGGACAGAATTCTCGTGCTGGACAACGGCAGGATCGCCGGCTTGGGGAGCCACGAGACGCTGCTCGGAACCTGCGGGGTCTACCGGGAAATCTTCCGGTCGCAGTTCGGGAAGGAGGCGGTCTGATGCCGGACGAGAGAGACGGCCGCGCCGAACTGAACTTTCTGCGCATGCGCGCGCCCGGCCATGGCCACCATATGCGCGGGCCGGTGGAAAAGCCGAAGGACATGAAGGGCACGCTGCGGTGGCTGTGGAGCTTTTTCGGCAGGGAAAAGGCCCTGTTGCTGATTTTTCGGGTTCGTGGTCGCGGACGCCGCCATCGTGCTCGCCGTGCCGTACCTGATCGGCCGGTGCGTCGACTTCATGGCGGGCGGCAAAGGGGCGGGCGCCGAGCGCTTTTTCGAGGTGATCGACGCCGCCCCCGAAAAGGCGGACGAAAAGGGCGCGCCGGAGCTGAAAAACGCGCGCGGCGAGGTGGAGTTCCGAAACGTCAGGTTCGAGTACCGCCCGGGGGTGCCGATCCTCAAGGGTATCAGCTTCAAGGTCCCCGCCGGCAGCACGATCGCGCTCGTGGGGCCGACCGGGGGCAAGACCGTCAACCTTCTGAACCGCTTCTACGACGTCACGGCCAGCGAAATCCTGATCGACGGGCGCAACATCAACGGCTACACGCGGGAGAGCCTATGCCGCAACTTCGGCATCGTGCTGCAGGACACCTATCTCTTCACCGACACGATTCGGGAGAACATCCGCTACGGAAGGCTCGACGCGACGGACGAGGATGTCAGGAAGGCCGCGGCCGAAGCCTGCGCCGACCTGTTCATCCGCAAGCTGAAAAAAGGCTACGACACCCCCTTGAGCGAGAGCGGCAGCAATCTCAGCGGGGGCCAGCGGCAGCTTCTCGCCATCGCGCGCGCCATCTTGGCCGACCCCTCCATCCTCATCCTCGACGAAGCCACGAGGAGCTTCTAAAGCGCAGGGGCTTTTATTACGACCTCTACATGAGCCAGTTTAATAGCATCGAAACGTAAACGGCGGAAGCCCGATCCGCCTCAGGGCGTCGACCCGGCCCCGCCCTCCGGCATCAGCGTGGTTTTTTCCGAGTTCAGGGCCTTCACGAAAAGGCTGCGGCCCGCTTTCCAGCTTCCTCTTTCGCTCAAAATTCTGACGCTGCAGGACTGGCCGGCCTCTAGGTCGAAATAATTGTCGCTGAGCTTCAAGTCCTCCATATCTCCGTCGATCTTGACGAAGCGGGCAAAGCGCGACGCCGTGATGCGAATCCCCCAGTCGTGCCTCTCCACGCTCAGACGGGTCGGCGGGAAAAGCACCTCGGAAAGCGTCCCGAAAAACCGGTATGCGTCCGGGCAGCCGGCGCTGCAGAAAGCGTGCAGATAAAAATGGCGCGGCCGGTTCGGTATGATCACATTCGGGTAATGCCTTCCGCCGACGGCGATTTCCCTGATCTTCAGGCAGGAGCACGCCGGGACGGAAACATCGACGGTTTCGGAGCCGTACCGATTTCCAAAGAAGTCCCTGACCTCCGCCGTCACCGCGCCCGCAAAATCCTGCCGCGTATTGTTCAGGACCCAGACCGCCGTCACCGTTTTGTCAACCTCTTCGAGGGAGATCATCAGGGGCCGGAAAAATCGCTTCGCATAATAATAAGACGCCTTTGGGATCAGGTCGCAGTCGATCAGGCTCCAGCTCTGGACCGGATAGCAGTCGTTCAACTGCCAGATCAGCGCTCCGCAGGTATGGGGAAAATTCCTGCGGTAGTGCTCCGCAGCGTATTTGAGACCCTCCGCCTGCACGTACATGCTGAGGTCCGCATATTCTTCCAGATTTTGCGGGAGACGCGCATGCGTTCCCATCAGATATCCCATATGGCCGTTGCCCTGATCCCGGTTCAGGTAATGGAACGCGTAGCTGTGGATGTCCACGTCCTCGGAACGCATGTATTTTTTTACGGTCGCCGCCACCGGCAGCGACTGGATTCCGTATTCGCTTACAAAGACGGACTGGTCTTCCCCGTACCTGGTATACGGCACGTCTAAAAACCACACGTCCCAGTTATGGTGGTCCCCCTGTTTCTCGCTGTTCGCGGTCTCGCCGAAATAAGGGGAGCCCGGCAGATAAAACCGGTCGCCGTCAAGCTCTCGCAGCCATTCCGGGATGGTGTGTTCGAAGAGCCTGGTCCCGTACATATAGCGGTTCAGCCTGATCTTTTCGCTTAACATCTTGTTTTCGACGTTGCCCACCCACAGCGCGATGGATGCGTGGTTCCTCAGCCTCTCGACCACCTGGAAGATCTCTTCCCGGACGTTCTCCGTGAACCCCGCGTCGAACTCGGGATACTCGCCGCAGGCAAACATGAAATACTGCCAGACCAGAATGCCCATCTGATCGCACAGATCGTAGAAAATATCTTTTTCGTAAATGCCGCCGCCCCACACGCTCAGCATGTTCATGCCGGCGTCCCGGGCCATTTCAAGCAGGTCCCGGTATCGCCCGTCGGGAATCGCCCCGGGGAAAATGTCCGCCGGAATCCAGTTGGCCCCGCGCGCGAACAGCTTCACGCCGTTGATCAGGAAACAGAAGCAGTCATCCCCGTTTTCATCCCGCTGCAGCACGGAGACGTTGCGGATTCCATACCGGCAGGCGTACCGATCGAGGACCGCCCCGCCCGCCAGGATTTCGACGGAAACGTCGTACAGATACGGCTCGCCCAGGTCCAGAGTCCACCACAGATGGGCGTTCGGGACCCGGACCAGCGCGGAGCCGCCCCGACACTCCGCACGATACTGCAAGCCGTCCCGGTCCGTCACGGCGACCCGGCAGAGGAGTTCGCAGGGCAGGACCCGGTCGGCTTTGATCTGAAAGCTCAGCTCCGCCGGTTCGTTTTCGGCGCCCATGCTTTTCGTGCGGATCCGGACGGAACGGATTTTCGCCTTTTGAAACGCGAGCAGCGTCACGGGCCTCCAGATGCCGACCGTTGCGATCCTCGCGGTCCAGTCCCATCCGAACGAATAGGACGCCTTCCGCGCGAACGCGCGCTCGGTGCTGTAATTCATCCAGAAGCCGACCGGGAGCTTCCGGTCGGCCCTGCGGCTCATGACATCGAATTTGGCAACCAGAACGTTGTCCCCTTTTCGCAGGATCCGGGAGACATCGGCGGCTGCCGACGTAAACATATTTTCGTGCTGGAACAGCTCTTCTCCGTTCAGGTAAACGGAGGCGTAGGTATCCAGGCCTTCGAACAGGAGCCGCTGGCCGTCGGATCGGCAGATCGCCTCATCCGCCCGGAAAACCGTTCTGTAGATCCAGACCCTTTTTTCGACCCAGTTGCAGCCGACATCCCCGTAGAGACAGCGCGGGTCGCCGATCGCCCGATCTTTCAGCAGGGTGGAGTGCACGTCCCCCGGCACTGCGGCGCCGTACCAGCCCGTGCAGGGATAGCCGGGGCTGCAAATCTCCTTGAGATCGTATGCGCCCTCGTCAAAGCCGAAAAGTTTCCAGTTCTCTGAGATCGTCGTTTTATTCACCATTATAAAAATCCTTACTCTGTAAACTTCATATTTTTAGGGCGGTACTCGACCGCGCAGTTCGGCTGAAAAACGCGGATAAAATCGACGGCCTTTTCCACGCCGCCCGTCGCCGCGTCAACGGGGCAAACGGCCGCCGCCGACCTCTGGTTGCTGACGATCAAATAGCTCATATCCCGCGTCAGCAGGATATGGCGCGGGAAAGAGCCGCAGCTTGGGAATTCGCCCTGTATCTTCATCAGCCCGGCGGGAAGCAGGCGAAAGACCGCGACGGTGTCGGCTCCGCGGTTGGAAACATAAAGGAATTTTCCATCAGGAGTTGTGGTTATTCCGGAAGGATAATTTCCCCTGTCGGTTTCCCCGCAGGCGGCGATCCGCTGAAGCATCCGCAACTCCCCACTGGACGAGATGAACGAGTAAACGGAAACGGAATTGCCGGTTTCCTCCACGCAGTACAGGAAATCGGCGAAAGGATGGAAAACCATTTGGCGCGGCCCGGTCCCTTTGGGGCATGCGGCCTGAAAAACGGGCTTTTCCCATCCCCCCTTCAGCGAGAATACGGAGAGGAGGTCCTGGCCGAGGTCCGCGCAGATGAGGTAGCGGCCCGTGCGGTCGACAACCGCGCAGTGGGCGTGGAAATCCGCGCCCGGGAAAAACGGCTCCGCCCGGTAGCGGGCTTCGCAGCGCAGGCTTTCCGAATCGAACCGAAAGAAATCCCCGCTTCCATAGCAGGAGGCGAAGACAGCCCGCAGCCGCTTCGAATAGAAAAGATGGCATGCGCCATCGCCGTTGAACGTGTTTTCCCTTATTTTTTCGCAGCCCCGATCCGAGATTCCGAACATCGCTATCGAGGCCCCGCCGCCGTATTCGCAGACCGCGTACAGGGCCCCCGCCTCCGAATCCATCTGCAGGAAAGACGGGCTGCGCAGGCCGGCTGCCCTGACGATGCCGTGCACCGCTCCCTCCGCGCTAAGACGGACACGATACAAACCCGCTGTGGTGCTTACAAACAGATCGTAGCCCGCCCCGCGCGACCCGCCCCGCATCAAAGAACCCCGGGAGAAATCCAGTACGGGGCCGGAGCGGTTTCCCACTCCGGGCAGCTTTTCGCATCCGGATCGTATACGACTTTTCCGGCCCTTACCGTCATCACGCAGTTCAGCCGGACATTCCCCTTCATGCGGGCGCGGCCGCTGTCGGCAAAGCCGAAGTCGCCCTTCGACAGCTTGAAGACCGCGATGTCGGCGCAGGAGCCCGCGTCGAGGGTTCCGAGCTCCGGATGGTGCAGAACTTCCGCCGGGCGGCGCGTCGTGCGGAAAATGGCCTCTTCCAGCGGCATTCCGATATTCAGATACTTCGAGATCACGTTCGTCAGGCCGATCACGGGGCCCGCGACGTTGTCGAGATACAGGTCGGTGGAGAGCGTGTCCGGCCCGAAGCCCTGCTCCCACGCGGGGACGGCGTTCCGGAACCAGAAGCTGCCGGCGCCGTGGCCCAGGTCGAAAACGACCCCCCGTTTCCTGGCTTCAAACAGGAAGGGATTGACCTTCCGGTCCCGATCCAGAACGGGGAACTGCTGAGCGTAAACATGCGTGTGGATATCGCCGGGCCGCAGTTTCTCAAGGATCAGGTCCGGGTAAGGGCGGCCGGGAAGCGTGGGCTGAAAATCCGCCATCACGGGTTTCCCGCACAGTTCGCCCGCTTTCAGGGCGCTGTCCACAGAAGCCCAGGCTGGGTGTCTGCCGTCGAAGGGTTTGCCGACCCAGTAGTGAGCGGTCTTGATGCCGACCACAAGGTCCGGAAAGGTCCGCGCGATCGCGGCGGCCGCTTCGGGCATGAACTGCGCCGGGTCCTGTTCCGTCGAAAGGTCCACCATGCCGCCAGAGGCGATATTGACAAAAGACAGGACCCGCACGGTGGACCGGTCGATCACGCTCTCTTTGAAGCGGATGAAATCGCGGGGGCCGCAGGTCCCCGCGTCCACCGCCGTCGTCACGCCGCATTGGAGCATGTGGGCATCAGGGTGGATCGTGGGCAGGCCGTCTTCCTGAAACGGAAACTTCGGGTAGACGTGGCAGTGCATATCGATCAGGCCGGGCGTCACCACGCACCCGGAGACGTCGATCACTTTTTCGGCGGAGGCCGCGGAGAGGGAAGGTCCCTTCTCCGCAATCGCTCCGTCCTTCACCGCCAGGTCGAGCGGTTCAAACTGGCGGGTTTCCGTGTCGTAGACCCGCCCGCCACGAAACAGCAGATCATATTTGCCGCTTTGCATAAATTCCTTCGCCATCCTATTTCTATGAGCTGTCTTTTCACAAAAGCGCCCCGCCTTACGGGCGCACGGCGACGATCAGTTCAATTTCCACGGGGATATTGCCGTTCGGCATGTTGTGCGTGCCCACGACCGTTCTCGCATGGACGCCGCGCTCTTCGAGCACGTCCGCGACCGTGTCGGAAAAGCCGTCCATCACCTTGTCTACATCGGAAAAACCTTCCGCGCAGTTCACGAGGGCGAACGCCTTGACGATCCGCTCCACCCGGTTCAAGTCGCCCAGGTTGTCCCGCAGCGCGCCGAGAAGGATGACGGCGCATTCCCCGGCCGCCCGGTATCCTTCTTCCGGTGTCAGATCGGAGCCGACGCGCCCCTGATAGATCGGTTTGCCCGTGATCTGGTCCTCCGGACCGTGGCCCGAAACAAAAAGAAGATTTTCGACGCGGCGCATCACGACGATCCCGGGCTTTTTGGGGTACGCGGGTTCCGTCTCTACGCCGTTTTCAACGATCCTGTTAATTGTGTCCAACTAAAAACACCTCCTGCTTTCCCACTTCTGCATGATCAGCGGACCCTCACGACGGCTTCCACCGCGACGGGGACATTCATCGGCAGCGCAAAGGCGCCCATGGCGGAACGCGCGTGCTGCCCGCGCCTTCCGAACACCTCCACCATCAGATCGGAGAAGCCGTTGACGACGGCGGGCTGCGAGGAGAAATCGGCCCCGCTGTTCACAAAGCCGAAAATCTTCACGAAATAGTTCACACGGTCCAGTTCCCCGATATAGTCCTTGATGGTTGCCAGCATGTTCAGGCCGCACAGACGGGCGGCCCGGTACCCTTCCTCGAGCGTCAGGTCCGTCCCGACCTTGCCGACGAAAGCCGGCTTTCCGTCCTCCTGCAGAGGCAGGTGGGCCGAAAGGAAGAGCAGGTCCTTGTAGAGGACGGCGTCGACGGCGCCGGTCCCCCTGCGGTCCTTATCCGGCAGTTGAATCCCAAGCTGCTCCAATCTTTTTTGACTTTCACTCATCGTCAATCTCTCCTTTTTAAATAGAGGTTTCAATACAGCGGCAGCCCCCGTCGGGACGCCGCACGGTTTATCCCTTCACCGCTCCGTTGACCAGCCCGGAGACAAAGTACTTCTGGACGCACATGAAGACCACGATGACCGGTATGGTGATGATCGCCGCCGCGGCCATGGTGCTGCCCCAATCCACCTTGAAGAAGGTGGAGAACTGGCTCAGGGCAATCGGCACCGTTTTGCTGTTGTCGGATTGAGTCAGGACGTTCGCCAGGGTGAATTCGTTCCAGGAGGAAATGAACGCATAGATACCCGTCGCGGCGAGCGCGGGCCGCACGAGGGGCAGAACGACCCACGTCACCGCCTGCAGCGTGCTGCAGCCGTCTATGGACGCCGCCTCTTCGATCTCTTTCGGGATGCCCAGAAAATAGCCTTTCGCCATCCAGGTGACAAGGGGCAGGGTGATGACAAGGTGCGCCACGGCCAACCCGAAGGGCGTGTCCAGCAGACCGACGTTGCTTTCCATGTAGTACATGGGGATCATCAGCACGGTCAGCGGAAGCATCTGGCTGATCAGCATGAACATGGAGAGGGTCCGGTTCCCCTTGAACCGAAACCTTGCGAACCCGTAGCCGGCGGCCCCGCCGATCAGCAGAGCCAGCAGGGCGGAGATCAGCCCGACCAGAAGGCTGTTCAGAAAGGCGCGCGGGATCGTCGAGTTGAACAGGACCTGCTGATAGTTCACCATCGTCGGATTCTGAGGAATCCAGCGGGGAGGCGTCTGGAAGATCTCCGTGCTCGGCTTAAACGACGTACTGAAGATCCAGCCGAGCGGCAGCAGCGTCATCAGCACGGCAATCAGCAGCAACGCATAAATGAGGACCAGTGCGACCGGATTCGAACGCTTGTTCACGGCTCAGCCTTCTTCCTTCATAATGACTTTCACGTAGACCAAAGCAAAAGCGATGCTGATGATGAGTTGCATGATGGCGCTTGCGGATGCAGCGTTCAGGTTCAGAATCTTAAACTGATTATAAATAAGAATCGACAGCGTCATGGTAGAACCGCCCGGCCCGCCGTTCGTCATAATCCAGATCAGCGAGAATTCATTGATCGCCCATATGAAAAGCAGCAGAACGCAGATAAAAGTGACGTTCTGGAGCATGGGAAACGTGATAAAAAGGGTCTTCTGAACGATGTTCGCACCGTCAAGGTCCGCGCTTTCGTAGATGTCCTTCGGCATCTGCTGCAGACCGGCCGTCATCATCAGCATGACATACGGCGCGCATGCCCAGACCTGCACGATCACAATGGCGATCATCGCGTATTTTGAATCCGTCAGCCACGGGATCGCCGTGTGTATGAGACCCGCGGACTGCAGCAGGGAATTGACCATTCCGCCTTCCGTGCTGAACAGCCATTTCCATGTGGTGGCCTTCACGACGCCGGGGATCACCCATGCGATAAAAATCAGAGAGCGCCAAAATCCTTTATATTTAATCGAACTGTTTTCAATGATCAGCGCGAACAGAAAACCAAACAGAAACGATAAAATCACAGTGGAAAGCGTCCAGACGACCGTGTTGGAAATCGCCTGTCCGAACTGCGGATTTGAAAAAAGCTTCGTGTAATTCCGGAAGCCCGCGAAACCGGATACCCCCATCCCGTTGTTTTTCATAAAGCTCATTCTGATCACATAGACCAGAGGATAAATAATCAGAAGCACGCTGATCAGAATCCCCGGCAGGATGAACGGCAGAGCTTTTCTTGCGTCGCTCGAGACGATGGATCTGTTTTTCATTGTAGGATAACCAGCCTTTCCATGACTCATTTCAAAGACAAGGCCCGAAAAAACTGTCTTTATGGACCGGCGGCCGCGCGCTTCGGCACGCGCCGCCGGCCGTCACGACACCCGAACTTTGAAGCTCAACCTAAAACTGCGTTGACATCCTTTTCCATCCCGGCGCATGCGTCGTCCACGCTGATGCTGCCGGAAACCGCCTTCTGAATATAACTGTAAAGAATCGGCTCGATCTCCGCCCAGTTCTGATACCCGGGCTCCGCTTTGGAATTGTCGAGCTGCTTCAGGAACGGAGCAAGCGTGTCGGTATTGAATTTCGCCATCTTCATGGCGGTCTTGCTGGCCGGGAACGACTGCGTCAGCCGCGCCTGGTTCTCAGGCAGGATGATATACGACAGGAATTTGCCAGCGGCTTCCTTGTTCTTTGAGTTCTTGCATTCCATGACCGCCCAGCCGTTCGCGGTGGTGCACCCCATGCCGCTGATTCCCGGGATCACCGCCGTTTTGAAGTTCAGCTTCGGATAATCTTTTTTAATGGTGTCCACGTCGAACGGACCGCTGAACAGAACCGCGAGTTTTCCGGAGCCGAACGCGACGCGCATTTTCGTGTTGTCCCATTCGAGGCTGTTCGGGGAAGCGTATTTCTCTTTCATGGAGTTAACGATGTTCGACAGCGCTTTTTTCCCGGCGTCCGAGTTCAGCATACATTTCGATTCGTCGGAATTCAGCACGCTGTCGCCGCCGTATGTGTAAAACTGCTGCACTAGGCGGGTGGCGGCATTGGCTTGGTCTCCCAGAGGCCACGCGAATCCGTAGACGCCGTTCTTGGTCAATTTTTTGCACATGGTGACGAAGTCATCCCACGTTGTGGGGAAAGAGGTGTACCCCGCACTCTTGAGCAGATCGACGTTATAGTACATGCCGGAGCCGTCGTAGCGGAACGGCAGGCCGTAGACGCTGTTGTTCACGGTGGCGATATCAAGCGCGTTTTTCAGAAAATCGTCCTTGTCGATGTTGTTGTCCTTGATAGCGGAGTCGAGATTTTCCGCCAGGGCCTGCTTGGCGAACTGCGGGACGTCCGTAACCAGAACGGTTGCGAGGTCCGGGGCGTTGTCCGTGGAGGCGGCCGTCGTTATTTTGCTTTTGTAAGTGTCCCAGTCCGTGATGACGAGGTTTACCTTGATGTTGGGATTCTTGGCCTCAAATTCGCTGACGAATTGTTTGCTGGTCGCTTCGTCCCAGTTCGGGGTCCACCAAGAGATGGTCGCTTTTTCGGTCTGTGCGGCCGCAGACTGGGCGGGGGCGGAACCGGCCGAAGACGACGAAGCGCCGCCGCTGCATCCCGTGAAAGTTGAATAGAGAAGCGCCAGCGCCAGGCTGACAGATGTGACTGATAGGATACGCTTTTTCATTTTTTTCTCCTTTTCTATTAAAAATTTCTTTTTTCGGAATAACCACCTGATTGAAAATGCTAAAGGGCTATTCTGCCCCGCGGATATTGCCCGCACAAAGACGTCAGCAGCATTTCGCAGCGGGGGACATGATACGCGCCTTTCAGTTCGGACCCCTTTCGGTCCGAGAGTATTTTTCCGTCCCGCTTTACGAAGCTGTACCATTCCCCGTACTCCGGGTCGGAAAAATACTCTTTGCAAAACTCGTGCTGCTTCAGAAAATACTGGTAATGGCGTTCGTTTTCCGTCAGCAGCGCCGACATGGCCAGGGCATTCAGCGCCTCCGCCTGGACCCACCAGATCTTGTCGGACCAGGCGACGTCGATATCCACATAGCGGTTGGAGCGGTATGGCTCTTCTGGTTCCGTATGGAACACGTCGACGTTCTGGTAAAACCCGCCGTATTCCTTGTCATAGGCGCGGTCGATCACCCAGTCGATCACCGTGCCCGCCCTTTTCAAGGAGGCGAGATCGCCGCGCTCATAGGCCTCCTTCATAGAAAACCACAGGGATTCGAAGCTGTGGCCCGGATCGACAATCCTTCCCGGGCCCTCGAAAAGCGGCCGCCCGTTTTTGGCGACGTATTCGAGCGGCGCCTGCTCCGAATCGACGGCAAACACATAGAGCGAGTCGTGCATGCACCGGTTGATGACAGGCAGGGCCTCTTCACGAAACAGTTTTTTGCCCTCCACGGCGACAATCAGGGTCATAAAATTCACGGCATGCTTCCTGAACCGCGCGTCCGGGCATTCCACGGCGAGAATCCTCGGGTCGGAAACATTTTTGAGGAGGGTGCGGAAGAGCCGGCCAGCAAGCGGGATATCCTCTTTTCTGCCGAAGGCGTCGATATATTCGAACAGCGCCTTGACCGCAAAATGGTCGGTAAAAAGGGACGTTTCGCCGTCCAGCACGGAGCCGTCGCGCCGCATCATGCGGTTCAGCCTGCCGTCCGGATTCAACGCCTTTTCCGTCAGGAATTTCCGGCCCGCCTCGGCGATGGATTTCCATGTTTCCTTCGGTCCGAACCGGCGGTACAGCTCCGAAAAGGTATACAGGTCGCGCCCCACGAACCAACCGCATTTCACGTCGCTGTACAGCCGGCCATCCCGGTCGAAGCAGTTGAAATATCCTCCGAATTCCGGGTCGACGATGCGCTTTTCCCAGAAAGGGACCACATCCTCCAAAAGCTGCTTCCGGTAATATTCCCCCAGCTTTTCGATCTCGTCGGAATGCCGCCGGCGGAAGCCCGTCTCATCCATTTCCATCATTCCATTCTTTTTTCAGTTTTTCTGAAAGGGCCCGGCGAAGTTTTTGCTCGGATCTTTCCTCGAGAGGAGCTCCGGCTTCGCGGAAGCCCATCAGCACCGCCCCGCAGACGGGCGGGGTCTTCAGCAGATGCAGATGAAATTTTGGGACTTTACGCGCGAGGCTCTCGGAAAAGCTACTCAACAGGCAGTCCCCGTCGTCGTTCACGTACAGAGAGCCGCCCAGAACGACCGGAACGGCCCGGCCGCACAGGCCGGCCTTTTCGATCAGGCCGCTCAGCATCGCTCCAAGCTCTTCGCCCATGTGGCCGACAAGGCGTCGGCAGACGGCGTCGTCGCCGGCCAGCCGGAACACCAGCTTTGGGACATTGTATCGATATTGGAACTGGTAGCCGCTGCGATAGACCGCTTCCGCGAGCCGATCCATATCGGGAACGCCGCAGTATTCGGGAAGACGATTTTCCAGCGCCGTGAAAGGCCCCGTGTGTTCGCTGCTGCGGAAAGCGCAGTGGAACGCCTCGTCCGTCAGGCATCGGCCGCCTCCGTAATTCCCGAGGATATATTTCAGCGCCCGGATCCCCACGGTCCTGCCGTCGGGGGTCTTGACCGCCGCGTTGTGGCCAGTGCCACAAATGGAGATGGCCCCCCACCCTTTCCGGACCTCCGAATCGAATGCGATCCAGATGTCGTTGACGATCTTGATCTTCATGCCCGGCAGGGCCCGCGCGAGGCCGCCGTACAGCCCCTTCAGGTCCGCTTCCGAGTCCGCCCCGGCCAGCCCCATCATGACAAGCCCGATGTCGCTCGGGCGAAGGCCCGCTTCCACGGCGGAATCCCGAACCAGTGCGGAGATGGTCTCAACCGCGGCGTCCATTCCGCAAATCTGATGGTTGGAACAGCGTCCAAACCCGACGGAAAGGACATTTCCCGAAGAGTCCGCCAATACGCATGCCGTCTTCGTGCCTCCGCCGTCAATTCCTATCACGTAATCCACGAGTGCTTCTCCCATTTGCAAGTCTCAGCATTGCAGCAGCTTCAAGACATTTTTCCGCAGAACCGCCGTCACCGTCTCCGCCTCACGGTCGCTCAGATTCAGCGGGCTCAGGTAGACGGCGTTGCCGAAAGAGCGGTCCACGCCGATGTAGACGCCTGGGTCTCCCGCCCGCATGGCGGCGGCAAGCTCCTCCGCCGCGAAATCCGCGACGATGATGCCGAGCGCGCGGGGGTATGTCTGACCCACAGGGCCGCGGCTCAGCCGTTCGGCTCGGAAGGCGCCGGTCGTGTTCATGGCGTCTATGAAATTCTGCACCATGGATTCGAGACGCCTCCGGGTCTCCTCCCGGTTCAGCTCCATATAATTCCGAACGGCCGTGTAGAGACCGGTCATTTCTTCCCGGCCGACCTTGCTGGAGCGGCAGATGCCGTGGGCGGGGGCCCCGAAACGGCGGCAGTACCCGATCAGCTCCGGATCGCCAAAGATCAGCCCGGTGGGCTGCGGCCCGCACAGCGTTTTCCCTCCGCTGAAAAGCACCAGGTCCGCGCCCATCGACGTGAACTTCCAGAGATTTTCGACCGGCGGCAGTTGGGCGGCCGCGTCCACGACGACGGGGACCCGCGCGCCGTGGGCGATCTCGACAACCTTTTCCAGCGGCATAGCCGCTCCGGCGTAGCGGCTGGAGGCGTAATAAAAAACCGCAGCGGTTTTTTCGCCGATCGCGCCGCGGAGTTCCGTCTCCAGCGTTTCGTCCGCATCGCCTATTTCCACGAGACGCGCGCCGGACGCGGAAACCGCCGCGTCGTAGGCGTTCCGCTGACAGCGCATCTCGATGATCTCGTTCCGCGGGCAGCGGGAGACGTCTGGCAGGCGGGAAAACAGGAACGGGTCCCCCTGCGTCATGCATACGGCGGCCGAGAGCAGCAGTCCCGCCGAAGAGCCGTTTGTGATATAGGCGGCCTGATTGCGGGTCAGGCGCGCGATCCGGTCCCCGAGCTTTTCCTGAAGCTCCGACAGATCGACGAAGGACCGGGATGCTTCCCGCATGGCGGTCAGCGTGTTCTCCGCCATGCGGCTGCCGCCGTAGACGGTATAGGTGTCGTGGGCGTTGATATACTTTTTAACACCGATTTCGTCGTAAATATCCATTCGATTTCATCCCATTCAGTGCAGGCTGATATATTCCTGAAAGTTTTCCTCCATCTTGTCAAGGATCGCGCATGCGTTCGCATATCCGTGGATCAGCGGGTGATTGAGCAGGGCTTCCAGCGCTTTTTTCCTGCTGAATTCCATGGCCGCCTGCGCCGTGCACCGTTCGTACTGCTTCACAGTCTGGACCAGCCCTTTCACCGACTGCGGAAGACGGCCCGACGGGATCGGTGCTATCCTGTTCCGGGAGACGATGCAGTTGGTTTCGACCACGTCGCCGTCCTCGAGGTCCGAGATGGAGCCCCGGTTCGGAACGTTGAGAACCATTTCCGACAGCGCGTCGGAGCAGAGCGCCTCGACGGCGTTCATGGCCGCGAACGAATAGAGGGAACCGCCCCGCTGCGACAGCTCGGCGGGCTTTTCATCCAACCGGACGTCCGCATACCGGACGAAAAGCTTCCGGTTGATTTCCTCGACGACGCTGCCGCGGGTCTGCCCGTTCCGCTCGAATTCCTCCTGCTGCTTTTTCAGCATCTGGTCTTCAAAATAGTAGTACTGCAGGTACGGAGAGGGAATGATGCCGATGGAGCGGATCAGCCTGCCGATCCCGGGAACCTTTGGGATATTCTTCATCAGCGTCTCGTTTTCGCTGATGCGTTCCACCAGCAGCGGCATGACATCGCGCCCGTCCAACTCGGCGTGCGTCACATAGCTCAAATGATTCAGGCCGGCAAACATGCAGCGCAGGTGCCCGACGTCCGCATTCAACGCTTTGGCCGCGTCCGACTGCATGTTGATCGGCACGTTGCAGAGGCCGAACGATTTGACGGTCGAATATTTGGAAAGCGCCTCGGCCACCAGCCCGGAAGGATTGGTGAAATTGATCAGCCATGCCTCCGGGCAAATCGCCTCCATGTCCTTCGCAATGGAGACGGCGAGGGGGATGGTCCGCATGGCGTTCATAAAGCCGCCCGCGCCCGTCGTTTCCTGGCCTAGGATGCCCGTCTGCAGGCCGATGGTCTCATCCTTGATCCTGGCCGGCATGCGGCCGACGCGAATCTGGCTGATCACGAAATCGGCGCCCTTCAGCGCCTGCCTGCGGTCCGTCGTCAACGACAGATCGCAGGATATCCCGGCTTTTTGAAACATCCGCTTCCCGAAGGCGAGGATGATCCGGGCGCACTCCATGCCCTCCGGGATATCGACCAACGAAATACGGTCGAAGTTCAGCTTTTGGTTGCGCTTGATGACCTCATCGAACAGCTCCGGCGTGTAAGCGCTCCCACAACCAAAGATGACAAGTTTTCTACCTTTTTCCGCCATAAATTCACTGCATCCTTTCTTTTTCATTCTTTCCGGCGCAGGAAATCACGTCAATTTTATACGTTTTCTTTAGGTTTAATGAGCCTTGATGCTTGCGCCGCCGTCCACCATGAGACATTGCCCCGTCATGTAGGCAGACATATCGGATGCAAGAAATAGCGCCGCGGTTGCAATATCTTCCACATGTCCTGGTGGGAGCGGTTGCATGGAATCCAGCAAAGAAAGGAAGGCATCCCTTTTCTCTCCCTTCGGATACTGCTCAATTTCCTGCATCATGTTGTCCGACAGGATCAGCCCCGGGCACACCACGTTGACGCGGACCCCCTTTCGGGCGTAATCGAGGGCCGCCGCGCGGGCCGTGGCGTTCACAGCGCCTTTCGTCCCCCCGTAGAGGCCGAAGCCCGGCATCGTCTGCACCCCGTGGATGGAAGAGATGTGAATGATATTCCCCTCACGGCGCTCCAGCATCCCGGGGACAAATTTTTTCATGCAGCGCAGGCCGCTTTTGTAATTCGTTTCGATCAGGCGCTGCAAAGTATCTTCATCGTATTCGTGGACGGGACCCCGGCAGTTGTTGATGCCGACCGTGCTGACCAAGATGTCGATCCCCCTGAAGTCCTCAAGAATCTGGTCGCAGGTCTTCTCCACCTGCCCGCGGATGCCGAGATCGCACAAATATCCCTTCGACCGTGGCGAATATTTGCGAATCTCCTCCACCGTGCCGGGAAGTTTCCACCGGTTTCTCCCGCCTACCGCCACCACGGCCCCCTGCTGCGCGAACAGCACGGCGATCGCTTTCCCGATCCCCTGCGAGCCGGTCGTGATAAAAGCGCGTTTTCCCGCCAGCAATTTCGCATAATCCATCCCGAAAGCCTCCAAAGTAATTTTTGATCTAAACCCGAGGCGCGACGCCGTTGTACGGCGCCACCGAGTCCCTGATGACGATTTTTGTGGAATAGACGTTGTGAATCCGCTTTTCCGTCAGCTTATTTTCGAGGAGCTTCGTCAGCAGGCAGATGCTGTCGAGGCCGATCTGATAAAGCGGCTGCTCCACTGTGGTGATCCCCGGACCGCGATAGTTGTCCGGGAGTATTTTCTGGTTGTCGAACCCCATGACCGATATGTCCTCCGGCACACGGAACGAAAGATCCATGGCGGCCCGGATTGCGAAGCTCGCAATCGCATCGTCGGAGCAGAAAACGGCCGTGGGGCGGTTCTCCCCGAGCGAAAGCAGCGTCTTCATCCTCTCGTAGCCGCTGGTATAATCGGCCGTCGTGTGCTGGATGTAATTTTCGTGGATCTCCAAAGAGTTTTTGTGCATGGATTCCAGATATCCGTTGAAGCGGTCGATCGTGACTTTTTTGTTGGGATTGCCGCTGATGTGGGCGATCTTCGTATGATGCAGAGACGCGAGATAATCCACAGCGTCCTTGGCTCCGTCCAGGTTGTCGATCAGCATGCAGTTCGTATTTTTATTGGAAAAGTCGTTTTCAATCAGCACATAGGGAAAACCCGTTTTTGAGAGCTCGTTGATGATGTGCTCGTCGGAAATATAGGACCCGTACAGGATGATGCCGTCGGTGACGCCGTTGGAAAGGTATCGGACATAGCGCTCCTTCCCGACGACGTCCCCCCCCAGCGCGCTGCAAAACACGATGTTGTAGCTCGTTTCTGCGGCGCCCTGCTCGAACCCGCGGATGAGATCGTAAAAAAAAGGATCGTGGAGGTTGTTGACCACCACGCCGATCGCATTCGTCTTGTGCTTCGCCAGCGACCGGGCCGCGTTGTTCGGGCTGTAGCCGAGCTCCTGGATCGTATGAAGGACGCGCTCTTTCACCTTGCAGCTCACATTCTGCTCATCGTTGATGACCCTGGATACCGTCGACCGGGACACCCCTGCCATCTCCGCAACTTTTTTAATGGTAACCACCCTATACAACCGCCTTTTCTTATGAAACCGATCCCATTCCCATATCCCCATTATATCAGTCCCCTGGGGGCATGTCAATGTTTTTTGCATAGTTTCAGCGTTCTTTTAATAAATAAAATGAAGAGAACCCACAATAAATATTATTTTTTGGGATCGGTTTCATAATTTAAGAGGCTCCCGCCCTTTTCCGTTTAAAATAAGGCGGAGGTATCAAAAGGCGAGAAAAATCCCCGCGAAACTGCATGGATACCGGCTCCGCGGGGAAAGCGGTCTACTCCCACTTGATCGTCGCGGGCGGCTTGCTGGTGATGTCGTAGACGACGCGGTTCACGCGAGGGACCTCGTTGACGATGCGGTCCGAGACCCTCGCCAGTACGTCAAACGGGATGCGGGCCCAGTCGGCCGTCATGAAGTCGGAGGTCGTCACCGCCCGCAGCGCGACGGTATTGTCGTAAGTCCCTCCCATCGTCCATCACGCCGACGCTCCGGATGCCCGTGAGAACGGCGAAATACTGGCTGATCTGCCGACCGAGGCCGGCGCCTCCGATCTCTTCCCGGAAAATGGCGTCGGCTTCTTTTAAAATGTATAGTGGTCCAATTGTCAAGACAAAAATCCGGTCAGGATTTAATGAGCTTGATA
>ENA-UOOI01002021-UOOI01002021.1-fermentation-metagenome-genome-assembly--contig:-NODE-2021-length-18908-cov-59.160505_pt1 | contig 18908 bp, 18 predicted proteins | sample MGYA00245779_ERZ724027 | MGnify/ENA primary metagenome ERZ724027 (study PRJEB28704, sample SAMN03018318) | fermentation metagenome | biome: anthropogenic terrestrial biome; feature: soil...
GTGATCGACCTGAACAGGAACAGATGAAGAAAAGGACAAGCTTCCCTTGCGGTGAAGCTTGTTTCTCTTCGGGGGCTTTTCAGCGCAGGCGATACCGGTTTGGAGAGCCTTTATCTTAAGCGGGAAGGAAGGATCCGATGAAGTTTTTGCATCTGGCGGATCTGCATATCGGAAAGCGCGTCAACGAATTCAGCATGCTGGAGGATCAGCGCTATATTTTTGGACAGATCCTGAACGTTGCCCGCGCCGAAAAACCGGATGCCGTGCTGATCGCGGGGGATATTTATGACAAGACCGTTCCCCCCGGGGAAGCGGTGGAAGTCCTCGACGACTTTCTGACGTCGTTCGCCGGGCAGAAGATTCCCGTCTTTCTGATCGCGGGCAATCACGATTCCCCGGAACGTCTCGGCTTTGCGAGCCGCCTTCTGGAAAAAAGCGGCGTGTGCATCGTTTCGTCGTTCCGCGGGACCCTGCCGGAAATCTCCCTTTCGGATGCGTACGGCCCCGTAAAGCTGTACCTGCTTCCGTTTGTCAAGCCCGCCGTGGTCGCTCCGTTTTTTCCGGAGCTGAAAATAGAAAGCTATGAAGACGCCGTGCGCGCGGCGGTCAGGAATGTGCCGAAGGATGAGACGCGGCGCGTGCTCGTGGCCCATCAGTTCGTGACGAACGCCGGCGTTTCGCCGGAGCGTTCCGATTCGGAAACCGTTTCCATCGGCGGGGTGGACAACGTGGACGCCTCCGTGTTCGACGCCTTCGATTACGTCGCGCTGGGCCATCTGCACGGTCCGCAGAAAATCCTGCGGGAAACCATCCGCTACGCCGGCTCCCCGCTCAAATACTCCTTTTCGGAATGCCGCCAGAAAAAATCGGTCACGGTAGTCGAACTGAAGGAAAAGGGCCGCGTGGAAATCCGCCGGATTCCGCTCTTGCCGCTGCGCGACATGCGGGAGATCCGCGGCCCCCTCGACGGGCTGGTGAGCGCGGCGGAGGAGAATGCCCGGGAAGATTACATCCATGCCATCCTCACCGACGAAGGGGAGCTGTTCGACCCGATCGGGCGGCTCCGCACGGTGTACCCGAACGTCATGCGTCTCGATTTCGAGAACAGGAAGCCGGCCGGGGGACGCCATCCGGAAACAGCCGCCCGCGGGGATGTCTCGCACAAGGACCCGATGGAGCTGTTCGAGGAATTTTTCCTGCTGCAGAACCAGACGGAAATGACGCGGGACCAGAAGGAAATCATGAAATCGCTTTTTGAGCAGACGGGGGGGATGCGCGGATGAAGCCGCTTCATCTGACGCTCAGTGCGTTCGGCCCCTATGCCGGCCGGGTGGAGATCCCGCTGGAAAAATTCGGGGGAAAAGGTCTGTTCCTGATCACCGGGGACACGGGCGCGGGGAAAACCACGATCTTCGACGCCGTCTCCTTCGCCCTGTTCGGGGAATCCAGCGGATCGGTGCGGACCGTGGACACCCTGCGCAGCGATTTTGCCGGGCCGGACGACAAGACTTACGTGGAGATGACTTTTTTACATAAGGGCAGGAGGTATGAGCTTCGGCGCAACCCGAAATACCAGCGCCGGAAGAAAAACGGAAGCGGGCTGACGGAGGAAAGCGCCGATGCCTCGCTCGCCATGCCGGACGGAAGCGTCGTGACGGGAAGCGTAAGGGTGACCTCGGCGGTGACCGCGCTTCTGGGGATCGACTGCCGGCAGTTTAAGCAGATCGCGATGATCGCGCAGGGGGAGTTCCAGAAGCTGCTTCTGGCCGACAACCGGGAGCGCGCGGAAATTTTCCGGCGCGTTTTCAACACGGATCTCTTTGAAACGGTTCAGGTCGAGCTGAAAAAAAGGGAGCGGGATGCGAGAGCCACTTTTGACGATTGCTGCAAAAGCCTGCTGCAATATGCGGACGGCATCGTCTGTGAACAGGGCTGCGGGCAGTACCCCGTCCTTGACGGGCTGCTGCGGGAGAAAAACATCCACCGCATCGCGGAAGTCGTCCCGCCTCTCGAAAAACTGACCGAAGCGGACGAAAAACTGCTGGAGGAAAAGCAGAGGCAGTCGGCCGAAGACGCGAAAGCCATGGAAAGGCTGATTGCGGAAAAGACGAGGGCGGAGCAGATCAACCGCATCTTCGAGGAGCTCGAAACCACCCGGAAAAACTTTTCTAAGCTCCGGGAGCGGATTCCAGCCGTCGAAGCGAGGAAAAAAGAGGCGGAGCGGGTCGCAAAAGCCGTCCAGAATGTTTATCCGGCGGAACGTATCTATGCTTCGGAGCGGGAAAACGGGGAGCGGCTGGACCGCAACATCCGTCAGCTTTGCGAAGAGGAAAAAAAACGCGGCTCGGAATGTACGGAGCTGGAAAAAGCCTGGAACGCGGAACAGGAGAAGGAGCCGGAACGCGAACGGCTCTCCGCCGAAATCACCGCGCTGACGTCGTCCTTTGGGGAATATTCCAGGCTGAAAACACTCTGCGCAGGCAAAGCGGAGCTGGAAAAAACCCGGGAAGAAAACCGGAAACAGGCGGAAAAGCTGAAACAGGAAAAAACGGAGCTGGAGCGGCAAAGGGAATCCCTGACCCGGAAGACGGAGGCCAGCGAAAGCGCGGAAGTAGACCGCCTGAACTGCGAAAAGGAACTGGAAGCCTGCACGGCGCGCCGGCAGACGCTGCTCGGCCTGCACCGTCAGGCCGTGGGTCTGGAAGACCTGCGGAAAAACCGCGCGGCCTTGCAGCAGGCTTATCTGGCGGCCGAAACGGCGTATGAGGAAAAGCGAAAGAGCCGCGAAGAAAAGGAACAGGTCTTTTTCCGGGAACAGGCGGGCATTCTTGCCGCGGGCTTGAAAGACGGCGTCCCCTGCCCGGTGTGCGGCTCTTTGGAGCATCCGAAAAAGGCCGTCCCGGTCCGGGGCGCGCCCAGCGAAGCCGAGCTGCAGAAGGCGAAGGAAGAGCAGGAGGCCGCGCGCGCCGCGATGCAGGAGGCGAGCGCTCGTGCGCGGGCCGGCCTTGCGCAGGAAGAATCCGCCCGAAAAACGCTGGAACAGTCGTTCTCCGCGGCTTTGCCGGGAATTTCCATGCCGGAAGACCCGGCAAAGCGGAAGGAAACGATCGTAGCCGAGGGCAGGAAAAACACGGAAAAGCAGAAGCTCGCCGCCGGGGGGCTGAACCGGCTGACGGAGCTTTGCGAAAGCAGGAAGAAATGGCTTCAGTCGGTCAAAGATGCCGAATCCCGCCTCGCCGAGCTGGATGAGACCCTCCAGGAGAAAGAGGAGGAAAAACACAGGCTCGAAAATCAGCTGAGCGCGATGGAAAGCGAGATCCGGGTGACGGGGGAGGGGCTCGCCTTCGGTTCCGAGAAAGAGGCCAGGGCCGAGGCGGATCAAAAGCAGGCGGCGCTGAGCCGGCTTAAAAATGCCCTTCAGAAAGCCGAGGAGGCTTACCGCGCCTGCCGGAGCGACCGGGACAGCATCCGCGCGATCCTTCGGGACAACCGGCAGAAGCGCGGGGAGCTTCAAAGCCGCCTGGAACGGGCGGAGCAGGAATTCAGGGCCGCGCTTTCGGAAAGCGGATTCCCGGATGAACGGGAGTACCAGGACGCCCTGAAAAACAGGGACCGGCTGGAGCAATGGAACCGGGAGATCGACGAGTTCCGGGAAAACCTTCGTTTTACCGGGGAGCAGCTTCGCCGTCTGACGCGCGAAAGCGAGGGGAAGCACCCGCAGGAACTGGCCGGGATCGAGAGCGAGCGGAAACGGCTTCAGGAAAAACGGGATGCGGCGGATCTTGAGCTTCGGCAAATTTCCACCCGGCAGAGCGCGAACCTGTCCATTCTGGAAAAGCTCCGTTCCGGCCTGCGGCGTATGCGCAAGCTGGAGCAGGATTACCTGACCCTGTCCTCCCTTTCCAAAACCGCCAACGGGGAGCTCGCCGGCCGGCAGAAGCTCGCGTTTGAACAGTATGTACAGGCGTCCTATTTCAACCGGATTCTGGAAGAGGCCGACAAGCGCCTGAGAGGGATGACGGACGGACGGTTCGAGCTGATGAGAAAGGAAAGCCCGTCCGACCTGAAAAGCCAGTCCGGGCTGGAGCTGGAAGTGATGGATTACTATACCGGAAAGCTCCGTTCGGTGCGCTCGCTTTCGGGCGGCGAGTCGTTCAAGGCGGCCCTTTCGCTCGCGCTGGGTCTTTCCGACGTGATCCAGAGCTATGCGGGCGGGGTCCAAATTGACACCATGTTTGTCGACGAGGGCTTCGGCTCGCTGGATTCCGAATCGCTGGAACAGGCGATTTCCGCGCTGAGCACGCTCGCTCAGGGCGACCGCCTGGTGGGGATCATCTCGCATGTCGGCGAGCTCAAGGAACGGATCGACCGAAAGCTCCTGATCCGGAAGGGAATCGGCGGAAGCACCGTAAAATTGGTCGTGTAACGGACGTCATTTTGGGGAGCGGAGGAATGGGCCGTGCGGGTTGCCAAAGGAAAACTGAAACTTCTGTATCTGCTGGATATTCTGAGAAAGCACACCGACGAGGAGCATCCGCTCTCGTCCCGCGAGCTCTGTACCCTGCTGGGGCAGCGGGGGATAGAGGCGGAACGGAAATCCGTTTACCGGGATATCGCCGTTTTGAATGAATGCGGCCTTGAAATCGGGAGCACGCGCTTCCCGAAGCCCGGGTATTTCCTTTTAAAGCGCGACTTCGAGCTGCCCGAGGTGCGCCTGCTGATCGACGCGGTGCTCGCGGCCCCGTTTATCACCCGTAAAAAGACGGACGGCCTGGTTGAGAAGCTGAAGAGCCTTGCGAGCCTGCCGCAGTCGCAGGGGCTGGAGCCGCAGATTTTCGCGGATCAGCGGGTGAAATTCGACAACGAAGAAATCTATTACAGCATCGACGCCGTTCACACGGCGATTTCCGCGGGAAAAAAAGTCAGATTCCGGTACTACCACCGCGTCATCCGCGGCTGCCGCGCGGAGTGGAACGAAGGGCGCGAATTTACCGTCAGCCCCTATGCGCTTCTTTGGGCGAACGACAAATACTACGTGGCGGGAAATTACGAAAAGTACGATACCGTCGGGAACTACCGGATCGACCGGATGAAGCATGTTTCCGTCACGGATCTTCCGATGCGGCCGTTTTCCGAGGTGTCGGATTACACGGAGCGTTTCGACGCCGCGGATTATCTGAAAAAAAGCTTCTATATGTATCGCGGGGAGCCGCAGGAGATCGAGCTGTGCTGCACCAACGACATGCTGGAGGCCGTTCTGGACAAATTCGGGGCCGATGTCGATTTTGTGTATCAGGACGAGGATCAGTTCACTTTCCGCGCCCCCGTTTACGCCAGCGACGGGCTGGTGGAGTGGATTTTGCAGTACGGCGGCCGGGTGCGCGTGCTCCGCCCGGATTCCCTGTATGAAAAGACCGCGGAGAAAATCAGGGCGCTCTGCTCCGCCTACCGCATCCGTCAGGGATGAAAAAAGACGTGCTCCAGGGCGATCCTGATTCCGATCAGGATCAGCACCGCGCCGCCCAGGGTTTCCGCACGGCCGGCCAGCATACAGCCGAATTTTCTGCCGAGATAAACCCCCGCCGTACAGAGAAAAAAAGTGACGGCCCCGATCCCGCAGACCGAAAGCAGCATCAGGGCGGGCGTGGAAGCCCCGACGGCGGAGGGAAGAAGAACCCCGGTGGCCAGTGCGTCGATGCTGGTCGCGACGGCCTGCGTCATCAGGACCCGCAGCGTGATTTCCCGTTGCGCCGGGAGACAGCCGGCCCTTTTTTGCCGGGATTCCAGAATCATCTGCCCGCCGAGATACGACAAAAGCAGCAGCGCGATCCAGTGGTCCGCGCTTTGAATCAGCTCCTGCCCCGCCTTGCCCAGAAGCCAGCCCAGAAAGGGAAGAAATCCCTGGAAAAATCCGAACGCGGCACCGATGCGCAGGGCGAAGCGGAACCGGATTTTCGGCGCGGCCGCTCCATCCGCGATGGAGACGGCGAAGGCGTCCATGGCTAGGCCGAACGCGATGCCGGTCAGGGCGATGTAATCCATGATATTCCTCCCGATCCGTTTTTTACAGCATTTTCAATGGAATGTGAAAATCCATTCAAAAAGATGCGATGGAAATGAATCGCTGTAGAATCATATTGCGGGGAGGAAAAGTTTATGAGGACGGCGCGGCGCCGTCCTCATTTTTTTATGATTTTTAAGCTTTTTTATTTGATGTTGTGGTCCACCCAGTCCTTTGCTTCCTTGACATCGTCGTCAGACGGCATAGCGGCCTTGGTTTTGCGGTATCTTTTGCTGGGATACGTAATGGGTATGGTCGTCTTGTCCGTGTCGTTGCGCTCTACGTCCGCTCCGTAAACATCGGGGGCGCTGTTCATGCCGTTTTTGGGACCTTTTCTTTTCAATGTGAAAATCACCTCCAAAAATATTTTTCGCTTCCTTTTCTAAAAAATACGAGTTTTAATTTGCCATAAAAAAATAAAAATGATAAAATAACAAAAAAGGGATCATAAGGAAGGGAAACAGGAGCCATGATTAAAATCATTGATTACGGGGCCGGAAACCTGCAGAGCGTCGTGAAGGCATTCCGGTTTATCGGCGGCGAAATCGAAGTGACCGCGGATGGGGACAGCCTGATGGGCGCCGACGCTGCGGTTTTGCCGGGAGTCGGCGCGTTCGGGGACGCGATGGAGTCGCTGAACCGCTCCGGCATGAGGCAGCCGGTGCTCGACTTTATCGCCTCCGGCCGCCCTTTCCTGGGAATCTGCCTTGGAATGCAGCTTCTGTTCGAGGGAAGCGAAGAAACCCCCGGGGTGCGGGGGCTCGGCGTTTTCAAGGGGGAAATCCTCAGAATTCCGGATGCACCCGGCCTGAAAATTCCGCACATGGGCTGGAATTCCCTTCGGATTCAAAAGCCGGGAGGGCTGTTTTCCGGGCTCGGGGAAAACCCTTACGTCTATTTTGTCCATTCCTATTATCTGAAGGCGCGTCAGCGTGAAATCGTTTCTTCCACCACGGAATACGGGGTGGAGATCGACGCTTCCGTCCAGTCCGGCAATCTTTTCGGAACGCAGTTCCACCCGGAGAAAAGCGGAAAAAGCGGGCTGAAGATGCTGGCAAATTTTGTTTCTCTGATCAAAAAAAGCAGATAAGCCGGGAAGGGGGAATCGTTTATGTACGCAAAAAGAATCATCCCGTGCCTCGACGTCAATGACGGGCGGGTTGTAAAGGGAACGAACTTTATCCATCTGAGAGACGCCGGGGACCCGGTGCAGGCCGCGGTGGAATACGACCGGCAGGGCGCGGATGAGCTGGTCTTTCTGGATATTACCGCTTCGGTTCAGAAGCGGGGCACGATCGTCGATATGGTCAGGCAGGTCGCGGACCGCATCTTTATCCCGTTTACCGTGGGCGGGGGCATCCGCACGACGGAGGATTTCACCGTGCTGCTGCGGGCAGGCGCGGACAAGGTGTCGGTCAATTCCGCCGCCGTTTTGAATCCGGAGCTCATCCGGCGGGCGGCGCAGAAATTCGGCAGTCAGTGCGTGGTGTGCGCCATAGATGCGAAGCGCCGGGAGCGGGGCGGCTGGACGGTGTACCTGAACGGCGGCCGGGAAGATACGGGGCTCGACGCCGTGGAATGGGCAAAAAAGGCGGTTTCTCTCGGCGCGGGGGAAATCCTTCTGACCAGCATGGACTGCGACGGCACGAAAAACGGATATGACCTGAATCTGACCAGGGCCGTTTCGGAGCAGGTCGGCGTTCCGGTCATCGCTTCGGGCGGCGCGGGCACGATGGAGCATTTTTACGACGCTTTTACGGTGGGGAAGGCGGACGCCGTTTTGGCGGCTTCGCTGTTCCATTTCGGCGAGGTCTCGATTCCGGAGCTCAAGGCTTATCTGAGAGAAAAGGGGATTCCGGTGCGCCTGTAACCGCAAAATCCGGAAAAAAGGAAAATCCCGTGGGGAAACCTGCGGGATTTTTTGCGCGTTATGGATAGTTCGGCCGTCTGCGGCATAAGAATTACCATGCCGGGCAGCGCACCGGCATGAAATTGGGAGGTGTAGGGAATGAAGTTCAAAAAACGCGCGGTTTCTCTGCTGACGGCGTTTTGCCTTCTGGCGGCAGCCGGGGTTCCGGCGAAGGCGATCTCAGATCAGGATGTCAAGGCGCCTTCGGCCGTTGTGATGGAAGCGACGACGGGGAAAATCCTGTATGAGAAAAATCCGCATGAAAAGCGTCCCGGCGCATCCATCACCAAAGTGATGACCCTTCTGCTGGTCATGGAGGCGATCGATTCCGGAAAGATTTCCCTGACGGACACCGTAACGGCCAGCGCGCATGCGGCTTCCATGGGCGGGTCGGACATCTGGCTGAAGGAAGGGGAAACCATGACGGTGGACGATCTGCTGAAAGCCACCGTGATTATGAGCGCGAACGACGCGGCCGTGGCGCTCGCGGAGCACGTCGCCGGCTCGGAGGACGACTTCCTCCGCCAGATGAATGAAAAAGCCAAGGCGCTCGGGATGAACGACACGGCTTTCAAAAACTGCAACGGGCTCGACGAGGACGGCCATCTGACCTCCGCCTACGATATCGCCCTGATGTCCGCGCAGCTCATCAAGCATAAAAAGATATTCGATTATACGCTGACCTGGATCGACCATGTGCGCGGCGGAAAAACCCAGCTTGTCAATACGAATAAGCTGATCCGCACCTATAAGGGGATCACCGGCCTGAAAACGGGGACGACGGGCAAGGCGGGAAGCTGCATCTCCGCCACGGCGGAGCGCGACAACGTCAGCCTGATCGCCGTTGTGCTCGGCAGCCCCAGCACCAAAGACCGGTTTGCGGACGCCGCGCAGCTTTTGGATTACGGCTTTGCCAACTGGGCCATGACGGCGCCGGAAACGCCGGCCCTTGAGCCGGTGCCCGTGACGAACGGGATGCAGAACAGTGTGGAGCCGGAAGCCCCGGCCGGCAAGTCGATCCTGGTCCCGAAAGGGAAAGAGAATGATGTCGTCAGCCAGGTCACCCTGGCCGAAACGCTGGAAGCCCCGGTGGAAAAAGGACAGATCATCGGGAAAATCACCTACAAGCTGGGGGACGAGACCCTGCAGGAAACCGATATCCGGGCCAAAACCGCGGTTTCTCAGATCACGTTCTTTTCCGTATTCCGGATCCTTTTAAAATACACGGTATGCTTCTAGCCCTGTTGAAACCATGAAAGGCGGCGGATTTCCGAGATAAAACGGCAGGAAAAAAGCCCGGGAATCCCTTCCGTATCCCGGGCGTTCGCCGGGCGGCGCAGCTTTAACGCAAACAGGTTCCCCGTTTTTTCAGACGGGACCGAAATGTTAGATAAATGTTAAGTGAAATGTGAAATAATTAATAAAATGAGGTGTCCCTCCTTGCAAAAGACGGCGAGATATTGTAAAATAAACAAAAGGATTCGGAAAATGACAGGAGGTATGACAATGTCTGTGAATTTGGACTTACAGCATCTCGCCGGTTTCCTCGATCGGGACGAACTGAGCAGGATGGAACCGCAGGTAAGGCTGGCCCATGATACCCTCCACGCACGCACCGGTCCGGGAAATCAATTTCTGGGCTGGCTCGATCTGCCCGCGGACTACGATCGGGAAGAGTTTTCACGGATCCAGGCTGCCGCTGAAAAAATCCGATCCGACACCGACGTGTTCGTCGTCATCGGTATCGGCGGTTCTTATCTGGGTGCCCGCGCGGCGGTGGAATTTCTGAAATCCCCTTATTACAACGCTTTGAAGAAAGATACCCCGGATATTTATTTTGCCGGGAACAGCATCAGCTCCTCCGCGCTGAGCGAGCTGCTCTCGATCTGCGAAGGAAAGCGCGTTTCCGTCAATATCATTTCCAAATCCGGCACCACGACGGAGCCCGCGATCGCTTTCCGGGTGTTCCGCGCCCTGCTGGAAAAGGAGTATGGGGCCGAGGGGGCCCGCGGCCGGATCTACTGCACGACCGACCGCGCCCACGGAACGCTGAAGCAGATCGCCGACAGGGAGGGATACGAGACCTTTGTGATTCCGGATGACATCGGGGGCCGGTATTCCGTGCTGACCGCAGTGGGCCTTCTTCCGATTGCGGTGTGCGGCGCGGACCTCGGCGCCCTGATGGAAGGAGCGCGCCGCGCGCAGGAAGAATACAAGAACCCCGGCCTGAAATCCAACAGCTGTTACCAATATGCCGCCATCCGCAACCTGCTGTACCGAAAAGGCAGGGCGATCGAGATTCTGGCAAGCTACGAGCCTTGCTTTGCTTTGATGTGCGAGTGGTGGAAACAACTTTATGGCGAAAGCGAGGGAAAAGATCAAAAGGGTCTGTTCCCGGCTTCCGTTATTTTTTCGACCGATTTGCACTCGATGGGGCAGTACATTCAGGATGGCAGGCGGATTCTGTTCGAAACGGTCGTCCTGTTTGAAAAGGCCAAGCACGAAATTTGTCTCGGCAGCGACCCGGAAAACGCCGACGGCCTGAACTTCCTTGCGGGCAAGCCGATGTCCTATGTCAACGAGAAGGCCTTTGAGGGCACCGTGCTGGCGCACAGCGACGGCGGCGTCCCGAACGTCGTCCTGCGGGTGCCCGATTTTTCCGAGCAGTCACTGGGCGGGCTGATCTACTTCTTTGAAAAGGCCTGCGCGGTTTCCGGCTATCTGCTGGGGGTGAACCCTTTCGATCAGCCGGGCGTCGAAAGCTACAAGAAGAATATGTTCGCACTGCTTGGAAAGCCGGGCTACGAGGCGGAGAAAAAAGCGCTGGAGGCAAGGTTCACGAAATGAGGATTCTCCTTACACAAAGGATTGAAATCCGCTTTTGCGGAAATAATATTAAAATAAGCAGGAGGAGTTTTTGATATGATAACTCTCATTGTTGGGAAAAAAGGGTCCGGTAAGACGAAGAAGCTGATCGAGCGCGCGAACGCGGCGGTCCAGAAATCGGATGGCAACGTGGTGGTGATCGAAAAGGGCCTGAAGCTTACCTACGACATTTCCCACCAGGCAAGACTGATCGACGTGGAAGCCTATGGAATTCAGAATATAGATGGGCTGTACGGATTTATCAGCGGAATCTGCGCCGGGAATTATGATGTGACCGACCTGTACATCGACTCCACCCTGAAAGTCATCGGCCAGGATCAAAAAGCCCTTGTTTCTTTCGTGCAGAAGGCGAACAGCCTGTCCGAACTGGCCAATACGAAGATCACCCTTTCCGTTTCCATGGGTGAAAAAGAGGTTCCGGAAGAGATCAAGAAAATCATCGACCAGATCTGAGATTTGTCGGGCTTGAAAAAAGATCAGGCTGCTGGCGGCTCAGGCCGCCGGCAGCAGTTTTGTTCAAAAAAGAATTAGGAGATCATTTGAATGGCGTTTAGAAATCAGCCGGAGGCGCGGCGTGAGGAAAACGGAGTCACCTATTTTCTGCGCGACAATGTCACGGTAAACGGGACCGAATACAAACGGTATGCGATCCAGACCCATTTTGTCGAGCGCGGGGAATCTTATCTCGACCTGATTGCAAAATATGTCGTACCTCTGTACGAGCCGGGCGATATTTTGTCCATGAGCGAAAAGATCATCTCCATGTGCCAGAACAACATCGTGGAAAAGAAAGATGTCAAAGTCGGCTTCTGGGCCCGCTTCCTGTCCAAGTTCGCCTCCTCCAACGACCATGGAATCGCGATGGACGAGCCTTACAAGCTTCAGCTTGCCATCAACCTTGCCGGGCTGCCGCGCATCCTGCTCGCGGCTTTCTGCTCGGCGGTGACAAAGCTGTTCGGCATCCACGGCGTCTTTTATAAGATCGCCGGGCACGGGATCGACGGGATCGACGGCTTCTACATGGGCTCTTCCTTCGAGCTGTACCACGACATCGCCCTGCTCAACCCCAGGGAGCCCGAAAAAGTATGCAACGAAATCCAGCAGCAGCTCGGCGTGGACTGCCTGCTCGTGGATGCGAACGACCTGAGCGTCGTGGTGTTCGGAAAATCGGATTCCCTTGCGCAGACGCCGAATGAAGACCTGATCGCGCTGATCAAGGACAACCCCGCCGGCCAGTCGGATGAGCTGACCCCTCTGATTTTGATAAAAAAAGCCGTGCCGGCTTAATTTGTTGTTGACAAAGCCGGTATGAGAAGATATAATAATTCATTGTAGTGTTTAGGTGTAAGGATGAAACTGGAGCTAGAAAAACTATTTTTGAACGACGGGGAAATTCAGGATTTTTCCTATGAATTTTCTCTCGGCTCGACGGAGATCAACGGCGTTCGTCCGTTCGTCTCCCCCGTTTCGGTGAAGGGCCGGGCAGAAAGCCGGGCCGGTGCCGTGGAACTGGATGCTCGTGTTTCCTTCGATTTTTCCATTCCATGCGACCGCTGCGCCGAAAGGATCGACACCCATTACGATTACGGGTTTCATCACGTTCTGGTCCCTTCCCAAAAGGAAAACGACAGCGAGCTTTATATCGCCGTAAAGGACCGGAAGCTGAATTTGGATGAGCTGGTGCGGGAGGATATCCTGCTGGAGCTTCCTTCCAAATTCCTGTGCAGGCCGGATTGCAAGGGGCTGTGCCCGAAGTGCGGGAAGAACCTGAACGACGGGCCGTGCGGATGTGTGAGCCATCCGGTTGACCCCCGCCTGGAGGTCTTAAAACAACTGATTGATTAATCAACATATAAGGAGGTGCTGGCGATGGCGGTACCAAAGAGAAAATTATCCAGTGCAAGACAGAACAAAAGACGTTCCAATGTCTGGAAGCTGAGCACTCCCGCTCTGGTGAAATGCCCGAAATGCGGAGAGTATAAACTGCCGCACAGGGTTTGCGGCAATTGCGGTTACTATAACGGCAAAGAAATTATTAAAAAAGAAGCCTGATTCTTTTTTATTTTCACAAAAACAGAGAAGGAGCGATCCTTCTCTGTTTTTGTGATTTTACTTTTTCCGATCTATGGCGATCTGCTTTTTCCCCGTCAAAGACGGGGAAAAAAACAGAAATCAATTTCGCGTCTTCACCGGAAATGCGATTATGACGATGCGAGGTACTTTCTGTTTCCGGCAAAAATGCCGGAAAACGGAAAAAATTACGGAAACGGGGAGGCGATGGTTTGGCGGTCAGAATCCAGTCGGTGGATCGAAACAGCTTTGCAGCGCACGCGGGGATCAGGCCGGGGGAGATGCTTCTCTCCATCAACGGGCATGAGATCGAGGACGTGCTGGACTATCGGTTTTACGAGATAGACGAGAAGCTTTCGCTGGAGCTTTTGGATCAGACGAAAAAGCCGCATGCGGTTTTGATCCGCAAGGGCCAGTACGAATCCATCGGGCTTGAATTTGAAACTTATCTGATGGATCAGCAGCACAGTTGCCGGAACCACTGCATTTTCTGCTTTATCGACCAGCTCCCTCCCGGCATGCGGGAAAGCCTGTACTTCAAAGACGACGACTCCCGCCTTTCTTTCCTGTTCGGAAATTACATCACCCTGACGAACCTGAACGAACACGAGATCAGCCGGATCATCGCGATGCACATCAGCCCGATCAATATTTCGGTCCACACCATGGACCCGCAGCTTCGGGTGAAAATGATGGGAAACCGTTTTGCGGGCGGCGCGCTTCGGACTCTGAAACGCTTTGCGGAAGCGAATGTCAAAATCAACTGCCAGCTTGTGCTGTGCCCGGGAATCAACGACGGGGCGCAGCTGGAGCGAACCCTGCGGGAGCTGGGGAAATTGTGCCCCGCCGTGCAGAGCATCGCGGCGGTTCCGGTCGGCCTGACGAAATACCGGCAGGGGCTTTATCCCATGGAACCCTATACCCCGGGGCAGGCGGCCGGCGTTTTGGATATCGTCGGGCGGTTCGGCGACGAGTTCCTGAAAAAATTCGGGGAGCGCATCGTCTACGCCGCGGACGAGTTCTATCTGTGCGCCGGCCGGGCGATCCCGCCGTCGGAATTTTACGGGGAATTTTCTCAGCTGGAAAACGGCGTCGGCCTGATTTCAAACCTGAGCCAGGAATTCCATGACGCGATGCAGGATTTTTCCCGCCCGGGAAAAGCCAGGCGGGTCACGGTCGCGACGGGCGTCGCCGCGAGCAAATTTATCCGGGGGTTACTTGACGAATTGACAATTAAATGCAATAATCTAACTTGTAATGTCGTTGCTGTTACGAATGACTTTTTTGGACATAACATTACCGTGGCGGGGCTTGTCACCGGCGGCGACATCATCAGGCAGCTTCGGGGCGCCGATCTGGGCGACGCCCTGTTGATTCCATCCGTGATGCTGCGCCGGGAGGGCGACGTCTTTTTGGATGACGTTTCCGTCGGGGAACTGAGCCGGACGCTTCAGGTGCGGGTGATCCCTGTCAAAAACGACGGATACGAGCTGCTGGATGCGGTAATAGGGAGAGATGAGATTTGACAAAACCGGTTGTGGCGATCGTCGGCAGACCGAACGTGGGGAAATCGACGCTTTTTAATAAATTGGTCGGGAGACGGCTGTCCATTGTGGATGATACGCCGGGCGTGACCAGAGACAGAATTTTCGGGGACTGCGAGTGGGATGCGCGCAGTTTTTCCCTTGTGGATACGGGTGGGATCGAGCCGGATTCCAAAGACGTGATCCTTTCGCAGATGCGCATGCAGGCCCGGCTTGCGATCGAAGCGGCGGATGTGATCGTACTCGTGACGGATGTGCGCTCCGGCGTCGTCGCGACGGATGCGGATGTGGCGGCGCTTCTGCAGAAAAGCGGCCGGCCGGTGATCCTTTGCGTGAATAAGTGCGATTCGGTCGGGGAGCCGCCGGCGGAGTTCTATGAATTTTATAATCTGGGGCTCGGCGAGCCGGTCGCGGTTTCGTCGGTTCACGGGCACGGGACCGGCGACCTGCTGGACCGCATCGTGGAAAAGCTTCCGGAACAGGCCGGGGATGACGAGGAAGAGGACACGATCCGCGTTGCGGTCATCGGCAAACCGAACGTCGGGAAATCCTCGCTCGTCAACTATATCTCGGGGGAGAACCGCTGCATCGTTTCGGAGATCGCCGGAACCACCCGGGACGCGATCGACACCAGGATCGAAAACAGGTTCGGCAGTTTTGTGCTGATCGACACCGCCGGTCTGCGCCGGCAGAGCAAGGTGGAGGATTCCATCGAACGGTACAGCATCATCCGCGCGGAAATGGCGATTGAGCGTTCCGACGTATGCGTGATCCTCATCGACGCGACGGTCGGCTTCACCGAGCAGGATTCCAAAGTGGCGGGCCGCGCGCACGAAGCCGGGAAAGGCTGCGTGATCGCCGTGAACAAATGGGATGCGGTCGAAAAGGACGAACACACCATGTCGGCTTTCCGGAAAAAGCTGGAGCAGGACTTTTCATTTATGTCCTACGCGCCGATTGTTTTTATCTCAGCGAAGACGGGGCAGCGGATCGACCGCCTGTTCGAGCTGATCTGCCATGCGGCCGAAATGAATTCCATGCGCATTTCCACCGGCGTTCTCAACGATGTTCTGGCCCAGGCCACGGCCCGGGTTCAGCCGCCGACGGATAAAGGGAGGCGCCTGAAAATCTTCTATATGACCCAGACTTCCGCAAAGCCCCCGACCTTTGTCTGCTTTGTCAATTCGGCGGAGCTTTTCCATTTCTCTTACCAGCGCTATCTTGAGAACCGGATCCGGGAGACATTCGGCCTTGAGGGGACGCCGATCCGCTTTATCGTACGGGAACACAGTGACAAACAGGGAGGCTGACTTGTGGTGGTTTATCTGCGGAACTTATTGCTGCCGGCCGTGCTGACAGCCGCGATCGCTTATCTTCTGGGAAGCATCAATTCCTCGATCCTGATTACGAAAATCTTCAGGGGAAAGGCCGATATCAGGCAGATGGGAAGCGGAAACGCGGGGACGACGAACGTGCTGCGGTCGGTCGGCCGCCTTCCGGCGGCCCTGACCTTCCTCTTCGATTTTTTAAAGTGCGTGGCTGCGGTGCTGGCGGGAAAGGCGATTTTTTCCGCCCTCTGTCAGCTTCCGGACATCCCGCCCGTCATCATCGGGCAGTACGGGGCGTACATCGCCGGGATCGCGTGTATGATCGGGCATATCTTTCCGCTTTATTTCGGGCTGAAGGGCGGAAAGGGCGTCGTGACAGCCATCGCGATGATCATGCTGATCGACTGGCGGGTCTCCCTGGTGTTATGGGCGGTGTTCCTGATTACGGTCCTCATCTCCAGAATCGTTTCCCTGGGCTCCGTCTGCGGCGCCATCGTCTATCCGTTCGCAACCTTCGGCTTCACTTTTTTCCTGGATTACCGGTCCAGCGACCTGGTGCCGCTTTCCTACGTCTATATCGCGACGCTTTCGTCTCTTCTGATCGGCACCATCGTCGTGGTGAAGCATAAGGAGAATATCAAAAGGATCGTAAACGGGAACGAAAAGAAGGTCAGCTTTCATAAAAAAGATGGTACCTAACATAAAAAAGGGGTGCGCCCGTCCTTCACTTTTTGTGAGGGACGGGCGCTTTTTGTCATGTTCGTTGAATTCCCCGTTGTGCCGGGCGGGGATAGGGATGTGAAAATGGCCCGGAGACAGCTTTACACTTTTGTAATATTGTATGGATACAATCCTTTCGAATCATGCTAATATGGATTTAGTTAATATTGGAAACTTTTTTATGGAGAAGAAAGGATGGGTTAGCGATGGAAAGCATCAAAGACAGGCTTGAACTCTTTGGCCTCAAGAAAGCCTTGGGGTATCTGGAAAACGACCCTAAAAACAACGTGCCGAAAGTGTTGCGCTGGCTGCAGGAGTTTGACAGGGATGAAAATCACAACAAATCGTACAAGCTCCTGAGCGAAGCCATGACGGACCCTGACAACAACTGGAACCGTCTGATTTCGGGCTTCTATACCAACATTGACGAAGGGTACAGAAAAAAGGCGTTTGAGAATATGCTTATCAATTTTGTGGGTGGGAAACGCCTTGGGCAGAATTCGGAAAAATACGATTGCAACGTTCCCTGGGCGATCCTGATGGACCCCACCTCCGCCTGCAACCTGCGCTGCACGGGGTGCTGGGCGGCGGAATACGGCCATGGCCTCAGCCTCAGTTTTGAGCAAATGGACGACATCATCCGCCAGGGGAAAGAACTCGGGTGCTATATGTATATCCTTTCCGGCGGGGAGCCGCTTCTGAGGAAGAACGACATTGTAAAGCTGTGCGAAAAGCACAACGACTGTACTTTTCTGGCATTCACCAACGGAACCATGATCGATGAAGCGTTTGCGGACGATATCCTGCGCGTAAAGAACTTTGTTCCGGCCATCAGCATCGAAGGATACGAAAAAGACACCGATTTCCGCCGCGGAGCAGGGACTTATCAGGCCGTATTGAAAGCCATGAACATCCTTCGGGAGAAAAAACTTCCGTTCGGGGCCTCTTTGTGCTACACGCGGAAAAACGCCGAGCTGATCGGCAGCGACGAATATTTTGATTTTTTGATTTCCCAGGGATGCATTTTCGCATGGATTTTCACTTACATCCCGATCGGCGCAGACGCCGTTCCGGAGTTGATCGCAACCGCGGACCAGCGCGCATTCATGTACCGGCAGATCCGGAAATTCCGCGAGACAAAACCGATTTTCACAATGGATTTCTGGAACGACGGCGAATATGTGAACGGCTGCATCGCGGGAGGAAAATCCTACCTACATATCAACGCGAACGGCGACGTCGAACCGTGCGCCTTTATTCATTATTCCGATTCCAACATCAAGGATAAAACCCTGCTGGAAGCGCTCCGTTCCCCGCTTTTCATGCAATACCGCCGGAATCAGCCGTTCAATCACAATCAGCTCCGTCCCTGCCCGCTTTTGGACAATCCGGCGCGCCTTGCTCAGATGGTCAAAAAATCGGGCGCAAAATCGACCGATCTCGTTCATCCGGAAGACGTCGATTCTCTGACGGCGAAATGCGTGGATGCCGCCAGAAACTGGGCGTCCGTATCGAAAGAAATCTGGGATTCGAGCAGCGCCAGGGAGCAGTGCGAAAAGCGTGAGGCAAAAGAGTGCGAGGAAAAGCTGCGGATTGCCGAAAAAGTCAGGCAAAGCGTTTAGGCCCCGTTTGAAAAATCAAGGAACTAGTCTATTTCGGCTAAAATTGCGCCGCCCGGCGTCAAAAATACTCGGAATCCGGAAAGGATTCCTGCGCTTTTTTCCTTGTTCGGCGCAATTTTATCTCGAAAATCCGTCGTTTTTTATTTCTCAAACAAGGCCTAGCGAAAAACCGGAAGATACCGCTGAAACTGTCGGAAATAAAAAAGACGCCTCCCGAATACGGGGGCGTTCTGGCCGATGTTGGAGGGCCCGTACCTTTATCATGCGGAAAGGGCGGACCCTCCGGTCGTTTCTGTCCGGCTCCGAAGAAGGACGCTGATGGGAAAATCCAAAAAGAAAAAGGAGCCGTTCAAAAGAACGTCTCCGAAATCTCTCCTGCATTTACGTCAGACAGCGCGGGTGACTTTGTTGGAACGTAAACAACGGGTGCAGGCGTAAATACGCTTCGGGCTGCCGTTCACAATCGCTTTGACGCGTCTGATGTTGGGCTTCCAAGTTCTATTCGCACGTCTGTGGGAATGAGAAACCTTTATTCCAAAAGCAATATCCTTGCCGCAAATCTCACATTTTGCCATGTGTCTGCACCTCCTTTAAAGGGCTGTTAAATCATTACGCATACTGTATTCTAACAAATATAAAAGACAATTGCAAGCTTTTTTTCACGGACTGACGCTAAAATGACAAAAAACAGGGGAATCCCCCGGAATCCGGCTTTGTAGGTTTGTCAAAGATACGTTACACCAAAAGCAAGGAAATCAAGAAGGACCT
>ENA-UOOI01002022-UOOI01002022.1-fermentation-metagenome-genome-assembly--contig:-NODE-2022-length-18899-cov-30.096264_pt1 | contig 18899 bp, 14 predicted proteins | sample MGYA00245779_ERZ724027 | MGnify/ENA primary metagenome ERZ724027 (study PRJEB28704, sample SAMN03018318) | fermentation metagenome | biome: anthropogenic terrestrial biome; feature: soil...
TTGCGGAGAACTGTGTGGTTGCCGGTGTTATCTCCCATTTCACCACAACATCGGGTTTAGGGGTGATGGGCGACGGGTCATCTCCGCCGCAGGCTGTCAGCATCAAGGCGAGCGCGATCCATATTGTATTCATTCGTTTCATAAGGGTTGAAAAGGCTGCCGGTATGTGACCCGGCAGCCTCTCGTATCGTTTAATCCGTATTATTCACTAAATTCAAAATCATCCAGGTAGAAGAAACCCGGCCCGGCATGTCCTTCGGCTCCAAACTGGATAACGATCCGGTCATAATCCTCCCGATTGGCTACAGTAGAAAAATCAAATTCCAACTCCTGCCATTTATCCAATTCCAGGTTTGCTTTCACTATTTCTGTCTGTCCTTCCCACGGGGCCGGATGATCGCCATCCTGCAGCTTCACCGCCAGCTGAGGCAACAATTTTTTGTTGGCAATCCAGTCCCCAGCCACCGCATTTTCTGTGGTATAATCGTTGAAGGAGGGAATAAAGACCTTCACCCTGACTTTGTTCTGCGTCGTAAGATCGAACTTGTAATCCGGTGCAGTGAAGGAAAGGTTACTGTAGAAACCGGTCGATTTCCAGTAACGGTACACTTTCGATGATTCATTGATGGGAAGCGGCACAGGATTACCAATAACGGCACTTTTGATCGCCCCTCCCATATCTTCCTGTTTGAAAGCCAGAATCTCATCCCCTTCAAAATCTTCACTCAGCGGAATCGCTTTCAGCTCCTTGGCTATCGGCGGCGCTGGCACATTGAGGTCTTCACGGCAGAAAACAAAACACCAGTCTTGTTGTTCCACCTGGTTATGCACTACCAATGCCATTACCTCTTCGGTCTGATACACGATTTCGTATTCTTGATGGCCGCAATAATAACCCATAAAAGCATTCCCGGAGAGGGTCAGCTTGGGATGCGTACCGCTCTCGTCGATAGAGAACGTATAGTCACCGCCCGGATAGGGGAAAAAAGCATCATCGCCGCTCGTTCCCGTAACATTAAATCCTGCGGCGGACGAAACAGCTTTTCTTCCGTATCCGTCACCGGAATTTTCAATCTTCAGCTGCACACCGTTCTGAATGAACGTAAACTTATATGAATAGAGTGTCCAAGAGGCCTTATCGTTTGCAGCGGCTCCCCACCAAGACTGTCCGAATGAGTTGATAGGTCCCAGACCCATATGTCCGCTGATTGCAAAACCGGTAGCTGCAGCCACTTCAGCCGCAAAATTATTGTGCTGGTCGAATACCCAGGTCTTTCCATCGGCATCATCAGCACCACCGGTCAGGTTCCTGTAAGCCGGTGTATCCACAAGACTGTAATCGTTGTCTTCAAAACTGACCACCACGCTCTTTTTAGCTACGCTCCCATCGGGAAAATGAATGGAGAGGGTAACCGTATAATCTCCGGCGAAGGGATAAATTCCAGTGGCAGAAGCTTTGTTTCCGGTGGACCCATTTCCCAGATCCCAGCGAAGAGTATAGACAGAGTTGGTGGGAAGTTGGGTAGTGCTGGTAAAAGTGACCATGTTGTCACTGGTTGCCGATACAGTCTGGGTAAAAGACACCTGATCATCCGTCAGGGTGGCCATACTGTCGAGGCCATAATCATTCAGTTCCTGCGGACTGCATGCTGCCATGATAAAAAGAAACAGCAGCATTCCCGATAGTTGTTTTATTTTATTCTTCATAATGCGTCGATATTCTATGTGGTTAATTATATCCCGGATTCTGTTGCAGCGCAAACTCAGTACCGGCCGTCTTGTCTATTTCCGATTGGGGAATGGGCAGGTACTTCCAATTATCGTTCCAACTCCGCACGCTGTTGTACTCGGTCAGGTTCTCAGTCAGCAACGCAGTGTCGCCCCAGCGGACAATATCCCAGAAGCGCATCCCTTCGCCCACAAACTCACGACGCCGTTCTAGCTTAATGTTCTCGGTGGTGGCGGGAATGGAACTCGCTTTTCCGAATGCACGCAGGCGAACTTCATCCAGGCATGCCTGGGCTGTAATGCCGCCAACCGGGCTTTGTCCGTGCATCACTACCATCTCGGCGTAAGTAAGCAATGCCTCTGCATAGCGGAAAACCCGCAAGTTGTTACAATAATTCAGATCGACATCTCCCTGGGGGTTGTAACCTACCCTTGCGGCGTACTTGGCCATGAACAGGCCTGTATCCTGAAAGCGGGCGGTATACTGTTCCGGTTCCCATTTGTTGATGGAACCTTCCCGGCGAGTGTCTCCCCCTTCATAGATGTCCCAAGTGGACTGACGAACCGGCCCGAATCCCCAGCCTCCTTTGAAATCACCAGTTTTATTGCCGGTATTCAATCCGTTGGGAGAAATAAATGCGGGGAGGTTGGTTCCGTAACCCTGCCAGCCATTGGCCCAAATTTTCCCTTCGGGCAAGTGGTTTACTTCGAAGATTGATTCTTTACAGAACTCATTCTCATCCAGCCACATCGCAGCAAAATCGCCAAATAGGTCATATTCATTGCTATTGATGATTTCCGCCATATCAGCTGTTACCTCAGCGTAGCGCGACTGATCTTTTTGATACATGACCACACGCGCTTTCAACATCAATGCCGTAGCCTTGTTTATTCTACCGGTATTCGACCCTGTTGTACTCATTGGCAACCAGCCGTCCGTTGTAGCCACATCAATATCCTGCATGATCTCGGCATAGATCTCATCAGCTGTGTATTGCCTGGTCATATAGGGCGGCGTTGTCAGCGGCTCTTCAAAATAGGGCACATTGCCCCAGAACTTCCAAAGCCAGTGGGTATAATAGGCACGCAGAAAGTGTGCTTCTGCTTTGTACTGATTTACCTTCTCTTCCGGAACCTCTACCGCATTTTCACAGGCGGAGATCGCATTGTTGGCACGGGCAATTCCTGAATAGAGGATAGCCCACAACCCTTCGGGAAGTTCCTGCGGGGTGGAGGTAAAAAGCGACAACAGGTATAATTGACGCTGGTCGCCCGCATCACCGCCCCCTTTGAAGATATCGTCCGAACGAAGGTCGGACATCAAAGGGATACTGTTGTAGTTCTGATTGGCATAGCTATCAAACAACAAGATCTGGTAAGCCGATGCGAGGTTCGCTAAAATTGCTCCCTCGTAAGCAGGAGCACCCGCCTCTTGCTTCTCTGTGGATGAAGCACTGAGAAAATCATCGCTGCATCCGGCCACTCCTACTGTCAGGAGTATCACCATAAGTATATATATTAATTTCTTCATTTCTGTACAATGTTAAGATTAGAATGTGATGTTGGCACCCACTGAAATGGTTCTTGACTGTGGATAGATACCCCGGTCGATCCCAATGGTGGTATACCCTCCGGAGGCGATCTCAGGATCAAACCCGTCGTAGGAGGTAAATGTAAGCAGGTTATCGGCCGAGACATAGATCCTCAGGCGCTGCACCGCTATTTTTCCGGTCAGATCCACCGGTAAGGTATATCCCAGCTGGGCCGATTTCAGGCGCATATAGGATCCGTCCTTGATGTAGAGGTCGGAGGATCTCCAGTTCCCGTTAGGGTTGGCCGAGGTCATGCGTGGGATGTGGCTCGATGTGCCTTCCCCATGCCAGCGATCGAGGATCCAGGCGGGACGGTTCATGGCAGGTATATCGCCACGTTGTGAAAAATCGAACACATCATTCCCGATGGTACCCTGAAAGAAGAGGTTCAGGTCGACTCCTTTCCAGTCGGCAGAGAGTGTAAGCCCGTAAGTCCAGTCTGGCATCCCCTTTCCTATCTTGGTTTTGTCGGCATCGCTAATCACACCGTCACCGTTCAGGTCCACAAAGCGTACGTCACCCGGCAGGGCTGCACTCTGGTATTTTTCTCCATCGGCATTCACGTAAGCATCCACTTCCGTCTGGTTCTGGAAGAGTCCATCGGTTTTATAACCGTAAAAATAGGGAAATACATCCCCGTTCATACCTTTTACATAGCTTCCTACGCCAGAGGCACCTGCATTCTCGTAGATCTGTTCTCCGGTTTCGTTCCCCAGGTTGATAAGTTTGTTCTTCAGGTAAGAGGCGTTGGCCGATACGGCATAGTTAAATTCCCCTACCGACTGCTTCCAGCCCAGTTCAAATTCCAACCCCCAGTTTTCCATATCGCCCACGTTGGCAATAGGGGCGCCAATACCCACATAGGAAGGTATAGGCTGCTTCATCAGCATATCGATGGTTTTTTTCTTAAAGTAGTCGAAAGAGAAGGTCATCCGGCTTTGCAGAAAACGGGTATCAATCCCGAGGTTGGTCTGTGACGACTCTTCCCATTTCACATTAGGATTAGGAATGTAACCCGGAGCACTTCCGTATTGCATCTGCCCGGTAATCTCACCCACCTTGGCCGGATCTCCCTGGTTCACATCGTACCCGCCTCCAAAGTAATAGTTTTGTCCTCCGTCCATCAACGAAGTATAAAGGAACTGGTCGATACGGTCGTTACCGTTCTTTCCCCAGCTGGCACGCAGTTTCATGTAGTCAAACCATTGCGGCCGTCCCTCCATAAATGCTTCGTTTGTCACGTTCCATCCAGCAGAGAAGGAGGGGAAGACACCCCATTTGTGGCCGGGGCCGAAATTGGAAGATCCATCGCGGCGAACCGTGGCTTGCAGCATGTACTTCTCGTCATAGTTGTAATCGATCCTGCCGAAGTAAGAAGCGCGGGCCGTGAAGTTATATCCTCCGGTACCGCCCCAGGCACGTTCTTCCTTTCTATCGGCGATAGCATAATTTATGTTTGCCTTCAGCGGGTCGTTCTCCAGCAGGTCGCGGTCGTTGCCGCCCAGGTTTCGGTAGGTATATTTTGATGCGGATTGTCCGAGCACAAAAGAGAGGTTGTGTATTTCCTCAAACGATTTGTTGTAGGAGAAGTAATTTTCAAGCTGCCAGGTGTAGCCGCGGTTCATCTCGCTTTGGACCGTACTGAACTGCACGTCCTTACCCTGTGTCGCCAGGAAGTAAGGGAATGTATATGAATCATATCCCCAGAATGCCAGGTCTACACCGTAACTGCTTCTGAACTTCAATTCCGGCAGTATGGTCAACTCGCCCCAAAATGAGCCGACAAATTTATCGGCGTTGTTCAGTCCAGCCGAGGGTTGATTGAGCATCCCCACAGGATTGGCGATCTCCTGGAATCCGGCAGGTGGAATGGAGAACACGCGGTCGCCATTTTTCACCGCGTGCGGATACTGAGCCAGAATGGCCTTGCCCGTCTCTTCATCAGCATATACCGGCACCAGCGGTGAGAAAGTCAGGGCACTTCCCAGAATGGAACCGTACTCGGAGTTGGTCTCGATGCCGGTGGATTTATTGCGGGAATAACCCACATTTACACCCAGTTGTACGTTGTTTAGAAAACTGCGCTCCTTCGTTTCGAAAATATTGTAGATCGAGTTGGAACGCAAACTGTAACGCTCAAAATTTGATTTGTCGTAATTTCCGCCCACGATACCTGCCTGATCGAAATAGCCGAACGAGAGGAAGTAATTTCCTTTGTCCGTTCCCCCGGAGACACTCACCTGATGGTTCTGTACGGGAGCATTGTAGTAAAAGGTTTCATCCTGCCAGTCGGTTCCTTTTCCGGCACCCATCACTTGCTCGTTGTTGTAACGAGGCAGGTTGCCATCGTTGATTTGGGCCTCGTTCATGATAACCATGTATTCCCGGGCGTCCAGAATTTCCTTTTTCTTCCAGGGATTCTGCCATCCGTAACTCACATCGTAGTTGACCGTTGCCTTACCCTTATCCCCTTTTTTGGTAGTTACCAGGATCACACCGTTGGCGGCCCTTGACCCGTAGATGGCTGCCGAAGCTGCATCCTTAAGGATTTCCACCGAGGCGATATCGACGGGGTTCAGGTAGTTGATGCCTCCACCCACTTCCATACCGTCCACGATATAAAGCGGTTCGCTGTTGTTAATGGTTCCGATACCGCGGATCCGTACCTTGGAGTCCGACCCCGGCTGGCCGGAGCTCTGGGTGATCTGTACACCCGACACCTTGCCCTTCAGTGCGTCTTCCACGCGGGCAGGCCTTGTCACGTTCAGTTCCTCTGCCGATACCTTGCTGATTGCCGCAGTAACCACACTCTTGCGCTGTACCCCGTAACCAACGACCACCAATTCATCCAGCACCTCTGTATCTTCCTGCAGTTGCACATTGAGCACGGTCTGATTGGCGATGGTGAATTCCTGTCCGGTGTAACCGATATAGGAAAAGCGCAGCACGGATCCCCGCGGAAGTGTCATGCTGTAAGTCCCATCCACATTTGTGACTGTCCCTATGGTAGTCCCCGGTACCACAATGTTGGCCCCGATAATTGGTTCCCCATTCACATCAGTCACCGTTCCGGTTAACCTCACCTCCTGCGGGGGTGTTTGCCTTGTTACGGCATTCACAGGAACCGGTTGGTCAAAAATATAAATCTTGTTGTCCCTGATCTCATACCCAATCTGACGGGGAGTCAGTAATTGGTTAAGTACTTGCGCGGCTTCTCCATCCGTAACCCGAATGGTCACTTCATCGCTTAAATCCACGGCCTCCTTGCTGAATGCCAGGGTATGGCCGATCTGTTCGGTAATGCTTTCCAGCACTGTTCTCAGGGTTGCCTTGTTGTAGTTGAGGTTCACTTTCTGTGCGAACAGCATCGCTGTACCCAGCACGAAGAAGGAAAGCAGCATCATCAGGCGCCTTTTCATTGGAATTTTTCCCATGGTTGTTCGTATTACATATTAAAAATTAAAAAATTAAAAATTCTCCCATCTGTTTTTGTACAGATATCAAATTAACAAAAAGAGAATCTGTTATGGATTCTTCATAAGGTTGACACGGCATGGCGAAAAAAGTATGAGGAAAGATTAAAAATTAACAAAATAAATGGGGTAAAATGAAAAACAACCTACACCTTGCCTTCTAAAACACTCATTTACTTAACGTAAGCGAGTATCTTTTCTCTGCAATTTGCAAATTATTTAACAGCATACAAAACAAAAAAGGAGAGTAAGGGGGATATTGTGATCAAATCGATACAAACACATTGTCACCTTTATATTGGAACTTCACCGGGGCAATTTTCTGCAACTCGTTCAACAGATCTTCCAAATGGAGTTGTTTGGTGGTAAGTGTATAACTGAAATTAAGCGCTTCGGGCGATTGTACATGAAAATGCACGTTGTATTTTCTCTCTACGGTTTTTATAACCTCAGCAAGTGGGGTGTCGTAGAAGTAAAGCACATTTTTCCTCCATAGCGAAACATTGGAAGGCTTGGAAAGATTATAAAGCGATGTTTTTCCCGTGGTTTTATTGTATTCAATCTGTTGCCCCGGAGACATGGGATATTTACTTTGCTGTACCTGAAAGGATGTTTTTCCCTCATCCAGTACGACCTGAATAGTTTCACTTTCGCTATATGCATTCACATTAAAAGCGGTTCCCAATACCTCAACCGACGTATTCTGGGCGTGCACTACAAAAGGGCGTTTTCTATCGGGCGCAACATTAAAATATGCCTCACCGTCCAGATATACCTCCCTGTGCCTGAATCCAAAGTGTTCCGGGTACCGAATCTTCGTATCAGCATTAAGAAAAACCTCTGTTCCGTCCTGAAAAAATATTCGGGCATCTTCTCCTTTCGGGATATAGAGTTCGGCATAGGTTGTGCCCTGAAAAAAGGAGGTTTGTGAATGGATAAAATAGCCCAAGCCCAGTAAAAACAGAATCGGAACAAGAACCGCAGCGACATTACGAGTAACTGTTCTTAGACGTTTAATACGGATATCTTTATCGATTCTTCTGAAAAGCAGATCCGACTGAAGTGGAGTAAAAGACTTTCCGCTATCGGCATCAGCATCCATCAAATATGCATCTCTATCGAGCATATCAGACAGACATTGTTGACCTTCAATAGTAGATGAAAACCACCCAGCCACTTCCTTTGCCTCCTCTTTAGACGCAGTTTCACTAATGACTCTGTTTATTATTTTACTGTTTGTTGACATCACCGACATTAACGCTTACCTTATTTGACACATTTCCGGGCAAAAGATATGAGTTGAATCTTGTTTTTATCATGTCATCATCTTGATCTGCTGAAAATATGACCTTAATATTTTTACTGACTCCTGATAGTGTGATTTAACTGTATGAACTGAAATCCCCATCTTGTCCGCAATTTGCTGATTACTATCCGTTGTTTCGAGCTTTCTCAGGCAAACCTCTTTTTTTTGGGGAGGAAGCGATTCAACTCCCTGGTAGAGAATACTCCTCATCTGTTTATCTTCCAATGCCTTAATTATATCGTCCTGTCCCGGAATATCTATCTGCGCATTGGCATAACTGAGGGATATCTCTTCTTTATGATCGCGTATCGTATTTAATATGTAATTTTTTGTCATCGTATAGAGGTAATTCTTAAGGTTTATCTCTATCTCGATATTTTTGGTTGTTTCCCATAATTTCACGAAAACGTGCTGAACGGCATCTTCTGCCAATTGTGCATCTTTCAAGTACTTGACAGCCAATGAATACAGATACCGGTGGTATTTCTGATACACCGCCGCAAAAGCGTCTTTGTCTCTCTTTTTAATCAAGAGAAACAACGCATGGTCTTCGTTTCTAACGTAATCGGGAAAGTTTTTTTCCATATCGCAACATTCTCCCAAACGGTCAAAACATCTTAACTATCCGTCGGATTCCGTTCACCAGGACATCCACCTCTTCCCTGGTGTTGTACACCGCAAACGATGCCCGGACAGTTCCCTCTACACCCAACCGGCGCATCAGCGGCTCAGCGCAATGGTGGCCAGTACGGACAGCAATCCCCATCGTGTCAAGCAATACACCCATATCGTAATGATGAACTCCGTCCACAAGGAAAGAGATTACACTGCATTTGTTTTTTGAGGTTCCGTATATTTTGAGTTTATCGATAGACAACAACTGCTCTGTGGCATACGCAAGCACTCCCTGTTCATGCTTCGCAATATTTTCTATGCCGATACGTGATATATATTTCAGTGCTGTGGCCAGCGCTGTGGACCCCACATAGTCGGGGGTGCCTGCTTCGAACTTGAACGGCAACCCGGCGAAAGTGGTTTTTTCGAACGATACTGTCGCAATCATCTCACCGCCGCCCTGGTAGGGAGGAAGTTTATCGAGCCACTTTTCTTTCCCGTACAGCACTCCCATACCGGTTGGTCCATAGATTTTGTGTGACGAAAACACGAGAAAATCGCAATCCATCCGTTGAACATCAACCGGTATGTGTTGAACCGATTGCGCGGCATCAACCAAAACAGGGATATCGTACCGGTGTGCCGTTTCAATAATTTTCTCTATCGGAGTGATCGTACCGAGAACGTTGGAGACATGAGTGACGGCAATCAGCTTTGTGCGGGAAGAGATTAATTTTTCCAGCTCTTCCAAAAGAATTTCTCCCTCATCCGAGATAGGCAATATCCGCAGTTTAATTCCGGAGATTGCCTCCTGCAGCTGCCAAGGAACAATGTTGGAATGATGTTCCATAGCGGAAATTATGACCTCGTCACCGGGTTTGCAGAACTCACGGCAGAACGAAGAGGAGATCAGGTTAATGGCTTCCGTGGTACCGCGTGTAAAGACAATCTCGTTTGAAGAAGCGGCACCGATAAACTCCTGCACCGTTCTTCTCGATGCTTCGTGCTCGTCGGTGGCGGCCTGGCTCAAAAAATGTACACCGCGGTGCACGTTGGCATTCACGGAACAATACATCTCCCGGATTTTATCTATCACACAAAGCGGTTTTTGTGTTGTCGCACCATTGTCCAGGTAAACAAGCGGTTTACCGTGTACCTGAAGCGATAGAATGGGAAAGTCAGCGCGTATGTCGTTTACATTAATCATTTACACACGTGGCAATTTCCGCAACGCATCAGTTCGCCCCTGAAGCGCTTGTTGATCAGTTGTACAAGCCTGTCCTGAAGCGAATCGATACGGACCAGGTCTACTACATCTTGCGTAAATGCCACCATCAGGAGCATGCGGGCTTCTTCTTCAGGAATTCCGCGCGCCTGCAGATAAAACAGGGCATCCTGATCGAGCTGTCCGGTAGTTAACCCGTGCGAGCATTTTACATCATCGGCATAAATCTCAAGCTGCGGCTTCGAGAACATCTTGGCTTCATCCGAGGTGACAAGGTTCTTGTTGTTCTGATAGGCCAGTGTTTTTTGCGCACCCTTATCCACCAGTATCCTTCCACAGAAAACCCCCGTTGATCTTTCCTGAAGTGCATATTTAAACAACTCGTTACTGTGGCAGTTGGGAGTAGCGTGCTCTAAAAATGCATAATTATCAACATGCTGCTCCTTGTCGCAAATGGCCAGCCCCCCGATATGGGCCTCAGCGTATTCACCCAGCAGGCGGAAGCGATAGTTATTCCGGGTGAACCCATTATGCAGTGTGATCGTAGAGACCGTTACGTTTGAATTTTCGGCCTGCTCGGCGAAAACATTGTTCAATAATTTGACCTTTACCGAATTCTCTTCCAGTTCGTAAAAATCCACTTGAGCATCTCTGTCGGCGACAATCTCCGCTACCTGTGTCACGATAAACTGAACATCATCGACCGTATGGTCGCAAACAAGCAGTTTAACCTGTGCATTTTTTTCAGCTACAATAAGAATGCGGCGGTTCACGTTCAGGTCAACCCCTCCCCGGAGGATATTGATCAATTGAAGCGGTTTTTCGATGACCACATTCTCGGGGACATAAATCACAAAACCGTCCTGGGCAAACATAGTGTTGTAAGCCACTACGCCATTGCCGGAATAATCGCCTATTTTCGCGTAATACCTTTCGAAAATATCGGGATGAGTTTCTGAAAACAGCTGTAAACTACCCACAAAAACTCCTTTCGGCAGGGGTCCCTGATGATGTCCGTTGGTGTAAAACCGGTCGTTTATCAGGAAATATACATTGGTGTTGAGGTTAGGCACGTCACATTTGAATGCTTCGTACGGATCAACAGGAACAGGGACGTTCCGCAGGTTCAACCCTAAATCACAGTCGAACACGCGGGACACATCCGTATGTTTATAATCTTCTGATTTTGAGGTGGGGAATCCCGATCTATTGAACGCTTCAAAAGCAGCGTCGCGATGACGATTGAGTCCGGCAACGGAATTCGCATCGATCTCGTCTCTGTAGTCGTTGAATAAATCGATATATTGTTGTTCAATCATTTTTGTTACGGGTTAGGGGTTCACAAGCCAGTCATATCCTTTTTCTTCAAGTTCGAGAGCCAGATCCGGCCCTCCGGTTTTAATGATTTTTCCGTCGTAAAGCACGTGAACCACATCAGGTTGAATATAATCGAGAAGTCGCTGATAATGGGTAATTACAATGGCAGCTTTTTCGGGACTGTGCAACGCATTTACCCCGGCAGCAACAATTCGTAATGCATCGATATCCAATCCCGAATCGGTTTCGTCAAGTATAGCCAACGTAGGATCGAGCATGGCCATCTGAAAGATCTCGTTCCTCTTCTTCTCCCCTCCCGAGAAACCCTCGTTCACCGAACGGCTTACCAGTTGACTGTCGATACCCAGTAATTCGCGCTTGTCACGCATCAGTTTCAAGAAGTTTGATGCCGATATTTGCTCTTCGCCCCTGTATTTACGTTGTTCATTTAACGCAGCACGCATAAAATTAACCATGCTTACACCCGGAATTTCAATGGGGTACTGAAAGCTAAGGAAAATTCCCTCCTTGGCCCTGTCGGCAGGCTCCATATCGAGCAGTTCCTTTTCTTTGAAAATTACGCTACCGCGTGTCACTTCATATTTTGGATTTCCGGCAAGTACAGAAGCCAACGTACTTTTTCCCGACCCGTTAGGGCCCATAATAGCATGAATCTCGCCTTCGTTTACTTCCAGATGAATACCTTTCAGGATTTCTTTATTCTCTACTACTGCATGTAGATTTTTTATTCTCAATAAATTAGTCATATTACTCGCTACTTATTCTTACTTGTGGTTTCTATTTCTATGCACATGTTCTATGTGTTCTATGTGAATAACAATTTTTTTCATCAATTGTTTTGTTCTAGCCAGCCTCTTGTCCCGAAGCATTGTTTTCTGTGATAATGGTGTCGGCCGCTTTTATCTTTTTAAAAAGTTCAGATGCAAAAACAAATTCGTTCAGCTTTTCATTGTTGGCGTCCATTATTTTGTCTTTCGATCCCTGCCACTCCAGGATTCCCTCGTTCAGGAAGATAATATTATCGCCGATGTTCATTACCGAGTTCATATCGTGTGAGACCACGATAGAAGTAATCCCAAAATCTTCCGTTATATCCGAAATAAGTTCGTCAATAAGCTGTGCTGTTTTCGGGTCGAGTCCGGAGTTTGGTTCGTCGCAAAACAGGTACCTGGGATTCAACGCAATGGCACGGGCAATAGCAGCCCGCTTCATCATACCGCCCGATATCTCCGACGGATAAAGATCTGCCGCATGTGAGAGGTTTACCCTTTCCAGACAGAATTCGGCACGTTTTTTTCTTTCACGAAGGTTCATCCGGGAAAACATGTCCAACGGAAACATCACATTTTCAAGCACAGTCTTGGAGTCGAACAGGGCCGATCCCTGAAACAGCATCCCCATGTCACGGCGCAAACGTTTCATTTCTCTTGCTCGCATCTCGGTAATGTCACGACCGTTATACCTGATCTCACCAGAACTGGGCTGTATCAAGCCGATAAGACATTTCAAAAAAACCGTTTTGCCCGAACCGCTCTTTCCGATGATCATATTCACGGCTCCTTTTTTAAAGGAAGTCGTAATATCGTCGAGAACGAGACGTCCTTCGAATTCTTTGATTAAATTTCTTACCTGAATCATATATCAAGACTTATCTTTTTCAACCCATGACCAATTGCGTGAAAACCAAATCGGCAGCCAGTATCAGGATATTGTTGATCACAACCGAGTCGGTACTTGCTTTTCCCACCTCAAGTGATCCGCCTTTAACGTGATAACCAAAGTATGCGGAAACCGAAGCGATTATAAACCCGTAAATCATCGATTTCAGGATGGAAGTCCAGACAAAACTCTCCCGGAAAAAAAACTGAATCCCGTATATATACGTGGACACCGGGGGAGTACCTGTGAAAAGACAGATGACGTACCCGCCAAACATACCCAGAAACATACTCAATCCCACCAACACAGGCATAAAAAACACAAACGCCGAAACTTTGGGCATAATCAGGTAATTCGCCGAATTCACACCCATAATATCCAATGCATCAATCTGTTCTGTAACACGCATCGTACCAATTTCCGAAGCAATGTTAGAGCCCACCTTTCCCGAAAGGATCAAACACATGATGGTGGAAGAAAATTCCAACAAAATAATTTCGCGCGAAACCACTCCAACCGTGAAGCGGGGCAGTAAAGGAGAAGCTACGTTTATAGCAATCTGCATAACAATAACCGCCCCTATAAAGAAGGAGATAATTATAACCAGCCAAATGGAGTTGACCCCCAGTTTATATACTTCCTTCGAGAATTCTTTAAAAAATTCTCGAGCTCGGTCGGGCGGAGCTATCACTCTTCTCATCAGCTCGACATACTCGCCGACACTCTCTAAAGAACTTATAATGCTCATTTCATCGGAAATTAAGGAATTGTAAACAAATAAGTATGCAACAGTTCACAAGCCAGAACGAATAGTTTATTTGTTTACAATTCCTAACGTGCACAAAGATAGGCAATGTTTTTTATTTTGATGATTGGCGGGGTAAAACAATTGGGAGAAATAATTGCATTATCTTTGTTAAATGTACGAATACAACGATAAAGAACTGGGAAAGATAATCGTGAAACCCGACACTCGGGCAAAGAGGATTATCGCCCGAAGAAAAGGGGAATATATCCAGTTGACCGTTCCGTTCGGATTTACCCCAAAAAGGTTACCCTCCCTGCTTGACGATATGCGTCATCGGTTAACAAAGCTGTTTACTGCTAGAGATCAACTTATTACGGAAGACTCCGTATTAGAGACGTTCTCGTTTACCGCGAGGCTGTCGAGGACACACCTGGTAGAAAATGTGAAAATGAGGTTGAAAGATGGCAATTTAACCATTTTTGTCCCCGGGAATTTTGATTTGGAGAACTCCACTTCTCAACATATTGTTAAAGAAATGATCAGGCAGGCTTTGCGGCACGAAGCCAAGAGAATTTTACCGGAAAAAACACGAAAATTTGCACAAGTACTCCACCTGCAGGTAAACGATATAAAAATCAACAAAAGTGTGTCGCGCTGGGGGAGTTGTTCCCGCCGGAAAACCATCAATTTCTCTTATTACACGATGTTGCTATCCGAAAAACAGATTGATTATGTGATTCTTCATGAGCTGGCTCATACGGTCGAACTGAATCACAGTGAAAAATTCTGGAACTTGCTCAATCGTTTTTGCGGTGAGGACGCCAAAACCATCAGCCGGTCGCTCAGAAAGTACCCATCAAAAGCCTATCAACTGTTGAGGCCTTGATTTATAAATCTTTCAGCATTATGTCACTGGGAGATTCATAAACAGACATTCGTGTATGCATCAAGGCATTCCAGTGCCGAGCGAAATCCCCTTCTACATCAATCAGAAAATCTTCTGAGCCCTCCTTGTCTATCTGCTCTATCAGGTCATTAACAGTCAGCAAATTAATATCCAAAGCGGGTTGGTAGGCCATAACGCGGTCATCATCCGGTGTGGGGGTCGGTAAAATCACCTGAAGCTTGTGCAGTTCATCAATAATATCGTTGGTTAACTTAATGGGTATTTTGCACTTCATCGATATCTGGTCGGCGGTAAGCGGGGTTTCACCTTCTGCGAACCGCCTTACAATTACCGATGCAATCATGATGGTAAAGAAATCCCGAAAACGGCGGCTTATGTTTTTAGTTTCCCTATCGAAAGAAAATTTTCGGACATTTTGTGCCGAATACGACAACTCTGCACCTATTAGTACAATAAACCAAGACATCTGTACCCACAAAAGCAACAGCGGTATGGCGGCAAAAGCCCCGTAAATGGCATTGTATTTTGCTATCCACAGCTGCCCGTTTAAATAGATCATCTGAAAAAGCTGAATAGCAACACCGCCGACAATCCCTCCGATCAATGCACTTGCCCATTTCACTTTTGTATTGGGCATAAACCTGTACAGAAGTGTCAAGGTGATGATCATTACTAAAAAAGGAAGAAAATTCAACACCTGGGTTACCACAGGGTCAAGGATATAACTGAACTTATCAAACGGGCCCGTAGATGCTTGTATAAGAGCTGTCAGACTGTAATTAAGGACAGCAAAAATAGGCAATAGTAGAATGAGCGCGAAGTAGTCGACCGCCCTCCGTTGGATAGATCGTCCTTTTTTCACTCCCCAAATACGGTTAAAGCTGTTCTCTATATCGGAAAACAGTAAGATGACGGTATATAACAGCAAGATAACCCCGATTCCGGCAAAAACCCCTCCCTTAGCATGCTCCAGGGAGTTGTTAACCAGCTTGATGATTGTCTCAATGGTGAAGGAGGTCGTCTCCGACACATCGATAAGGGTATCGGTCGCCATTTTTGACTCAGGCAAAGCAGCCGTTATTTCCGTATCGCTGTTGCTGAAGAAGTCGAAAATCTGGCTTTCCAGGATTTTCTCGAACCCGAAACCGCGGGCAATGGCAAACAACACGGCCAACATGGGGACAAGAGAAAGGATTGTACGGTATGTCAACGACCGGGAACTGGCTCCGAGGTTTTGCTCCTGCACACCTCTAACGGTGAGCATGGTGACTTTAAGAACATTGTGCAAAACATTCTTTTTATTGGAGAAATTTTCGGGATTTAGCCGCCAGATTTCGTAAGTAAGAAAGTGAACCCATTCCTTTATTTGGAGCCTGATCCTTTCAAACAACCCAGGCTTGTCTTCCTCCTCCTGTTTCGAAACTCTTTTTTTCCTTTTCAGCATACCTCAAAATAAAAAAGCAGCGGGCCTGTAAGCCGGGTTCTGTATCCCGACAAGTCGGGATGTTTGTCATTTATCTGCGAGACGATGTCACCATCGCTCTTTAGCGACCTACCCCTCGGCATCGGGCGAGCAACCCTACCTATCCGATATACATGGTCTTGCAACCCATAAGACGTACGGCATGCCGTGTTGCCACGGCACCCGGTAAGCTCTTACCTTACCTTTTCACCCTTGCATCGTAATCTCACGAGAAAACGAAGCGGTTGTTTTCTGTTACGCTACTCTGCCCTCACGAACAGCTTCCCGTTAGGAAGTATGGTGCTCTACGTTGCCCGGACTTTCCTCCCCGAATCCCGACAAATATCGGGACCGAAGCGACAAACCGGCCTGCTGCGACTGCAAAAGTAATACTAAATTAACGATTTAGCGTAATTATACCTGATTTTTTACAACTCACGAAGCATATTACGAATTGTGTACATCTACCGGCTACAATTAGCCGTCCAGGTCGCACCGTCCTTTACAACAGGCATCGTAAGGTGGCTTTTTGTACAGGAAAAGGTGATTATCACCGGAAAGGTGATTGTGAATGACACACCAACAAAAGGTTTAGTTAACCGAATACCGTGAAAACTTGTGCATAAACGACTCGTAATACGTTTTTGATACAGGGAGCTCGGGAGTGTTTTCGGCATCCAGTTCAAGCACAATCCCTCCTTTTACTTTTTTCAGTATCTTCACCTTGTCCATGTTCACAATATAAGAACGGTGACAACGTACTAACGGAGTATCTTTTGTCAGGTTCTCCTCCATCCATTTTAGCGAATTGCGAAGCAGGAAGCGGGATTGCCTGGATTTGTTCAAATAAAAAATGGTGGCGTAATTATCAGCGGATTCAATATAGAGCAGGTTCTCCAGGGTGATCGAAATCTTCAGGTCACCCTTTTCGTCCGGAAACGCTACCAGGGTTCTTGTATGCGAGTCCGCCGTTTTTTCCTGTTCCATGTTTGCTAAAAGCAAACTTTTTTCCTTCCACGAGAAGTAAAGCCACGAAATAGCATAGGGCAACAACAGCACCAAGGCTGTGTTTACAGCACTTTGACGAAAGATATCCATAAAATCCCTGTCGGCACTCTCCTTGGGCACAAATTTCGAAAAAAGCGAATAAAACACCGCCATGGCCAGTACCTCACACAAGATCCAGAAACCATATTGCCAATAAAGGATATCGTTTTTTTTCGAATAGACCGCAAGAATAACACGGCTGACAACCACCACCAACATTCCGGTAAGAATGATCAGGCTGGAAAAAGTAAAATACTTAAAATCGGAAATAGCGGGATACCATGCCCTTGAGCCGAAAGGTTGGAAGATATTGATGAACAGCAATGCAAAAACCGCTGTGAACACAATCATTTTTACCGTGTTGCCTTTCTCGTATAAGTATGCGGGTATTTTCCCATTCATGTTAATAGCGTCAGTTACCGACCCGATGCAAAAATAGTTTTTTATTAAGGATTAACCAAATGAATTGCACGCTGCCCTAAAAAAATTTCACCCCGCTATAGCGATTTCCACCCCACATAGGTGCTCCTGCCACATGCAGGCATCCTTTTTCCCTTTGATTTGCGGATACCTGAAAAAGGATATTTCTTTACAAGAAAAAATGAATTATTGCCAACGATTTACCGAGCTGGGAAATCTTTTTAAACAAGGGGCCGACTGCCGCTTACCCGAAACAAAAACGAGCATCCGTTTTTTTTCGTTCGGAAGCACCTTATGCTCTGGCGAAACATTACCCGCCGACTGCCACATTGAGGAAAATTATTCCTTTGAATATCCCGTATTTACCCCCTGCGGAAAACAAAAACAGGATAAAGCTATCTTGCTTTTGCACGGGTTGAACGAAAGGAACTGGACCAAATACCTCACCTGGGCCGAATACCTGTGCAGCAACACGGGAAAACCCGTCATCCTGTTTCCTATCGCGTTCCACATAAACCGCTCGCCCCTGTCGTGGTCAACTCCGCGTGCCTTGTCTTCCCTGTTGAACTGCAGACGAAATAAATACACAGACGACCGCTCCATAAGTTTTGCCAACGTAGCGTTGAGCGAACGCATCAGCCAGAACCCGGAACGCTTTTATTTATCGGGCAGGCAAACCTGTGCCGACTTGACTTCTTTATACGAAGAAATAAAAACAGGAAAACATCCCCTTTTCACGGAAGGCACGCATATCGACATTTTTGCCTATTCCATAGGAGCATTCCTTTCGCAGGTGGCACTCATGGCAAACCCAAAAGGGCTCTTCGCCGATACGCGCCTGTTTATGTTTTGTGGAGGGAGTATATTCCGTTCCATGCATGGCGTTTCCCGAAGCATTATGGATAGGGCCGCCTTTGAAAAGCTGTATAACTACTACGTTTATACTTTCGGCATGGAACCAATTGCTAAATGGTTTCGGGACAAAGCTTTCGACGCATTTTTCCAGATGATTTTACCCGAGAGGTTTCAAACACAGCGCGAAAGTTTTTTTGAACGGATCGGGGAAAAAATCAGAGGCATTGTTCTTGCGCAAGATGTGGTAATTCCATACCATGGAGTACAAGAAGCGCTGGGCGTAAAGAATACGAAAGAAAGAATTGAATTACTGGATTTTCCATATCCTTATTCCCACGAAAATCCTTTTCCCGTGAACCTCAAAGATGTTTCATCCGTTGACCGTTCTTTTATGAATGTCTTTTCCCAGGCAGCCGGTTTTTTAGAATAGGCTTTTTAACTTTTTTTTTCTTTACAAGCTGATTTTAATGTTTTATTTGTATATTTGGGCTCGAAAGTTTGAGGAATGAGTAATTCCCGGAATT
>ENA-UOOI01002023-UOOI01002023.1-fermentation-metagenome-genome-assembly--contig:-NODE-2023-length-18896-cov-21.807494_pt1 | contig 18896 bp, 19 predicted proteins | sample MGYA00245779_ERZ724027 | MGnify/ENA primary metagenome ERZ724027 (study PRJEB28704, sample SAMN03018318) | fermentation metagenome | biome: anthropogenic terrestrial biome; feature: soil...
TCAACGTACTTTATGTACGCCTCAATCACGGCCTTCCCTTAATGCCTTGCTCTTGGGCCTTTTTGCTCGCTCTGGGGTATGGGCGCTTTTTTGACAGTCCGGATCGCTTATTTTATCCATGTGAAAAGGTTAGTACCGGCCGGTAATCGTAAAGCGTATCGGCCAGATCCACACCAGACCCGGGTATTCCGCAGGCGTCGGCCCGGCACTGTTGACAATGCCTAAAAACCGCCAGGTAATTTTCCGCCACACTTCTCGCCGCAGATAATTGCTCGCAGGAGGGAGCATTAATAGCCTGCATTTCATTCTGGGGGATAAGGGGAATAACATTAATAAGTGCAGCCCCTAAGCGGGAGGTTATTTTAGCTATTTCACTAATATGCCGGTCATTGATTCCCGGGATTAATACGGTGTTGATTTTAACAAACAATCCCAAATCTGTGATTTTTTTAATTCCCGCCAGTTGAATATTCAATAAAGTTTCTGCCGCTTCCGTCCCCGACAGGAGCCGGCCCCGGTAAAGGACATGGCTGCATATTTTCTTAAGAATATCGGGATTAACCGCATTAACGGTTACCGTAATCGTTTTTACACCTACCGATGCTATTTGTTCAGCTTTACTCTCTAATTGCAGACCATTAGTGCTCATACATTTAAGCAGCTCGGGGAATCTTTTATCAATTAATTTAATAGTCTCCAAAGCATGATCAGTGGCCAGAGGGTCGCCGGGACCGGCAATACCGGCCACACGTATTTCCGGACATAATTGTAAAGCTTTAGCAATTAATTCAACCGCTTCCAATGGAGTGATAATAGAACGGGTTACCCCGGGTCTATTTTCGCATTTATTAAAACTGCGTTTACAGAACTTGCACTGTATATTGCAGGAGGGGCTGACCGGAAGGTGAATCCGGCCATATTGCGCATGAGCTCCCGCGTCAAGGCAAGGATGGACTTTTAATATGGGATCCATCTGCAGGCGGTTTTGCGGGGTTAGAATATTTTGCATGAGTACTTCCTCCCTAAACAGTTGGCAGCTATAGGATATCTCGCTGCTTTTGACACCACTAATAATCAAAAAGGCCGGTTTATCCTTCTTTATAAAGAACGAAACCGGCCTCCAGTTTTTCTGGTCAGCATGGGGTTGTATATAATGCATAGTATACCAATTGGTTTAATATATTTTAAGTGGAATCTATAATATTGTCAATAATTTTTTTGGATCAGAAAGTTAATTGAGTTATTGACAAAATTAAAGCTACAAATTAAAATGTACAAAACATATAGGAATGATAATAAATAAAGCTGACCAGAAAACTGGAGGCCGCACATTTTCAATGTTAAAAAAATGTGAGGTCTCTATTTTTATGTGAATGTATAAACAAGTTTATTAATTACTGAAATATGGGGTGATTAAGAATGTCGAATAAAAAAATCAAGCAAATTGCTATCTATGGTAAAGGGGGGATAGGTAAATCAACCACCACGTCCAACATCAGTGCGGCGTTGGCGGAATCCGGCTATAAGGTTATGCAGTTTGGCTGTGATCCTAAAAGTGATTCTACCAATACCTTGAGGGGAGGGAAATATATACCGACCGTATTGGATACTTTGCGAGAAAAAAATAAAGTTCAGGCTAATGAAGTAATTTTTCAGGGATTTGGCGGGGTATATTGCGTGGAAGCCGGGGGACCGGCCCCGGGAGTCGGCTGTGCCGGCCGGGGAATTACCACCGCAGTGCAGTTGTTGAAACAGCAAAAGGTTTTTGAGGAACTTGAGCTTGATTATGTTATTTATGATGTATTGGGTGATGTAGTTTGCGGGGGATTTGCAGTGCCTATACGGGAAGGCATAGCCCAGCATGTTTTTACGGTCTCGTCGGCAGATTTCATGGCGGTTTATGCGGCGAATAACCTATTTAAAGGGATACAGAAGTACTCCAATTCAGGGGGAGCGTTGCTGGGCGGAATCATAGCTAATTCGATCAATGTTCCTTACGCCCGGGAAATAATTGATGATTTTGCGGCCCAGACACATACTCAGGTAGTTGAATATGTGCCCAGATCAGTCGTCGTCACCCAGAGTGAACTGCAGGGAAAAACCACCATCGAGGCAGCTCCGGAATCAAAGCAAGCGGGCATATACCGGACCCTGGCCGGAAAAATAGCCGAGCATAGCGAATCAAAAGTACCTACTCCGCTTGAAGTAAGCGAGCTTCGCGATTGGGCCTCCAAATGGGCTGATTATCTGCTCGCTTTGGAGACAGGTGAAATGCGGGTGGAAGCGTTAGGCAATATATAACAATAAGAAAGCAGGGATAAATTATGACGAGTAATTATGCGTTTGATACCTTAAAAATAAGAGCCGGCTATAACTCTGAAGAACACAATTATGCCGTGGCCGTGCCTATTTATCAAACTGTTTCTTTTGATCTGGGGGACCCCGACCGGGCAGAAAGGCTGACAACTGCCAATGAACTGGGGCATGTCTATTCCAGAATAAGCAATCCGACGGTAGAAGTTTTGGAAAATAGAATAGCGGCGCTGGACGGCGGCACCGGTGCCATTGCCCTGGCTTCCGGGATGGCGGCGGTGTCGTACACCCTGCTTAATCTGGCTGAAGGCGGCGGCCGGATCCTTACCACTCCCAGGCTCTACGGAGGCACATTTGACAGCCTCAAACAGATATTTCCCGGCTTGGGCATAAACATTGATCTGGTGGAGGACTCCGATGAGCCGGAATCTTTCCGCCAGGCCATGAAAGAAGATACTAAAGGCATATTGATTGAATCCATCAGCAACCCCAATGCAACGATACCGGACATCGAAGCTATTGCTAAAATAGCTCACGATAATAACGTCCCCCTGATAGTTGATAATACCTTTGCTACTCCGTATCTATTAAATCCATTCCGGTTTGGGGCAGATATCATCATTTACTCGGCGACTAAAACTATTGGCGGACATGGAACTACTTTAGGCGGTCTGATAGTGGAAAACGAAAAATTCAACTGGGCTAACGGCAAATTTCCCCAATTTGAATCTCCCGTATATCTTTTAAAAGAATTGCCTACCGGACGCAGCCGGACTGTTTTAGAGGTATTTCCGAAAGTACCTTTTACCGCCAGAGTCCGCTTAACTTATCTGTCTTATCTGGGCGCACTGCTTAGTCCTTTTGATGCCTTTCTGATTTTGCAAGGGCTGGAGACTCTATCGGAACGGGTAACCAAACAGGTAGCCAGTACGGAAAAGATTGTCAGGTATCTGGAAAATAATGAAAAAGTGAGCTGGGTGAGTTATCCTTCTGCTCATGACAACAAGTACCGGGATTTGGCTGCGAAATATTTATCGCGCGGAGCCGGATCAATATTCTCCTTCGGCTTTAAGGGAGATGAGCAGCAATTAAAAAAATTCCTGACTTCATTCAACCTGTTTAGTTACCACGCCAACGTGGGAGATGCCAGATCGCTTGTTATTAATTCACCTAAAGTCACGCATGCGGAAATGAATGCCCAGGAACAACTGGCAGCGGGAATTCCACCGGAAACCATACGCCTGTCCATTGGCCTGGAAGATGCCAATGATTTAATCGCCGACCTGGAGCAAGCCTTTGCAAAAGCCTTTGCACAAGGTTAATTTAAAATTCAACCCAGAAGGACACTGATTAACTATGATTAACACAGATCCTAATAATGACAATTGTATAAACCGTAGTCCGGCCTACAGGGCGATAGCCCTTCAGGCCGGGGCAAGGGCATAGCATGAAAAAACGAGCCCATCCCTGAGGCTCGCTTGGGGCCGTAGGGCAGGCTACGGATCATAAAACATGCTAATGGTTTTGTTCTCATGGATATTAATTACGTAATTAAGAAAGGAAGCAGGACCATGAAGAAATATAAGAATCTATTGATAGTTTTGCTTATCGCAGTTCTGGCTTTATCTTTGGCAGGCTGCGGCGGAACCAAGGATACTTCCAATACGCAGAACAGCAAGTATAAATACGGGAAACTTAAAATTCAGGCTTTGGATGGTTCGGTATGCGGAGCCCCCAGTTACGTTGCTTACCAAAAAGGATTCTTTGCCAAGGAAGGCCTGGACGCGGAATTGGTGAGCGGAACTGCCGACGCCATGAAGACGGGATTGCAAACCGGAGAATTTGTAATTACTAATGGTGATTTTGCCTGGTTCGCCTCTATTCAGAACGGAGTTGACTTAAAGGTTATCGGCGGACTTCATCACGGTTGTATCAAAATAGTCGTTCCTCCAGAATCCAATATCAAGTCGACCCAGGACCTAAAAGGTAAAACCATCGGTGTCGATGCCATCGGCGGTACGCCTATGGCGGTGGCCAGCGTAGTTGTAGCCAATGCCGGACTTGACCCGCAAAAAGATGTTAAATGGCTGGCTTATCCGCAGGACCAACTGCTGCAGGCAATCAAAAAAGGGGAAATAGATGTTATCAGTTACTGGGACCCATTTGGAAAACTAGCCCAGTAGATATGGTTGGCCTGGAGGGTTTTGAAAAATCATACCCGCATCAGATTTCAGGCGGCATGGCCCAAAGAGCTTCTTTAGCCCGGGCTCTAATAAATGAACCCAAAATTTTATTGCTGGATGAACCTCTGGGAGCTTTGGACGCCTTTACCCGCATGCATATGCAGGATGAACTTTTAAAGCTTTGGGCCCAAAGGAAAACTACCATGATACTGGTGACCCATGATGTGGATGAGGCGGTCTATTTAAGTGATGAAATAGTAGTTATGACTTCCCGTCCCGGTAAAGTGGAACAGATTGAAAATATAAAGCTGGGCCGGCCCAGGGACAGAAGCGGGGTAGATTTTGTAAAAATCCGCAGCAAGATATTAAAAACCCTTCACCTGGCCGGTGAACAGAAATCCCTGGAGTACTACCTGTAGCAATAAAGTGAGATTTTTGCATAATTCCAAAAACCCCATTTGTCATTGCTATGAATAACGTTTTTTGTCATCCTGAACGTAGTGAAGGATCTTTCCATCCCGGAGACTGCAAGATCCTTCACTACGTTCAGGATGACATACTATTCGTTTATCGTGGTGCGGACATCGCGTGATAATTCTGAGCCTTAGCCTAAGAATCTTAAGATCCTTCGGCTTTGCCTCAGGATGACATTCGCAAAGTTACTGCTTAAGCATAGGAAAAAGTTAATTATGTAAAAATTTCAAGTAAGAGGAGAGTGTTGTATGAACAAAATAAATATTCAGGCGCCGGAGGTTGTGATACGTGAAATAAGGCTGGGGTCAATTACCGGGTTCGCAGGTACGGCCGGAGAGTTGGTCAAATGCGCGCAGGCTGGAAAATTATTCGATAGCGCGCGTTCATTCAGCCAGTGCATGGGCTGCAGTTCCGGTAATGCGTTCTGCCAGCTATCAATGATTCAGGATGCGGTTGTGGTCAATCATGCGCCGGTAGGATGTGCCGGAGATTTCTTTGGCTACAACTTTGTCTATCAGGTAGAACAGATGCATCGAAATCTGCCCCCGGTCATCGGTCGCTATTTTAATACTAATATAGAAGAAAAGGATACTATTTATGGTGCGGCCCAAAAGTTGGAGGAGACTATTCGAGCAGCTTATAAGCGCCTGCACCCCAAGGCGATTTTTGTTACTACCTCCTGTGCATCCGGCATTATTGCCGATGACGTGGAAGGGGTGACGGATAAACTTGCATCAGAACTTGGTATACCGATGGCAGCCTGTTTCTGCGAAGGTTTCAAGTCCAAGATCTGGACTACGGGATTTGACTCGGCTTATCATACCATCGTAAGAAAGATTGTCAAACCGCCGGCCCAGAAGACCAACCGGGTCAATATCATTAATTTCTGGGGCGGTCATATTTTTGATGAACTATTGGAAAAACTCGGATATAAAGCTGAATATATCGTTCCTTTCTCTACCATCGAGCAGTTGGAACATATTTCGGAAGCCGCAGCCAGCATACAGATTTGTCCTACTTTGGGCGGCTATCTGGGAGCGGCTCTGGAACAAATTTACGGCGTCCCGGAAATCAAAGCCCCCCTTGCTTACGGTATAGCCGGAACGGATGCCTGGTTAAGAGAATTAGGCAAAGTGCTGGATAGGGAAAGGGAAGTAGAAGAAATAATAACCACCACCAAGGCAAGAATTCTTCCTCAGCTTGAGGAATACCGCCGCCAATTAACCGGGAAGACGTGCTATGTTACGGCCGGGGCAGCACACGGCCATGCCTTGATTGCTTTGTTGCGGGATTTAGGCATGAAAGTCCAGGGGGCAGCAATTTTCCATCACGACCCGGTATATGACAATGGCAGCTGCGCCTCAGACATGCTGGCTCATGATGTAAAAACTTACGGGGATATTCATAATTTTAACGTTTGCAACAAACAGGCTTATGAACTGGTCAATATATTAAATCGAACCCATCCCGATATAATGATCGCCCGTCATGGCGGTATGACCGTATGGGGGGCCAAGCTCGGCATTCCCACCATGCTGATCGGCGATGAGCATCTGGGGTTTGGCTATCAGGGACTGCTGAATTATGCGGAACGAATCCTGGAAACTCTGGATAACAAAGAATTTGTAAGCAATCTGGCCCGTCATAGTACCATGCCCTACAGCCAATGGTGGCTCGAACAAAATCCCTATATATTTTTAGGAGGTAATACAGATGTCGAAGTTTATTGAACAGCCCAGATTCTCATGCGCACTGGGAGCACAGCAATCGGTTGTCGCCATCAGGCGGGCTGTTCCCATAGTACACTCCGGGCCTGGCTGCAGTGTTAAAATTTGCGATCTTATCGGGCAGGGTGAAGGCTATGCCGGCGGAAGCACCATTCCCTGTACCAATTCCAGTGAAGCTGAAATCGTGTTCGGAGGAGAGAATAAATTAAGATCAGTTATAGATGGAGCCCTGAAAGTTATAGATGCCGATCTTTATGTAGTACTTACCGGCTGCACCGCCGATATTGTCGGCGACGATGTAGCTCAGGTGGTCAGAGATTATCAAGATTTGGATAAGCCTGTAGTCTACGCGGAAACAGGAGGATTCAAAAGCAACAACTACGTCAGTCATGATGTTGTAGTCCAGGCGATCATAGAACAATATGTCGATAAGTATGCCCAGCACAAGGATGAAAAAATACCTGGATTGGTTAATGTATTTGCAACCATTCCTTATCAAGACCCCTATTGGAACGGAAATCTGATCGAGTTAAAAATAATTTTGGAGGGTATTGGACTGCAGGTAAACATTTTGTATGGAGTAGAATCCGAAGGAATCAAGGAATGGTTGAACATCCCCCGAGCCGAATATAATCTGTTGATCTCCTCCTGGCCGGGATTGGAAGTGGTTAAGTATCTGCAGGATAAATATGGTACACCTTATTATCATTTTCCTTACCTGCCGGTGGGGGGAGTGGAAACTTCTAAGTTTCTTAAGAATGTTACGGCCTTCACCGGACTGGATAAGCAAAAAGCTGAAGCTTTTATTGCCCGGGAAGAAGAAAAATTCTATTCATATATCGAACGTACCGCTGATTTTATGCTGGAATTCCGCTACGGTCTGCCCCGGGTTTTCTATACCATGCTGGATTCAACTTACGCGGTAGGTTTTGCCAGGTACCTGGTAAATGAACTGGGGATTCTTCCGGCCCGCCAATTTATTATTATTGAAGAGACCCCCGATATTTACAAAGAAGAAATAATAGCACAATTCCAGCATATTTCTGCAATACGTTCCGCCGAAGTGACTTTTGACAGTGATGGTGGTCAAATTCAGGAAGAGATACGTAATGACGAGCACAAAAAACGTGCGCTGATATTAGGCAGCGGCTGGGAAAGAGATCTGGCCCAAGATATCGGCGCTGATTTGCTGATGCTGAGCGTGCCGATAAGCCACAGATTAATTATGAACTGCGGTTATGCCGGATATAACGGGGGATTGAGAGCAATTGAAGATATATACGACCGGGTTCTGGACACTTACAGGTAAGAGATGGGGGAATATAGATGCTGCACAGAATTGCCATGGCAAGTTCGGATGGAAAAGTGATCAATCAACATTTTGGCCATGCCGACCGATTTCATATTGTTGATATTGATGAAGCCGGCTATACCTTTATTGAAACCCGCCTCAACCATCCGGCCTGCGATCATCAGGGACATTCACTCATTGCTTTTGATTGGACCATCAATCTTCTATCTGATTGTGAAGGAATTTTTGTAAGCCAAATAGGAAATGCTGCGGCGAGTTATCTGACCTGCAAGGGAGTTAGAGTTTTCGTAGCTCCTTATCCTATTGCCGATGTACTGCGCAAACTTGTCACTGACAAAATTTTAGATGTTATTCCTGAAAATACTGAAAAAGAAAATCGCAACAAGGAGTGAATCTTTGCTATGAAACTAGATACATTACTTATCCACGGAGGTTTGGACGGAGATGGCACTACGGGAGCAGTAAATGTTCCCATTTACCTGACTTCGACTTTCCGCCAGAGCGGTTTGGGCCAGGATCATAAATATGAGTATTCCCGTACCGGCAATCCCACCCGGGAGGCTCTGGAAAAACTTATTGCGGAGCTGGAAAGCGGCGAAGCCGGCTTTGCCTTTGCATCCGGGATGGCGGCCATAACCGCAGTGTTGATGCTCTTTAAAACCGGTGACCGGATCATAATTTCCGAGAATGTATATGGCGGAACCTTTCGGGTCCTGGACCAGATTTTTAGACAATTTGGCCTTTCTTATGCCATTGCCGACCTCTCCCAACCCGATATACTGGATAGCTCTTTTGACGAAAACACCCGGGCGGTTTTGCTGGAAACTCCGGCCAATCCTTTACTTTCAATTGCCGATATAGCCAGAGTAGCCTCAATTGCCGGAAAGCATCAGGCCTTAACTATTGTAGATAATACTTTTATGACCCCGTATCTGCAGAAGCCTTTAGAACTGGGCGCAGATATTGTAGTTCACAGCGCCACCAAATATCTGGGCGGACACAGTGACCTGATAGCCGGACTGGCAATTGTGAATAGCCGGGAGCTGGCTAAGAAGCTGCATTTTATTCAGAATTCAACCGGTGGTATTTTAGAACCGTTCGATTCATGGCTTTTAATCAGAGGAATAAAAACCCTGGGGGTCAGAATGGACCGGCACGTTGAAAACGCCAGGTATATGGCCGATTTTCTTCACTATAACCCTGCAGTTGGCAGGATATATTATCCCGGACTGCAAAATAGCCCCGGTTATGAGGTGCATGAACGTCAGGCCGCCGCACCAGGGGCCATGATTTCCTTTGAACTTACGGCAGAATATGATATTCATCAATTTTTAAAAGCTTTGCAGATCATAAGCTTGGGAGAAAGCCTGGGCGGAGTTGAATCCCTCATTTGTCATCCGGCTTCGATGACGCACGCTGCTATCCCGCCGGAAATCCGCCGGGCAGTAGGAATTACCGACAATCTGTTAAGATTATCGGTTGGATTGGAGAATAAAAAAGACCTGGTGGCAGATATAAAGCATGCTCTGGCTGCAGCGGCCAAAAACGGTCAGGAAGATTAAGGCCGAATGTCATCCTGAGGCAAGGTCGAGTGTCATCCTGAACGTAGTGAAGGATCTTGCAGTCTCCGAGATGGAAAGATCCTTCACTACGTTCAGGATGACAAAAAAAAACGTTATTCATAGCAATGACAAATGGGGTTTTTGAAGTTATCCATAACGCTCAACTCCATGATTTTTTAACAGATGAGGAGAATCTTGATGAAAGAAAATATAACGAAGCAATTTAAAGCTAAAAGGACAATTGACTTAATCGGACATACTCCTTTAGTTGAAGTAAAATGCTTTGACGTGGGGTTTTGCCGTTTATTTTTGAAGCTTGAATGCCAGAATCCAGGGGGGTCAATCAAAGACCGAATCGGACTGAGCATGGTGGAACAGGCTGAGAAAGAAGGAAAAATCCAACCCGGGGATACTTTAATTGAAGCAACTGCGGGAAATACCGGCTTGGGATTGGCCCTGGCCGCAATAACCAAAGGATATAAGCTTATTCTGGTGATCCCCGATAAGATGAGTACGGAAAAAATTAATCATCTTAAAGCCATGGGGGTTGAAACGATAATAACCCGGTCCGATGTGGAGAAAGGTCATCCGGAGTATTATCAGGATTATGCCCAAAGATTGGCCCGGGAAATACCTCATTCGTTTTTTATCAATCAGTTTAACAATCCCGCCAATCCATTGGCCCATGAACTAAGCACGGCGCCTGAGATCTGGGAACAAACCGAACATAAAGTAGATGCCATTGCAGTCGGGGTGGGATCAGCCGGAACCTTGAAAGGTCTGACCGATCATTTTAAAAAAGTAAAACCGGACCTGGAAATAATCCTGGGTGATCCGGAGGGATCGGTATTGGTAGATTACGTAAACGGCAGGAACTTACCGCAGGCGGGAAGCTGGCTGGTAGAAGGAATTGGTGAAGATTTTGTACCGGATCAATTTAATATGACATTAGTCAAAAAGGCTTATTCGATAAGCGATGCGGAAAGTTTTGCCACCGCCAGGACCCTGCTGCGCAAAGAAGGTATACTGGCCGGCTCGTCCAGCGGAACCATAATCAGCGCCGCAGTCAAATATGCACGTGAACAAAAGCAGCCGAAAAACATTGTAACCTTTGTATGCGATAGCGGCAATAAATATTTAACCAAAATGTATAATGACTTTTGGATGATCGATCAAGGATTCATAAAAGGAACAGAAAATAATAATCTGGAGGATTTGGTAACCAGAAAATATTCCGAACATACGGTTATAGCCGTAAAACCTACTGACACCTTATTGAACGCGCATTCTAAAATGAAAATGTATGAAGTATCCCAACTGCCGGTTGTTGAGGAAAATGAAGTTATTGGGATAATCGATGAATGGGACATATTAACTGCAGTTGAAAATGGAGATGAAACTATTCTTAGAAAACCAATCAGCGATTATATGTCAATTGGAGTAATCTCTGTATCCATTGATGATGATCTGTCCCAGGTGGTTTCCATCTTAAAGAGGGGCTACCTGGTGATAGTAAAGAAAGACGGTCGATTTTACGGTTTAATAACCAAGATGGACTACCTTAATTACCTGCGCAGGAAACTAAAATAAAATTCTTGACAAAAAACGACTGTTGTCAGTATAGTATTAACATATTATTCATATATGATTAGTATGATTTGTGTGATTACCTTGAATAAAGGGGGGTGATTTTTAATGATATGCTCTTGTAGGTCAGAAGTAATCTTAAATAAAAATTTTTTGACCCAAAAGCATACTATTTTTATAGGTTTTATAATATATAATAGGAAAATCGATTTGAGCCATTAAGCTCAAAATATGAACCAGGAGGTTTAATTATGAATCAAAAGGCTATAGCTTATATTGATATAACTCATACTTATTATCCTAATAACTTCCGTACCGCCCGGGTGGCTATCAACAAGATTGAACCCGGCGAATTGGTAAAAATACGTTTAAAGTCCGGAAAACCGTTGCTTAAAATATCCAAAAGCCTGGAGCAGGCGGGCCATAAAATTCGGTTAGTTAATGATAACCGGGATGGAACTTATACCGTTCTTATTGAAAGAGGCTAATTGCCCTGATTCCATGCGGAGCATATTGTTATTTAAAATATACTCTCCACAGCGGATTCTTTTTAATGTTTTTTAAATAGTGTTTCTCAATGAAAATTGCAATAGTCGGTGGAAGGGGAGGCTGTTTTTTATGAGTAAACCAAGAAATACCCCCAATAACGAAAAAGAAATTTTGTCTTCATTAGATCTTGAGCTTTTACAAACCTTAATTAAGGGGATTCTTTACGGATCTATAACGCTGATCATACAGGATGGCAAGGTGATTCAGATTGAAAAGAATGAAAAAATACGGCTAGTTTAAATCTTTTTGAACTAGCCGTAGCATATAGCCTTAAATGTAGTACATGTTGCACCAGCTGCCTTCTAATTTTTTATGTTGCAAAATCAAATCTTCTAACGAAATGGAATCTACTACTTTATCGATGCTGGCATTAATTTCATCCCATACATTGGCTTTTAAACAATATTCAACCGAATTATTCTCCGCAACGCTGTCATTAGGGTCAATAACCGACAAATCGCCCTCCAGAGCTCTTAAGATAGTACCAATTCTAATTTTATCCGGTTTTTCAGCCAGTATATATCCTCCCTGGGCACCCTTAACGCTTTTAACTAACCCGGATTTTCTTAAAATCGAAAAAACCTGTTCCAAATAATTGGAGGAGATATTTTGCCTTTCGGCAATGGAACTTAACGATATATGTTCTCCACCTGAATAAATTGCCAAATCAAGCATTGCCCGCAGACCATACCTGCCTTTAGTTGAAATTTTCATTTCATATCTCCCTAACATAAGTATTTATATATGTTTACTATTATATACAATTTGTATTTAAAATCAACCGACGGGTTAAGCACCAGGTAATTTCTCAAATAAATCATCTTTTACTTAATATTATAAATGAAGAAATAGCATTTTATCATAGGGAATTTATTAGTTATTCTTTTTTCCCACCTAAAATAAACAAACTAAGCCAGGATCATCTTAAATAAAGAGATCCCGGCTTAGTTATTTATGAGGATGAGGATAAGTTGTGAGAGGCTATTTTTATGCTTTGGCAAGCGCCTGATCTAAATCATCGATCAAATCGTCTACCCCTTCTATGCCTATGGAAAGCCTTACCAAATCCGGAGTAATTCCGGCCGCTTTTTGCTCTTCTGCATTTAATTCAGCATGGGTAGTACTGGATGGATGAATAACCAGGGATTTGGCATCGCCCACATTGGCAAGCAGGGAGAATAGTTCCAGGTTATTTATAAATTTCTTGCCGGCTTCCAATCCACCTTTTATACCAAAAGTGAAGATGGAACCTGCACCTCGGGGCAAATATTTTTGGGCCAGCTCATAGTATTGGTTTCCTTCCAGTTCAGGATAACTAACCCAGGCAACTTTAGGATGTTGACTTAAAAATGCCACTACTTTTCTGGTGTTGGCCACATGCCGCTCAATCCTTAAGGATAAAGTCTCGAGCCCCTGCAGGAAATAGAAAGCATTGATGGGGCTTAAGGTGGCTCCGGTGTTTCTTAAAAGCTGTACTCTGGCTTTGGTGATGAAGGCTGCAGCTCCGATATCTTGAGCATATCTTATACCGTTATAGCTTTTGTCCGGAGTAGTAAAATCAGGAAATTTACCGCTTCCGACCCAATCAAACTTGCCTGAATCTACTATGATCCCGCCTATAGACGTACCATGTCCTCCTATAAACTTAGTCGCTGAATGAACAACCACATCGACACCATACTCGATAGGCCTTAACAGGTAAGGAGTGGTAAAAGTGCTGTCAATAATAAAGGGTATCTTGTTTTCGTGAGCTATTTTAGCCACTGCTTCTAAATCTAAAACGTTGATTCTGGGATTGCCTATTGTTTCTCCATAAATGGCTTTGGTCTTATCCGTTATAGCTCTTCTGAAATTGTCAGGGTCGTCCGGATCAACGAAAACCGTATTTATACCCAGCTTTTTCAAGGTAACGGCAAACTGCTCATAGGTTCCGCCGTACAAAGTACTGGCAGCGACTATTTCATCACCGGCGTTGGCCACGTTAATAATTGAGTATAAAATAGCGGCTAACCCGGATGAGGTTGCCAGGCCCCCAACTCCGCCTTCTAATTCAGCAACTCTTTTTTCAAAAACGTCGGTAGTAGGATTCATAATTCGAGAATAGATATTGCCTTCTTTTCTTAAATTAAAAAGGTCTGCAGCGTGATCTGCGTCATCAAACAAATAGGATGTGGTTTGGTATATAGGTACCACCCTGGATTTGGTAGTAGGATCCGGCACTTGCCCGGCATGTACCTGTAAAGTCTCAAAGCTTAATTTTTTACTCATTTATATCGCTCCTTTAATATAGTTTTACAGTGCTGAAAATGAAAACGGCATTGAATATATCCGATAGGTCGGAATCAAGTAAACCACCCTCTTCCTGATTGAAATAATGATTCATTCTATTTCTCTAATCAAATAAATAAAAATCCTCTTTCATAAGAAAGAGGAACAATTCATTTTAACCTCTCCCTTATCTCTCAATGTCTCCATTGCAGGAATTGGCACCGTTGTATTTATAATACCGGTTGCCGGGCTTCATAGGGCCATTCCCTCCGCCACTCTTGATAAGGAATTACTTATTAAACTTTAGGATATCAATTATTATTAATCCTATATATTTTGTATGATATGAAAATTGTATTCCCTTTACATCGTTTTGTCAATAAAAATTTTTAAAAATTTAATATGCGGCTGAAGATATACCAAAGCAGGGGTTATAGCCAGATTTTTTACTCATTCAAAAAAGAGCTGCTACTTAAAGTTATTATCTTGACAAAATCTAAATTCGACAATTATAATATCATACTAATAGTATATGAATAATAGGAATTAAATATAAAAAGGAAGTGTGCATAATGAGCAAAAGAAAATATGGTAATGAGTACGGTTTTTTAACCCGGGCCGTCCATACTGGAAATGACGTGGATAAAGATACCGGGGCTATTAAACGGCCCATTACCATGGCCAATAGTTATGAACTGCCTTATGACCCTGCCGAACTTAACTGGAGCAGTACGGCAAAAGCTCTTTATACTCGTAATGGTGGTTCCAATCAGCAATATTTGCAGGAAAAACTCTGCAGCCTTGAAGGAGGGGAGGATTGTGTGGCACTTGCCTCCGGAGTAGCGGCGCTATCCGGAATATTTTTTACTTTATTAAAAAGCGGTGATCATGTTATTTTTTCAGATGTGACATATATTGCGGTTTACCGTTTACTTTATGAACTCTTGCCCAGTAAATATGGTATTGAGACCACGATTACTGACACATCGGACTTGGAGGCGGTAAAAGCCGCAATTAGGCCCAATACCAAACTAATTCATATTGAAACACCCGCCAATCCTACACTGAAAATCAGTGACATTGAAGCAATTGCTAAAATAGCCCATAATGCCGGGGCACTGCTTTCGGTTGACAATACTTTTGCATCACCATACAACCAGCGGCCAAATGAACTTGGAGCTGACCTTTGTGTAGAAAGTTTAACTAAATATATTAATGGGCATGGAGATGCGATGGGAGGTGCTGTCATCGGACCTAAGGCACTTATTGACAAAATAAGAGCAGAAGCGATGGTTAATAATGGCGGTGTACTCAGTCCTTTTAATGCCTGGATGATTATGCGGGGGGCCGTAACACTTCCTCTTCGCATGAAGCAGCATAATGATAGTGCACTGGCGGTAGCTAAATTCCTTGAGAGCCTTGATGCTGTGCGCTTTGTTTCTTATCCCGGCTTGGAAAGCCACTCAGGGCACAAGCTTGCCCAAAAGCAGATGAAAAATGGATATTCAGGGGTAATGGCCTTTGGCCTTAAGGCGGATCATGATACGCACAACCGCTTTGTTAGCCACCTGAAAGTCATAACATCTGCCGTATCATTAGGACATGATGAAAGCCTGATCGCATTTTTAGGAGAAAACGATGAGCGCCAGTATCTTTATCCCGAGGAATTCCACGAAGGCTTCTTCCGCTTAAGTATTGGCATTGAAGATACTGAAGACATCATTCAAGATATTAAACAGGCGCTTTTCAAAATTGGTTTATGGGGCTAAATAGGAATAATAAATAATCAGGAGGGATGGACTAATGCCGATTAAAATTCCGGATAATCTTCCGGCCAGCGAAATTCTTACCAGTGAGAATATATTTGTTATGCATGAAAAGCGGGCTTTTACGCAAGATATTCGCCCGCTTAGAATAGCAATATTAAATCTGATGCCGCAAAAAAGTGTAACCGAAACACAAATAATGCGCTTGCTAAGTAATTCTCCGCTGCAAGTGGATATTGTACTGTTGCATACTGGAAGTCATGATAGTAAAAATACTCCTGCAGAATACCTTACCAAGTTTTACAAAACATTCGATGAGATAAAAGATGAAAGATTCGATGGTATGATAATAACAGGGGCACCGGTGGAGCTTTTAGAATTTGAAGAATTAACTTATTGGGATGAATTGCAAGAAATAATGGAGTGGAGTACCCATAATGTTTTTTCCACTCTGCATATTTGTGCCGGTGCTCAGGCCGGACTTTATTATCATTTTGGGGTTCCCAAATATAAATTAAAGCAAAAATTGTTTGGGGTATTTCCGCATACTGTCAACCGGAAGAATGTACCGTTGCTACGAGGATTTGATGATGAATTTTATGCTCCTCATTCCCGACATACCGAAGTAAAAAAAGAAGATATTGAAAAAGTACCGGAAATTGAGCTTCTGGTTGAATCCGAAGAAGCCGGTCCTTATATTATTGCCTCCAAAGACGGAAGGCAAATCTTTGTAACCGGTCATCCGGAATATGATCCGTTAAGTTTAAAGGCCGAATATGATAGGGATATTAACAAAGGTCTGAAAATTCAAATTCCTCAGCACTATTTTCCAAATGATGATCCATCACAGCCGCCGGTGGTTAAATGGAGGGGACATGGGAATTTATTATATGCCAATTGGTTGAATTATCACGTATACCAGGAAACCCCTTATAATCTTGATGAACTAAATCGGAGCGAATAAACCACTTTCGCCGTTCGGGATTTTAGCCTAGGAGTAAAGGACCATGTGTGGCCCAATAGATAAAGCCTTCTTGATGAGGCCCCGACAGGCTGTCAGAGAACCCCTGTTAATTCGTTGGAATTGGCAGGGGTTTTGCTTTTACGCTATATTCTTCAACTGCTTCCAATTTCTTTTCATAACTGATTCTCTTCTCCTGCCTATAGAAAGCTCCCCTTCATGTAGTCCTAATTTTTTGTTTTTTCCGGTGTCTACTCAAAGGGGAGCCTGGATCTATATTTCTTAATTATCCGATAATCGGCTTTCTCTGTATGGGATATGAATTGGGACCATTCATGGCAATTAATTGTGCTGCCATGCCTCGGGAACTTATTGAAAGTGAACTATTTGGTTATGAAGGCGGCAGTTTTACCGGTGCAGAAAAAACAGGAAGACCTGGAAAAATTGAATTAGCCAGTGGCGGAACACTTTTCTTGGATGAGATTGGAGATATGCCTTTTGAACTGCAATCCGTATTATTACGGGTTCTTGAAGACAAACAAGTAATGCGCGTCGGCGGCCGGCGATATAAAAGCATTGACTTTAGAATTATCGCCGCCACTAATAAGGATCTCTGGCAGATGGTGCAAGAAGGTTTATTTCGCGAAGACTTGTTTTTCCGGTTATCTGTTCTCTCGATTTCAATTCCTCCGTTGCGTGACAGAGAAGGCGATATTGAGCTATTGGCAGATGATTTTGCTGAGCGCTATTGCTTTAAATTAGGAAATCAGCCCTTAAAATTGGATTCGGGTGCCAAAGATGCGCTTATGAAATATACCTGGCCAGGCAATGTACGGCAATTACAGAATGTAATTATTTATGCTGTTAACAATGCCCAAGGAGATAATATTCAGTTCAGAGATCTGCCCAAGTTAGTTAATAGACTTAATCCAATAAATCAAGAAAAGTCCAATGCAGCAAAAGTACTTTCTCTTGAGGATACGGAAAAGAATGCCATCGAGTCAGCACTTAAAAAAACTGATAACAATGTATATGAGGCTGCTCTTCTTCTGAATATTGGCAAGTCCACGCTATATCGAAAAATTAAGAAATATCAGTTTGATGTGGACATTTAGTTTGCTATTAAGGATGCTTTCGTGTGAATAGTGAGCAGGTTGTCAAAAGCCCCTGTTAATTCATTAGAATTTGCAGGGGTTTGGTTTTTACGGCGGCATAATTACAGTTAATAATTTGTTACAACACATTAGAAGGATTTTCCATATTTAAATTAGAAAATTGTTAAGTAAATATAAGTATAACAGTTGGGCTCATTTTATGATGAGAGAAAGGCAGTAAAAGGAGGGGGAGGTAATATGGGCAAAGAAATAAGGTTTTACAATGCGCTGTTTCCTTTATGGTTTCTTTTGTTTTTTCCAGTCACCTGGCTGGTTGTTTTGCCTGCCAATTTTCTGATTGATAGTGTTGTGTTGCTTATTACGCTTAAAGTCTTAAAACATCGTATTGGGGACTGTTATAAGAAAATCATTATTAAAGCATGGATATTCGGATTCCTGGCAGATTTTATCGGAGCAGGATTAATGTTTTTAACCCAAGCCTATATTTTTGAATATGAATCCAAGATGGGGGAATGGTGGTTTAAGTATATCGGCAATCCGGTGGCCTATAATCCGTTTGATAATCCGTATTCGTTCTGTTATGTTGCATTAGTTATTATTTTAGTGGCAGTATCTATATATTTCTTCAATTTAAAATTCTCACTTAAAAACCTGGAGATCGATATTGCGTCCAAGAAGCGAATAGCTCTAAGTCTGGCCATTTTTACAGCGCCTTATATTCTATTGTATCCCAGCAAATTACTATATTAAGGTATTTAATGGAGGAGAGAAAGAATCTGATGAAAGAACAAGTAAAACACAATCTTGAACCAATTTTTGACGCAAACTCACAAATCTTAATCTTAGGAACGATGCCATCTCCAAAATCCCGGGAGGCAGGTTTCTATTATGCTCACCCGCAAAATCGGTTTTGGCGTGTTATCGCAGAAGTTTTATCTCAGGCGCTGCCGGTAACTATAGAAGAAAAGAAAATGATGTTACTCAATAATCATATTGCTTTATGGGATGTTTTAGAGACTTGCGACATAAAGTGTTAGAGCCAATCCATAATGTCCTGAGATAGACGGTGTTAATTGTCC
>ENA-UOOI01002024-UOOI01002024.1-fermentation-metagenome-genome-assembly--contig:-NODE-2024-length-18864-cov-3.733106_pt1 | contig 18864 bp, 40 predicted proteins | sample MGYA00245779_ERZ724027 | MGnify/ENA primary metagenome ERZ724027 (study PRJEB28704, sample SAMN03018318) | fermentation metagenome | biome: anthropogenic terrestrial biome; feature: soil; material...
TTTTATCATAGTCTTCTTCCAAAGGTACTATGTGATGTACCTCTAAATCATCATAGTTGTATCTTCCTTCTGTCTTACATACCTTGCATAGATAGTTATCCCTCTCTTTTATATCTTCACGTTTGCTAGACCACTTTCTGGACCATCTGAATTTATTTATCTGTGTTGGTTCTTTCTTTCGCTTAGGTTTCTTTCCACAATCAAATTTAGTATCATGGATTCTTCCGCAATGCTTACAACTCTTTAACATCTACATCATTCCTTTTTATTGCATGAAAAAAGAGCCTATTGGCTCCTTGATTATTGTTTTAAAACTTCGATATCTGCCTTCTCTTTGTATTCTATCCTTGTTATTTGTCTAGTGTTAATTACAACAGGTCTTTTATTCTTATCACCACCTACCTCATTTTTTACTTTCGCTATTTCAAGCCGTTAAATGAACTTCCTCCATCGGCTGGATAAAACTTATTTTAGAATATATTTAATGCGGTATAAATTATTATAGGAATTATAACTAATACCCTTCCTATCCTCAATCCTGAACTTGCATCGTCATCAGCAATGTTGGCAATAGCTGATAGTACCAAAACTATTAAACTATACCATCCTAATATTTTCATTATCCCCACCCCTTTTGCTTAATCCTTCTTCCCTTTCTCTTATAACTGTCTACTCTCATTAATTCCTCAACACTACAACCCAATTTTATTTAAGGCTTGTCTATTGTCTTGCTACACATCTTTAATAACTTATGATATGTATTTATATCAGTTTGTTTTATGTATTCTCCTATGGTCAATATAATCGACCTCCCATTAATCTTCTCAAAACTGTCTCTCTATCTATTCCATTTGCTTTTAGTAGTTTTCTAAATGCTCTATTAGCTTGTACCTCTTTTAATCCTAATAAATCTATTAATTCTTTTATGTTGTAATATTCTTTAGTGAGTAGATTCTCTAGTTTTTCTTGTAGTTCTAATTTATATTTTAGGTCCGTTTCTTTGCATTTATGGGGACCGTTGTTTCCTCTGTGTTCAGTTGATGTCAAATATTTATAATTAAGTTCGAAGTCCAATCCACCTTGCGAACGATATATAATATGATGGCGTTCTATTATCACTCAATCACCCTTTTTAGACATAATAAAAGGACCTACTGTTATCAGTAAGTCCTCGCGGAACGAATATATTTATTTAGTTTTCCTTATTTTAACTATATCATATTTCTTTAATAAAGTGTTGCCCGAAATGTGCCCGTTTTCTGCCCATTATTTATAACGGCTTGTCCTTTTTATTTATATTTTTCTATAATGCTATATTATCATATTTTGTTTTAACATTTACTCTCATCTTTTTTTGATTATCTTCTGTTTATCTCCTTACTCATAATTTCTTCCCAAACCTCATTCATTTTTGTAGTTTTAAAATACCTTAATATAGTGTTTAAAGATGGAAAATTCTCGTTGTTTTTAGATAAAATATTTATTTCCTTATTAGTTAATTTCCCATAAGTCATATATGCGTTTATTAATATTTTAGTTATCTCCTCTTTGGTATATTTTTTATTACGATCCGGAACATTATATCCTGCTAATCTTTTTAAAGCATTCATGCCTCCAAATCTAGTAACAAACACATCATTTTTATAAGGAAGATTAAGGTCTATATCTGTTGCTGTAGCTGCTCTGCTTAACTTCTTGCAAAGTTCTTTATACATTTCTAAAAGTTCTTCATCTGCATGTTTTACTGCTGTTGGCTGCCAATTTGGAACCAATCCTGCCTCCTTAACTGCGTTGTTATAACTACCAAAATGATAAAAAAACACTCCATCATTTACCCCATATTGTTCTAAATCTATTACGGAAGGGGTCTTACCTAACTTTATGGATATTTCTCTTAAGACTTCAATCCAGTATTCTTTAGTTTTTGGTTCGTGATTAGTTTCATGTCCTAATATTTCTAATATTTCATTCCAGTCTTTATTTAATCTTTTCTTAATATAGGTAAATGAAGGAGATGTATCTTCTTTATATTCACTATAATCTATCAATTTAGTGGAACCTATCCGCTCTATTTCATCATTTATTAATTTGTAAATATCTTCTTCTGTTAGATGATAATATTTATCGGGCATATAACCTAATTCTTCTAAAACCTCTAGCCATTTTAAATTAAATACATTAATTATACTTGTACTATCGGGTAAGTATATGTCATTGTCAAAATCCTTCATCATTGGTATTCTGTTGTTCTTTTTAATAAAATCATGGATATATTTTGCACATTTTTCCTTTGTTAAACCGTATTCTTTTAAGGGCAATAAGCCTGCTGATTTAATAAAATTATTCCAAGTACCAAATAGTCGCTTTGCAATATTGTGCTTTTTGAACTCTCTTTTCTTAGGTGTTCTTTCCAACTTTTTAGCAAGCTCTTGCACCTCAATTATTAGGTCTTTCTTATTCATAAAAATACCCTTCCTATATTTCTTCTACATTTGTTACTTTTATCAATATTTCCAACGGATCATCGTTTTCTTCTATTATGTCAAATAAAACGTTATATTTGTCTAAATAACTAAAACTTCCCTCTCCCCAGTATTCCCTACCATATTCAAATAAACTTATTCCATCCACCAGATCTAATACCTCATTATCCATTTCCAATAATGTCATTTCTTTACCTACTAATTTTTTTAATTCATTTAACATTATTAACTCCTCCTTTTCTTCTCCATATACTTTATACATAGCACTTCTTTTAACTAGCCATATTTTCCCGCTCTTTCTGTAATCGCCTTCGTTAAATCTTTTGTCTTTATTGTTAAATGCTGTTCTTAGAGTAGATTCTCCTAGCCCCCATATCATTGCAGCCTCCTGGGAAGTAATTATTTCATTTTCTGCAATATACTTTATTGTCATGGTTCTTAATTTTGGTGGTATTGTTAATTTGTATTGTATCTCTTCTAAAGTTAATTTACCTTTAAAGTACATCCCACCCAGAGCCTTAATTGGCTCCGGATGTTCCCCTTTTATTATTAAGTCTAATTCATTTTTCAACATCCTAATTCCTCCTATGCTATTTCTAGTTTTGCACCTTCTGGTATTGCAAGCCAAACATTTTTAACATTCTTTGTATAATCCCCTCTTTTATTTACTTCTATTGTGCCATCTTCTAATATGTCAAATTGCCCTTCACTTCTTCTATGTCCGGACCCTGTGTAGCTGTTAAAGTAGATTTTTGTTATTCCGTATTTCTGCCATAACTTTGCTTCTAATCCATTCTCTTTTGCTAGTTTTTGTAGTTCTTCAAATTTCATATCTTCTTCCTCCTTGTTTTTTTCTGTGAGGTAGCTAATACAAAGTCCTAATTGAGTTCTATAATCTACCTCTGGATATTTAGCTTTTAATCCCCTTGCCATTTGGTGTGCTTTTTTCATTATCTTTTTCATTTTATTACCTCCTATTTTAATTGACGTTTCCGTTGTTCTTAACTATAGTATATAACACAACGTTTCCGTTGTCAATACTATTTTAATAAATATTTCAATTATTTTTAAAGTTTATTTCGACAACATTCGACAAATAAAAAAGGGACCTGATTAGTCCCTTATCTTATTGCATAACTCATATATTAATTCTGTCCGTTTTCTTTGTGCGGTGGTCCTGCTCATATTAAGCATAATACCTATTGCTTTATCGCTTTGCTTTTCGGAGTAGCGGAGTTCTATTATTTGTTTTTCCTCCTCCAGCAAATCTTCCAGCAAGACTTCAACATCTTCTATTAATTTTTCTAGATTATTTATCTTTGATTTTAGGTGATACTTTTCTTTGATTGTGCTTTCTGTTTCCCTAAGTAGCTTGTCGGTGGCTCTTTCTAATTCTCTTTCGATGCTAGAGGTGATAGACCCGCTTTGTATGCAGTCCCTTGAGTAGTCTATTGCTTTTAGGGTATCCTCCAAGTCTATATTGCACTCTTTTATGTCTTTTCTAAGTCTTTCGATTCTAAGTTCTACTCTTGCGTATCTGCTTTTTAGTCTGTCTAATCTTTTTTTACGTCTGTAATGACCGTATAACATTCCTTCTACTTTACTATATTGATTTATAAGTCATACCCCCTTACTTATCGTGCAATTCATCTAAAAAGTTTAAATAATTCATCAGTTCTTCATCCGACATATTGTTTAAGTCTTTATGCTCTAGCCCATATTCTCCCTCTGTTGATTTAATATACATTTCCATTGCTATACTTCTCAAGACTTGTATGTGTATTGTGAATTCAGACATATTTAAACCCCCTTACTATCCCACTTGTCAATCAATTCTCTTCTTTCCGAATCCGTCATAGTGTCTATCCCTAGTTCTTTAGCCTGTCCGACTATTTCTTCTAGCAATATATACATTTCTCTAGTATCATATACACTACTTCCGTAATAGTTTATTGTAGTTGTATATCCTTCTAATGTGCTATCTCTCCATATTTCAGATTGCCATCCTAATCCTCTGCTTTCCCATCTTTTTATCCACTCTTCGACCGCATCGTCTCTAATCGGTAATATTTCAAATTGTCCTACCGTCTTTATAGCTTGTTTATATACATATTCTTTAGTATTTCCGATTACCTCGGCAATCTTTTGACATAGGACAAAGCAATAAGCATTTGCATCTAAGCTACGTTTCTTTCTGAACTGCTTTATATCTACTGATAATAGTTTGCCTTTTTCTATTATTTGCTTTAGTTTAGCTACTTCATATATATTTTGTTGACTTCTTTTAGTTGTTAATACTATTTCCATTAAGCTCATATCTTCTGGATATTGTATTTTTATAGAGTTAGCTTGCATAGCTTACCTCCTATGTGTAAATAGCAACCTTGTGCAAGATATCTGCTGCAAACTTTGGATTTTCTTCCATAACACTTTCTGCATAAGCTATTAATGCTTTTCTTGCGTGTTTATCTTTGTCTACTCTTAATACGAAATATTCTGCATCCCAATCTATTGGTGTTCCATCTACTTTTTCTATAAAATATTTGTTATACCAACCTTTTTTATTATCAGACATTTCTACCCTCCTACGTATAATTCTTGTTATACGTCTTTAATTAAAGTCCTCGGGTCGAAATATCTTATAAACCCCATAGTGTCGTCCTTTCTTATTGTGTGTTCACATTTTACTACGCTGTATGTGTTCTTATTAACACCTTGTTTTGGTTTTAAAATTTCTAAAACTTTTGCATATCCATAATTTGGATGGTCTTTAAACCTATAACTTTCGCCTATTACAATATCTTGGATTCTCATTTCTACTCTCCTTTCTAAGACACATAAATAACATTATGTTCATTCAATCTTCTTTTTTAGGTGTTCCACACCTAGGACAAATATCATCATCTCAACCTAAAGGCATACCGCAAACAACACAGTAATCACAAGCCATTTTTATTCTCCTTTCCACGACATATTTTTCTTGTAATGCGACTTAAATTAATTATTAAATTTTAATTGTTCATATGGTTTGCCCGTTACATCTTTCTTCATTTCTCCTATTACATTATTCTGGTACAATCTATATGGAACATCTAAATAATCTAGTATTTCACCTAACTTTAAGTTTTCAATGCAGTATTTATATTGTTTAGGATGAGTAATAGCCATTCTTTGAAATCTGTTAGGGTATTCCTCTAAATGAACTCCAAACATACAGAACATACAACCTGTTCTATGATAACCAATATTGTATATGTTGGAATAAGGTACATTGAAAGTGTTGATGTATTCCCATATATCTTCTTCTTTCCAAAACCCTAAAGGGTTAGACTTTGGATTCTTAGAATTAAAGGCATTGCATCCTGTTCTGATGTAGCCGCTGGTTCTTTGACCTCCTTCACTAGCCATAGTTCCGATAAATGGCTTTAGCCCTGATTTCGACTCGAAAGTTTTAAATGGTTTCTTTTTCATTTCATTACAACACTTATCAGATATAGAAAATGGAGCATCTAATAAATACTTGTATTTCTTATGATTTCCAAAGTTGTGTTCACCATTTAGTCTTTTGATTGCCCATTTACTCCCTAATCTTCCATATTCAATAGTACAAGCAATTTCTTTGCTAATCACTGGGTAGCCATGCCGTTTTATTACCTCCCTAAAATTCATCTCTGGTTTTAACCATATTACATTATCAGTTTGTTTCACAAAATCTCTAATCTCTGGAAATTCCAAACCTGTGTCAGAAAATACTGCAACCACTTCTGGATATATACTTCTAACTAAATGCAACAATACTGTACTATCCTTTCCACCACTAAAACTTACATATACATCACCATCCCAATACTCATACCATTCTCTAATTCGTCTTTTTGTCATTATAATTTTTGCTTCAAGTGGCAATGATTGTCGTTGTTGTAGTTGCCAATATTCCAACTTATCACCTCTTTCGTTTACGACGCATAAAAAACATTATGTTCATCTAACCGTGTCGAATTTCACACGTTTAGAAAGGTATGTCATCATTATCCGTTGGGTGAAATCCATCAGGTACACTTTCTGCCTTATCTCTCCACTCTAAAAACTCAACATTATTTGCTACTACATCAGTTGTATATACTCTTTGTCCATCTTTTTCATAACTTCCTGATTGTATTCTGCCTTGTACTGCTATTAATTTGCCTTTTGAAGTAAAATTTGCTACGTTCTCTGCTTGTTTTCCCCATACAACTATATTTATAAAATCTGCTGTAGGTTGTCCCTTAGATTCTAATTCTTCTTTTTTCTCTCTACTTAGATTTTTATCTACCGCTAATGTGAATTTAGTTACTGCGGTGCCTGTTGGTATATATCTTAATTCTGGATCCCTTGTTAATCTGCCTGTAAGTGCAACATTATTCAATTCTTATTCCTCCCAATATGATATTTCTGCTTCCATCAATTCGTTTAATTCATTAATGCTATCTATCTGTTTGTCCTCTTCTAAAAATGTCTGAAATACATCCCTTGTATATTTTTCTCCGCCTACTTCTAGAAATAATGTTATATTATCTAACAATCTTTCTAAATTAGTCATATTAATATCCCTCTCTTTGTCTTTTATAATTTTCTTCGTGTTTCTTTAGATATGCTTGTTCTACTTCTTCATCTGAAAATCCTAGAAACTCTTTGATGTAAATTAATTCGTATGCTATCTTTAGATATGTGCCTTCATTTTGTCCGTATCCAAACATATAAAGGTCTGATACTCTGTTAAGTAGCACTATAAAAATTTGTTCTAGTTTTGCGTTTGACATAACTTGTTTAATTCTTATACTATAAAGCTAATATTGTCTTATCTAGTAGTTCTTCATCACTCATTGCTATATTTCTAATTTTAATAATGTATTTATCTAGTTCATCTTGCATTTTATATAACTTTTTTAAATTCATTCCTTTATCCTCCCCTTCGATATCTAATGCACATTTCCAAGCTTCTTTACTGTTAATCATTTCCCCTACCCCCAATAAGTTTTATCTGCTTCATCTCTCCATTTTTGTATTACCTTTTTATATCCGTTATTTTCTGTTACAAGTTCATCTATTAGTTTCTTATCTTCTTCGTTTTTATAGATATATTGTTCTATTGCTAAATACATAGAAATCCAACTAAGACCAAATCCTATAAGTAATCCACTTGCAAATTTCATCTAACTCACCTTCCTGCTATTTATTAGACATTTCCTTATTATTTTATCTCCTTTGGTTACCAGCCCGCACCCTGTACATAGCCTTGTAACTTGTCCCATATATTTACTTTGTATAAGCTTTCCTCCACAATGCCTACAGTAATTCTTATTATTTTTTCTTATTCTTGCTATAACCTTTTGCTGTTCTTTATTTAATTTATATAAACAATACATTTTCTTTATATCGTTACATTTTTCTTTGCAATTAGTTCTATAGCAATTCACAATATCAACTCCAATCTAGTTTTTGACCACACTCTCCACAATAATTTAATCCATCTCCATTAAAATCAAATATTGTATTTTCATCTCCACATATCGGACAACTGAATTTCCATTTATTTTGAGTTAATAATCCACCATTATTACTTTCATAAATCTTATAATTAACTTTCTTGGGTATCTGTTTATTCAGTGCTTTCATTATCAACTCATAAGCCTGTATTGTAACTTTTAGTCTATCGTGGACATCTATATCTTTTGTATTTTGTAACATTTCTTTATAATCTATTAATCTACCATTTGTTATCAACATAGCTGTTATTATAGCTTGTTCATTAGTCACGTTTATACCTCCTTAGATAATCCTTTTATTCCAAACTTTAATAGCATCTTCTTTAAGTTTTCTATATCCTCCACTTGCTCCACAACCTTTATTTAGAATATTGCATACTACTGCATAATATCCGGAGCCTTCTCCTTCATCTAGCCCCTCAATTTCTGTATCAGTTCCAACAATTATATTTTTGTTCCCACAAAATGGACACTCTTTAATTTTTTCCACTTTTATACCTCCTTAATAATTACTTCCACCCTCGGATTATGCTTGTCTACCTTAAACTTATGAGTAATGTCTCCTATCTGCTTCCATCCGTCATTTTCAATTATTCCTGCTTCGACTAATCCATCTAAAATAAACTTAGTTCCTGCTTGAATATTATCTTTATCTTTCCGCTTATCTTTACAAATCCAATTAACTTCAAGGTCTATTTTGCTTAACTTCTTCTTTATCTTAGACTTTGCTATCCAAGCTACCTTCTCAGTATTTTCTCTTTTTATGTCGTTGTAAGGTTGATACCTTCCTCTACCTTTTTTAGATTCTGCTATTATTGTATTTAGATCAGGAAGTTCTCCAGGTATTATTATTTTCACTTGGCATCATCCTTCTTTATTGCCATTTCATCATTAATTATCTTCTCAGCTTCCAACTTAGCTTCATCAAATGTCTTTTTAGGGTAATCCCTCATTATTCTTACAGTTTCTAACGCTGTTTTATTAACTCTGTTTTTATCTATATCAGTCATCTCTACACCTCCGGATGTAAATAACATTTCCCAAATTCGTTTAAATCGTTGATATAACCTCTTTCTAAGCACCTTCTGCAAATCTCTGAATAACTAGGTTTATTGTATTTTTCAAACTGATGTCCTTTTCCCCATTTATGTTTTCTTTCTTGTTTGTAATAGACTTTATGTCCTATTGCTACTATTGAATTTATAAGGTAATCTGTAGGTTTTAGTGATATTAATAATCTTTCAATAGGGCTAAATAAACTTAACTGTTCCATTCCTAAACCTCCAAAATCTTTATTTCACCTAATTTGTAATCATTTTTTAAGAAACATTCACAAAATCCTACTCTATTTTTTAGTACAAAGAAATTATCTGTTATTTGCGTAAGTTCCCCTTGAAAAGTTTCATTTGTTCTAGTTTGTCCTTCTCTTAAAGCTAGTTTTATAACTTTATATTTCTTGCCTATCGTAAGTGGATAATCAAACTCCTTATCCGCTAATCCTTTTGTGCGAGGTTGACTTATCATTTTTCTAAATGCTTTTTCATCTTGTATGTCTCTTTCTCGTTTTTCTTTTTTAAATTGTTCTATTTCTTTTTTCTTTCTCTGCTTAGTTTCTAAATGTTTCTTTTTATTTTTATCTCTACAACTCTTACATACACTTCTATATACTACTTTTAGCTTGTCAAAGTTATCTTCGTTTAAAGGCTTATCTTTACCGCATTGACTACATTTCTTTGTATTTGCTTTTAGTCTTTCTCTTCTTTCTGCATCTTCTTTTCTTCTACAAAATTTACAAGTAGTATCTAACCCATTTTTATAATCACGTCTTTTATAGAAGTATTCTGATGTTTCAGGATATTTTTCTCCACATATTTTACATTTTTTAGCTTCCATTCCTAACCTCCTTACAGTAAACTTATTTGAATGTTCTCCCCGAATTCTCTTGTAAAATCTCTTTTTAACTTTTCTCTGATATTTTGATTAAACCTTTTAGGGTAATGCGATTTTAACTGTCCGTTGATGAATATATGGATATAATCAAATTCTTCTAGTTGTTCTAGTTCATATTCATTAGATGAAAATTGTACTCCGTCATAAGTGCCTAAAAATATTCCTTGTTTTTCGCCCCATTTATCTTGGTCTATAGTTTCTTTTGATAGCCCATATATTTCAAATTTCACCTAGTCACCTTCTATTTGTAGAGTTGTATTATTTAGTAGTTGTTTGATGTCACTTGGTAACTTTTTATACTCTTGTTCGGTTTGCGATTTAGCCTTGTAACTTCTCATAAAATTACTTGATACTACAGATTGAACTGTTTGTATATCCAGTTGTGACCATTCTCTTAGCCTATCTGCACTTCCTATTGTTTTTTGTATTATTGGTGGTAATTTATTGAATTCATCGACTGAATTATAGTAAGCATTTCTTACTGCTTTACTCACCAATCCCCAAGCTTCAACCTCACTCATTTGTTCAGGCTCTGATAACTTATATAGTGAATTTTTAATCTGTCCTATTACTGGTGGATAACCTTTTGTATCATTTGCTATATAGGACTTGACCGCAGCTTTTACAAGATTAATATCATCATCAGCAAACATTTCAGTCCAAAGTGATACCGACACATTTAATTCTTCTTTTGTTTTATCTCTATAGTACATTGGGTAGGCTTCTTTTAAGATTGCCATGATTCCTATAGTTTCAAATTTATTCAAATTAGTATCCTCCGTTCTTATCTAATTCATCTTGCATCATTTCAAGAAATGGATTACTTGACTTTTTGGGTGAATTATTATTTATAGGTTCTTTTCTACTCCAATTAAGAATAGTCGCATAATCCGATTTATAATTTTTACCTGTGCTTGCCTTATAATTGTCTAATCTAACTATTAAATCATCAGTTAATACTTGTCCTAATTTGTCTATTAATTTTTGATATTCTATTTCTAATAGAGATACTTTTTTAAATTCACCAAATTTTATTTTTTTAGGAGTGGTTTTTTTAATTTCTTCTACTTCTTCTTCTTCTTTTTCTTCTTCTTCTTCTTTTTCTTGTTTACCTAACCGTTCCTCTAACAGTTTAATTAAGGGTTCAACAAAGGGTTTATCAAAGGCTTTCAAAGTAGTTAATAATTCAGTATTTAAGCCAATTGTAGGTATTGAGCTTATAGCTTTTATTGCACCTTTAACTTGATTTTGATTTTCAAGTGGATTGTACTTTAAAAAGTTGGGAATTAAAATAATATTGGTGTTAGAGTTATAGTTTATTAAACCCTTTTGCAACAGTTCCTCTAACCCTTTACTAAACCGTTTATTATCCCAACCTAAATCATATGCACCATAAGGAATTGGCAAATGATATAAACCTAACATATTTCTATGGTTGCAAGTCAACACATATACAAACAATAATTTCCCATCATCACTTAATTGCCTGTATTTATCATCACTCCACATTAATGCATCTACTTTTGTGTACATCTATTCACCTCCAAGGGGCTTAATTGCCCCTTATCATTTCCTTCCTTCATAACCTTTGCAAACTGCATCATATTCAGCTCTAGTCATATCCTCTACATTCTTGTTAAACCTGACTTTAACGTGACCTTTTACTGTGTTTTCATCATATCCGGCTATTTTACCAAGTGTATATAATCTCTTAATCTGTGCATCTGAAAGCGGTTTTGTTTTTTTATTATCAGTCTTTTTATTTCCAGTATTTTTGGTAATAATTTCTTCTTTACCATCTTGATTATTTTCAGTATTAGGATTTGCATCTGCATCTTTAGTCTCATCTATTGCAAATAAACCATTTAACGCATATTTACGTGCGTATGATGATGCGCTGCCTGTCATTTGAGATAAATCCATCTTTGCTTTGTTTTCATCTTCTCGCGCATAAGCTGTAGCCTTAATTTCTCCTAATTCTTCTGTGTCTATTAAAGTAGCGATTGATTTTACATAGTATCTATCACCAACTTGTACCATCTCATCCGTTATAGTCAGAATGGTTTTAGTTTCTATCATTAAAGGTTTTAAGGCTTCTAATATGTCTTCGCAGCTTCTGTAGTTATATTTACCAAATTCACTATATTGGTTTTTAGGGGCTTTTAACTCTGCTTGTATGTTTAATAATTTTTGATATATGTTCAATAGTTCCACCTCCACACTTTGAACTTGTTTTTATCTAACTCTTTCCCGCACATATGGCAATATTTGTATCGTCTTCTATGGCTCTTAGGTGTTGTTTGATAAATACTTAGACAATATTCGCAATCGCCCTCACTTTAGGCAATAGTTCACTTATATCACCTCTATAAACTCTTCTGGTACTCTGTGAAATCCCCTTAAATTTGTTGCAATTAAATATACCTTTTTAGTTTCTTCTACGTTCCACCATGTTCCATAAGATTGCCCATACTCCCCAGTATCACAATCCCAATAACCCTTATAGCCGATATTTCTAACTCCTGCTATTATCCCTTCTTTTTCAGTTTCATGTTTTAGAACTCCATACTGTATACCTAATGCTTGTTCTTCTTTAGTCAGGTGAAAGCCCTTTACAAATTCTTTTTTAAACCTAACCTTTTGCCCTAGCTTAAGCACCCTACTCCACCACCTTAATGGAGATACTATCCTCTTGCTCCTCTACTGCAATACCTTCTACTATTTCGCCATCTTCTGTAATTACTATATTTCCATTTATTTTATACTTTTTCTTTATCTCTGCTTTATTCGGCTCATACTTTATTCTTACTAAATCCATATCATTCTCTTTTAGCCAATTTACAAGCTTATCCTCGTCATAATTCCACTTAGGTTGTAGTTTCCTACTGGATACTTTGCCGTATGGTGTAGATAGTTTAAATTTCGGATCTAATGCTCTTTGTTCTCTATAATATTCTTCTAATAAAAAGTTGAAGAAATTTGTACTAACTGTTAATGAGTCAAGTTCTGTTTTCGCCCAATTCTGTATACGCTCGATTTCTTTATTCATCAATTCTCTTATTTCAGTTTCTTTTTCCTGAATTGCTCTAAGTTTTCTAAATGCCCAATTGGCACCGTCTATGTTTTCTATTTTGAAACGTTCTTTCATTTTTTCTGCATCTATTTCGTGTTCTTCGGAATATTCTAATTCGTGTCCAATATAATGAACATCTACCAATTCGTCTCTTATTAATTCATTTAACATTTATATTTCCTCCTTTTTTACACCTTCAAATTCTCCATATTCAATCCTTCTCTTTATGCCAAACCTAGCATTTCTAAACTCTTTTTCCTCTATCTTTAATCCTGCATCTTTAGCTTTTAGATATCTTTTCTTGTCTATTTCTTCTACATCAATTCGACCATCATCATCATCTGCGTAAGACTTATATAGTAAATAATAGACTTTATCGGTATCTATAATTTTCATATAGATAGTTTCAAATAATTTCATCTATACTTCACCTATATTTTCCTTTAAGGTTTTCTTCCATCTCTTCAACTCTTCTAGTCTACTTAGGACTAAATGTAAATCATTATTTTCTATTGCTATTGTCATGTTCGATAGAAATACAAATAAATTGATGTAATCTTCTTGGCTAATCAATCTAACTTGCTTTACTTTATTTTCATTTGTGCTATAATTATCTTGAATATATTTTTCTGTGACCTTGAAGGACTCCACTCCTGAGAGGTCTTTTTCTTTTATTTCAAGTAGTTTATTCTTGATGAAGTTGTAATCACTTATGTCTGATTTATCATAATAGAAACTACTTCCAAAAATATTATCCTGATGACTAATCCACTCACCTTCATTAATTGAAACTGATACACCTCTTACGTGAGGACTGATGTCTACAAATACTTGATGTTTACCTAATTCGTTGATTTCCATTGCTAGTTTAGTTATTTCTAAGACTTTATTCATTTTCATTTCCTCCTTCGTATAACACTTGCTATGTTCAGCTAATCTTTTCTTATATCCTTAAAAATTATTTTCTCTATAAACTCTATTTTTCTATTACTTCTAAGCACTCTTCATCTGAATTATATCTACCTAATAACAGCTCTCCATCAGGTTTCATTTCTGAATAGATACATAATCTTGACTTATATACATTGTCTACTTTAAAGATTGCTTCTTTATCTTGTAGCATTATCCATAGCATTTATTTATCTCCTTTCTATCCTTGGTATATAGGTTCTTCCTTCGTGATATTTCTCTACCTTTCTTACTTCTCCCAACACTTGCTTTAATTGATTTATAGTTTTTCTATTCGCTTGCTCATTCATAAAGTTTAATATAGGCTGACATTCTTCAACTATATCTTTGTAGTACCTTCTGTCCCTTCTACTTATCCTTAGTTGAGTAGCTATCTTACTTCTTTTATTATATGTTGTAGTTTCTAGTTCAAGTTGATGAAGTAAGTCATTTGTTCTCTTATCCTCAATTCCTACTTTTTCATATGCGTAATCATATTGTTTTTGACAGTTATCAATGTAGTTGAGGAATTGTGTTATTATCTCTGATTTCTTCATTTATTCCTCCTTTCTATCTAAATCGCTTTAGTTAATTCAGTTTCAGAGAAACAATATTCATTGATTTCTTCTAAACTTTCTTATCATCTGCTTGTCCCCTTTTCTAATTTATTTAATTTGATTAAACCTATTATGATGTAGACCCATAAAGGGCATGTCTTTTTAAAGATGTAGATTAGACCTGTCCATACTGGATGCATATTAAGCCTCCTTTAAGATTGGCATTATTTCTGCTACTACATTTGTTAGTTGCCTTTTTATGTTCTTGTTTTCTTCTTCAAGTTCTTGTACCTTTTGTTCCAGTTCTGCCTTTTCTCTTTCAAGCCTTCTACGCTCGAATGGCGATAGTTTCCCCGTTTCGCTACCTTCTGCCCTTAATACATCATCTAAATTAAACCTAGGGGACTTGTGACCCTTTACAGGGGATATTAAGCCTTCTTCAATACGTCTATTTAAAGTTGAGATTGATATTTCCCATCTTTTTGCTAATTGGGGTTTAGTTATTAATTGTTGTCCCATGGTCACACCCCCTAAGCCACTTTATATTTAATAGCCATTTCTTTAATGATCGCCGTGTAGCCTTCAATCAATTTTTTATCATCAGCTATTATGTCTAAATAATTAAGTTTATCTCTCTTAGATTTGCTAACTCCTTCATCAGCCATCCTTCTACGCTTATTAGTCAATCTAGTAGCCAAGGACACTCCCATTCTTTCGTCCAATAATTTATAACTTTCTTTTCTGATAGCTTCGATATGTTCATAGCCACCCATGTAAAAAGCCATTTTGTTTACTAGATTGGTAGTGTCTTTTCTCCATGATGTAGTATCTAATTTGATTACATCCCTCATGTCTTGTATTTCTTGTTTTGCTTCATTGACATCAGATTTTAATTCATTAAGCCCTAATTCTAAATTTATGAGTACTTGTGTTTGAGGACTTAATTTTGAAAACATATCTGATTGATTATTTTTAATCGCCTCTTCCATCTTATTAAAAGCTTCTATATACTTAAGTTTCCAAACATCTGCCTTTGCCCCAGTGAAACCCATTACTATGAAACTAAATCCATCACGTGTTAATAGGTATTCTTTATAGACGTTGCCTTTATGGTTAAATTCACTTTCTATAAAGTAATTCCCAACTACGATATTTTCCGTAGTTAGATTTTTTATCTTATTTTCTATCGCTTCGACAACATCATTGTGTCTTTTTTCAAAATCCCTTGCTACTTCTCTACTACTCACTACTAAATTTCCTTCTTGATTTATAATTTTTATTAAGTTACTCATTTTTCATTCCTCCTTTAAGTTTATCCCCCTATATGGTAAAATTTGATTGAAAGGGGGTGTTGATTATGCTGTATAATGCTATTAAAACTAAAAATTCTATTGTCCACCTTATAAAAGACTTTGAATCTAAATTAGATTCAGCCACCGAGATTGCATTAATCATTAATGGAATCACTTTCATTCCTCGTGAAATTGCTGGAACAGAGGATACTGATTTGATTATCTTCACTGGTGAATGTCGAGGATTACCAGTAAGATTTATACAACACGTTACACAAGTAAACTTTTCATTATCATCTGTTGCAAAGACTGGCAATGCTCCACCAAGAAGAATTGGCTTCACTCTTTAGGGTACAAGATTGTTGTTTCTACAACATCTGTTTCACCAATCTTATTTCTTGTTGTTTTAAGACTTGTTTCTTTTGGCTCTAAGATACTGCGAATATCTTGGAGTTCTTTTTTTATTTCTTTTAATTCATATAATATTTCTTTCATGTTTATCCTCCTTTGTTGATTATCCTCAACTTCTAGATTAAAAAAATTTCTTTAATCCTTTTATCGTCTAAATCAAGCACATCTCTTATTTTTCTAACTTCATCTACGGTAAAGCTGTTTTGTCCCGACATTTTCTTCCAAAACCCACTCCAACTCAATCCTATTGCAGTCGATAACTCCATTTGAGTTAAGCTTTTTCTTGCTAATTCTGCTTTTAATTCATTTGCATTTATCCTTTCATTCATAATATCACCTCACTTTCAGTTGAGTTTTCTCAACTTCTAATTATAAGTATAATTCATTTATTTACTATTGTCAACCATTTATTTTAATTTATTTATTTTTTGTTGATTTTTATCAACTAAGATGGTATAATTCTACATATAGGAGGTGAGTAAATGAATAAAAAAACTGATATTAGATTAGGAAATTTTATTAAAAGCAAGAGAGAATACCTCAAGCTTACACAACAAGATGTTGCCGATTACGTTGGCATAAGTAAATCTGCGGTATCAAGATGGGAAAGCGGTGATATCGGAAGTATGGGAATTGAAAAAGTTCCTCGGCTTTCGGATGTGCTACAAATTTCCCCGTTAGAGTTAATTAATCTTGATAAATCATTTTCAAAAGGAAGAGTTCCTAATAACTCAAATACAAATCCAATCCCACTCGTAGGGACTGTAGCGGCAGGTCTTCCAATTTTAGCAGAAGAAAACATTGAAGATTATTTTAACCTAGACAGTAGAATCAAAGCTGATTTTGCACTAAGAATTAAAGGAGACAGTATGATTGATGCAGGAATCTATCAAGATGATATAGTCTTTATAAGAAAACAAGATTGCCTTGAAAATGGAGAAATAGGGGCAATATTAATTGAAAACGAAGCGACATTAAAGAAGTTTTACAAAGATAACAACACGGTAATTTTACAAGCTGAAAACGACAATTATAAACCTATGATTTATACAGATGGCAACTTAAAGATTTTAGGTAAGTTAGTAGCAGTATTGAACATCAGAGAATAAGAGACAAGAGGGGTATAACTGCAGAATACCTCTCTTATTCTTAACATTAACTTAACGTAAAAGGAGGAAAATTATGGACTACAAGATAACCTACAGAGAAAAGAACAAAGGAATACAATGTATCATTAATTATAAAAATGAACATGGCGAATGGAAACAGAAATCTAAACAAGGGTTTAAAACCCAAAAAGAATCTAAACCTTGGCAGACTGACATGATAAGTGAACTGGATAAAAAAATAGAAGAATTGAAAAAAGGGTTAGAGCTTAATGATGAGTATAAAGACATAACCTTTAAAGAATTTAAAAAAGTTTATTTAGAGGATTTGTCTTTTTATAGAGAACCTAACACTGTCACTGCTCACAGAACTGGATTGAAAGCTTTTTCTGATTTAGATGATAGTCGTATAATAGATATTGAGTTTTTAGACATTAAAAAAATTGTAAATAAGTTGATAAAACAAGGATTAGATACAACTACTATTCGTGGTTATATAACTCCTGTAAGGTCACTTTTCAAAATTGCCAAAGAGGAGTACAAGATTATAACTATAAATCCTATGGATGGCTTTAAAATTAAATTACCTAAACCAAAAAAGAAAAAAGAAATTAGGGTTTTAAGTAAGAATGAATTGAGTACATTGATAGATACAATTAAGCCAACGAAGGACAGAATGATTATTATCATTGCTTCCAAGTGCGGGTTAAGAGCTGGGGAAATAGCAGGATTAACATGGAATGATATAGATTTTAAGAACAAGGATCTAATCATAAATAAACAATGGAAAGAAGATAAGAAAGGGAATTGGGGGTTTGGAACTACAAAATCTATAAACTCTGACAGGAAGGTCCCTTTTTCTCCATATGTTGAGAAGGAACTGAGAAGATATAAAGAGATATGCGTAAGAGAACTAAAGCATGATAGACTGTTCCCTGAAAATATGACATCTAGCATGTGTACTAGGTTTAATTTAAAATTTGAGAGAATGGGCTATAATGATATTTCCATTCATGATTTAAGGCATACCTATGCAACTAATTTGATAGCCATAGGATTAGATTTTAAAACTATAGCTAAATACATGGGCGATACCGTTGAGGTGGTTATAAAAACCTATGCTCATTTTAATGATGATATGTATAAAGCAGGAAAGGCAAAAATAAATAAATATTTATAAATTTCTGCCGTTTCATCTGCCGTTTTACTATCAACCCCACTAAATAGCCATTTTATAGGAGTAATTATTATTTTACAACTATATAATAGATGGCAATCTTTATTTACCTAAATAAAATTATATAATCTACCTTTGTGTAAATTGAACGTTTTTTTATAAAACATATACAAAACAACACTTCATCACTAATCAAATTAAATAAAATAATTCTGCCATTTTTCTGCCGACATAAAAGAGGGCCTATCATAGGTCCTTTATATTTCCCCCTTATTCATGATGATTTATTTTAAGATACCTATCGCCCTTTTTAAGCAACTTTAATATGCTTAGATACCAACT
>ENA-UOOI01002025-UOOI01002025.1-fermentation-metagenome-genome-assembly--contig:-NODE-2025-length-18855-cov-3.647766_pt1 | contig 18855 bp, 17 predicted proteins | sample MGYA00245779_ERZ724027 | MGnify/ENA primary metagenome ERZ724027 (study PRJEB28704, sample SAMN03018318) | fermentation metagenome | biome: anthropogenic terrestrial biome; feature: soil; material...
TTTGCAAAGGATAAACCATTGAATTCAGAATCCGAAAAGTTCCTTAAGGAATTCGATGCTGAATATAAAGGGAAAGAACCAAGCGCCGTCTCGGCTTTAGGCTACGATGCCTATCGTGTCATACTGGATGCCATTAAAAGAGCAGGCTCCGCCGATTCAGTAAAGATAAGGGATGAACTTGCAAAGACAAAAGATTTTGTCGGGGCCGCAGGCAATATAACATTTGATGAAGACAGAAATGCAATTAAAAATGCTGTCATCAAAAAAGTCGAAGGCGGCAAATTTAAATATATGACCACGATTGAACCTGAAAACAACTGATAATTTTAATATAAATCTTTTTGCATTGCCGGTGGGGGAATAAATCCCCCACCGAAATTAATTGATTGAAGGGGATAATATGACTTTAACTATACTCCTACAGCAGCTTACAAATGGTATAGCCCTTGGAAGCCTGTATGCGCTCATCGCTATTGGTTATACAATGGTTTATGGAGTTTTAAGGCTTATCAATTTTGCGCATGGGGATATTATAATGGTCGCAGCATATATATCATATTTCGGTATATTCGCATTTCATCTTGAATGGTGGATCTCTTTCCCTATAGCCATAATCATTACTACTTTGCTGGGAATGCTTATTGAAAAAACAGCTTACCGCCCTTTAAGAAGTTCACCGAAAATATCGATAATGATATCAGCAATAGGTGTATCTTTCCTCCTCGAAAATCTTGCAACGGTTTTATTTACAGGCAAGCCGAAAAAATTTCCCAATATAAAATTATTTACCGATGTTGTAAACATAGGCGATGTGTCCATACAGCATATAATATTCTATATTCCGACAGTAACAATATTGCTGCTCGTTTTGCTTCTGTTTTTGATAAACAAGACAAAAACAGGTATGGCTATGAGGGCTGTTGCCAAGGATTTCGAGACTTCAAAGCTTATGGGTATAGATATAAATAAAATAATCAGCCTGACTTTCGGCATCGGTTCGGCACTTGCGGCTATCGGCGGCATCATGTGGGGTTTAAGGTATCCTCAGGTTCAGCCGACTATGGGGATGACCCCCGGATTTAAGTGCTTTATAGCTGCGGTTATAGGTGGAATCGGGAATATAACCGGAGCGGTTGTCGGTGGCTTTTTACTTGGGATCGGTGAAATACTTATAATAGCAATACTACCTGAATTATCCGGTTACAGGGATGCGTTTGCGTTCGTACTTTTAATATTAATTCTCCTCTTGAAACCTACCGGCATAGTTGGAGAAAAAATAGCTGAAAAGGTGTGATATAATGTCTGACAATAAAAACAAAAAGCTTATAAAGCTCTTGATTGGAGCCGGCATAATCGTGCTTTTATTTTTTATATTGTTTCTATGCGATTATTTTCTAAACACATATATAGTCACAGTGCTTAACCTCGGTGCAATCTATATAATACTGGCATTGAGCCTGAACCTTGTCAACGGTTTTACCGGACAGTTTTCACTCGGACATGCAGGATTTATGGCTGTCGGCGCTTATACCTGCGGTATTTTGACCATGAGCCCCGAATATAAGGCTCTGAATTTCTATATCACCCCTATCGTTCCCTTTTTAAGAAATGTCCAATGGCCTTTTTTGCCGGCTTTGCTGCTCGGCGGGATTATTGCCGCCATAGCCGGTATAATCGTAGGAGTGCCGGCATTGAGGCTAAAGGGCGACTATCTTGCGATAGCTACTCTTGGTTTTTCGGAAATAATAAGGGTGGTATTCACGAATACGAGAAGTTTAACAAATGGTTCTTTAGGCATAAAGGGACTTCCAATGCCGGAGCATCCTATATATTGGACATTCGGGGCTGCTGTCATAACGGTAATATTCATGTGCCTTCTTTTAAGCTCGAGTTACGGCAGGGCCTTCAAGGCAATAAGGGAAGATGAAACCGCGGCCCAGGCCATGGGGATAAGCCTTTTCAAGCATAAACTGCTTTCATTTACTATCAGCTCATTTCTGGCCGGTATCGGCGGAGGGCTTTTAGGAAATCTTTTAGGCACAATCGATCCAAATATGTTTAAATCAGCATTGACATTCAACATACTTTTAATAGTCGTACTTGGAGGCATGGGCAGCATAACAGGCTCAATAATATCGGCAATAGTTGTGACGTCCCTTATGGAAGCCATGCGCTTCCTTGATGAAGGTTTCTTATTCATTCCTGCTCTTCCCGGCCTTAGAATGGTTGTATTCTCTCTCCTTCTCATGCTGGTTATATTGTTTTATCCGAAGGGCATCATGGGAAACAAGGAGATATCCGTAAACAGATTGCTCAATATATTCAAGAACAAATCCGGCCGTAAAGAGGAGGCTAAAATATGAGTTTGCTTGAACTTAATCATATTACACTTAAATTTGGAGGGCTGGTTGCCGTATCAGACTTTAACTTAAGCCTTAAAGAAAATGAAATCGTAGGATTGATAGGCCCGAATGGCGCCGGTAAGACAACATGCTTTAATATAATAACGGGTGTTTACAAGCCCACATATGGCACTGTAATATATAAAGGCCGTAATATCACAGGCTTAAGGCAGGACAAGATTACAAAACTTGGCATTGCAAGAACATTCCAGAACATAAGGCTGTTTAATGAACTGACAGTGCTGGAGAATGTTTTGATCGCAAACCATCTTCATATCAGATCAAATTTTTTGTCTGCCACGCTCAGGCTCCCTCATTATATTAAAGAAGAAAATAAAATGTATGAAAAATCCATGGCATTGCTGAAAGATGTGAATCTTGATAATTTTGCCCATGAAAAATCTTCTTCACTGCCTTATGGGATGCAAAGAAGGCTTGAAATTGCAAGAGCGCTTGCTACAGAACCGAAAGTTCTCCTTCTCGACGAGCCTGCTGCGGGCATGAATCCGAATGAATCCATGGCGCTTATGGATTTTGTCCGCCAGGTGAGGGATAAATATAATGTTACAGTTTTGATGATAGAGCACCACATGCAGGTTGTCATGGGCGTCTGCGAAAGGATACTGGTACTCGACTATGGAAATACAATTGCCAAGGGAACGCCGGATGAAATACAAAACAACGAAAAAGTCATCGAAGCTTATCTGGGGGTGGAAGACGATGCTTGAGATAAATAATTTATCGGTAAATTACGGTGGTATAGTTGCCTTGAAAGACGTTTCCATTTCTGTTCCCGATGGTAAAATAGTTACCCTTATCGGTGCAAATGGAGCCGGTAAAAGTTCCACACTTAGAGGGATAACGGGTTTAATTAAAATAGAAAGCGGAGAGATCAGATATGATGGCATAAATATAACCGGAAAGCAGACAAAAGATATTGTCAAGATGGGAATTACTCTTGTTCCCGAAGGTAGAAATATATTTCCTGATTTAACTGTATACGAAAATCTGATACTAGGCGCATATACAAGAAAAGACAAAAACTATATAAATGAAGACCTTGAAAAGGTGTTTTCATTATTCCCGAGGTTAAAGGAAAGAAAAAAACAGTTGGGTGGCACGCTGTCAGGAGGAGAGCAGCAAATGCTCGCAGTAGGAAGAGCCCTTATGGCAAGGCCCAAATTATTAATGCTTGACGAGCCATCGATGGGTCTGTCGCCCCTTCTCGTAAAAGAAATTTTTAATATCATATCCAAAATTCATAGTCAGGGGGTTACTATACTTTTGATAGAGCAAAACGCAAAGGCAGCCCTTAAAATAGCCGATTTAGGCTATGTACTTGAAACAGGAAGGATAATACTTAAAGGAACCGGCGAGGAACTTCTTCAAAATGACACTGTAAAAAAGGCATATCTAGGAGAAAAGCACTAACTATTTTGGTTATAAGGCTGGTGGTATATTTTTTATAATTTGAAGAATATTATGGAAAGAGCAATTAGCGGAAAGTCTTTAGAGTCTGTTAACTTTAGCTTCAGGATAAGCAGAATCAATGTTTGAACTTCGTTGGGTTTTGATTCTGCCCTGAACGAGTTTACAGACTCTAAAGACTGTGAGCTTAGCGATTGAAATAATATTCTTCAAATAATCTTTATATACCTATAAGACTGCAGCCTTATAACCCATGCCATGTTTTTACGATAACTTGCCGGCATTACCTTTAACGTCATTTTTATTTTCGCTTTTTTCTGTATCAACGCTCAATATAGCCTGAGAATTATCATCATCTTCCCGATCATAAAATTCCTCAATAGCCTTTCTTCTCTTATTCACGGCAATACGGAACATTATTATCGAAGCAGCTACGGCAAATATGCAAATAAACTGCGATGTAGACATTATATTAAATACAGTGCCTCTCGGGTCGCCCCTGAAATATTCTATTATAAATCTTGCTATGCCATATAAAAGCAGATAAAGCGCTCCTGTCTCACCGTCATTTTTATTCTTCTTTCTGTTATCGAATATTATAAGTATCGCGAATATCGAAAAATCAACTATGCTTGATATAATCTGCGTGGGAATAAGATTTACATCATGTGGCGCGAAGGGCGAATTATTCAGCCTTATTGAAAAAACGGACCTTGTTTCTTTTCCATAACAGCAGCCTGCAAACAAGCATCCTATCCTTCCAAACCCCTGAGCCAGCGCTATAAAAGGCGCAGCAATATCAAATATCTTGAGAAATGGCCACCCTTTTTTCCGCGTATACAGGTATGCCGCCAGTACACCGCCGGCTACTCCGCCATATATCAAAAACCCATTTCCAAAATCCTTTATCATATCCAGAGGATTCTTTAAAAATTCTTTATATTCAACTATATAGTAAAATATTTTTGAACCGATAAGGCCGCCTATGACAGATATTATTGCCGCATTAAACGCCGAATCCTCATTGAATCCGAGCCTCTTGCACTTTTTCTCGAACAGTATCACTGCAGATGCTATTCCTATGCCCATCATCATCCCATATGGATAAATTCGAATATTGTACAAATATATAACCGGTAACATTAAAACACCTCCAGATTATTATAAATTTAGCGTTATTCCGCTTACTTTTTTGGTACTGCTACGGTTAATGCCCTTTTTAATATTTTAAAATCTAATTTATTTCCCTTGGAAATCTCTCCATCAATGTTTATGGAAATAGGCTCCTCGGAATCTATTTCGACATGCTGACCTTTATAAAATGTAACCTCTTTCAATTCGCCGTGTGTGCCTTTTATATATTTGGGGAAAAGAGCAAACAGTTTGATCTTTGATAAATTATCTATCACGCATATATCAAACAACCCGTCATCGACTACGGCATCCGGTGCGGGAAGCATTCCTCCGCCATAAAACTTCCCATTGGCTACAACTGTAAGCAGTATTACTCTTCTGATCTCCATTCCGTTTAATTTTATTCTTACCTTCGAAGGCTTCCTGAAAAAAATAGTTATGATCAGCCCCGCAATGTATGCGGCGCTTCCGGATAAGAAGAACCTTCTCGCCTTCTTTGCTGAAAGTGTTACATCCGCATCAAAGCCTACACTTGAAATGTTTACAAAGTATCTTCCATTTACAAGTCCAATATCTACATCCCTTCTATCTCCATGTATGCTTCCTTTTATTATTTCTTCTATATCTCCGCTTATATTCAGAGACCTCGCGAAATCATTTCCGGAACCGCCGGGTATGATGCCTAAAGCGGAACTGGAATTTACCAAACCATTTGCGACTTCATTCACGGTACCATCCCCGCCTACGGCAAATATGATATCATATCCGTTTTTTACGCCGGCTACCGCTATTTCAGTAGCATGTCCTGCTCTTTCCGAGTATATGACATTATATTCCACATTATCAATATGGCTCATTACATTTATTATTTTAGGCACTATTTTTAAAACTCTTCCCTTACCGGCAACCGGATTTGCTATGAATAATATCTTCATTTGTTTTCCTCCACAAGCTGTATGTAAATATACGGGTGTTTTTATCATCTATTATATATTTTACACATAAGAATTGATTTAATAAAGCAATATTTATCAAATTTCAGACAAAAATAAAAGACCGGCGATATGCCGGCCTCATATATCAATATTTATTTGTAAAACACGTGATTTCCAATCCTCGTAACATAGGTTTTATTCCTTGCTATCCATGAACCTGAAGACTTGCGAGGATTAAAGAAATACAATGCATCTCTTGCAGGTTTTGCTCCTCTTAACGCCTCCAATGCCGCCTTTATGCTTTGCGTCGATGGTATATTATAAATTGAGCCATCGGCTACAGGGCTAAACTGAGGTACGCCCTTATAATACTCAAATATGACACCCTTTACGCTATTTGGAAAGTATCGTGATGCAACTCTGTTCAAAACGACATTTCCTACCGCTACTTTCCCCAGATAAGGCTCTCCTGAAGCTTCAGCATATATGATCCTCGAAAGCCAGTATAAATTTGGATTTGCTCTCTCGCTTGCTGAGTAATTTGCAGAACTCTGGTATACTTTTAGTACCTGTCCGGGATATATAGTATCCGATTTTAAACCATTCATACTCTTCAACTTGTCCACAGATGTCGCATATTTAAGAGAGATAAGGTATAAGCTGTCTCCCGCATTTACCTTATAGTTCGATATCGTTGCAGCACTGGCCTTTATGCTGAATAATGCTCCTGAAGTAACAAGAACTGCAGTAATAATAAAAACTGATATATATTTTTTAAATCTTTTCATTTGATACAACTCCTTTCCTATTTGCTTCTGAAGTTAGCTGACGGGTTCGGGACGAAAGGCTCCCTACTGCATTTGACGCAGATTAACCCCGATTTTGGTTTCTCCATACCCCTTGCGGGATTCAGCAAGTTTGTGTACAAGTTGTAACTATTATATAAAAAAGGTTATAAATAGACAAACTTCATTATTGCATCGATTTAACCCTTACGACCAATAGGCTGAAATAAGGTTAAGTATGCTTGTCCTGTATTAAGTATACGCCATATAAATTATCAATACCATATTTATCTAATCATTGATTAAATCATCGATTCCGGTCTCCGAAGCGATATATGCGAACAGATTGGCCCCATTTCACAGAATACTGCAAAATCATTGAACAAACACGGTCCCAATTAAGGAATGCATAAAATTATTTGAAGAATATTATGGAAGGAGCAATTAGCGGAAAGTCTTTAGAGTCTGTTAACTTTAGCTTCAGAATTAGCAGAATCAATGTTTGAACTTCGTTGGGTTTTGATTCTGCCCTGAACGAGTTTACAGACTCTTAAGACTGTGAGCTTAGCGATTGAAATAATATTCTTCAAATATAAAATGTGTGTCCCAAATTCAGGAGCTGTGTTTGTTTAATCACGATTTCTTAAGTTTTGTCAGAAGATAAATAAGATATGCTCCTGCAAACCCTATAAGCCCGTATATAACCTTACTTAAAAAAGACATTGAACCACCAAATAAAAATCCAACCAGATCAAAATTAAATAAACCGATAAATCCCCAGTTCAAAGCTCCTATAATAACAAGCAGCAAAGAAAACCAGTCAAAATAATCAAGCCTCATACCCTTCCCCCCTTATTCATTATTAATATGGTTTAAAATGTGCTCTTAAAGCATTTATACCATCTATTTACATTTATGCTAGCTAATGGTATAATCGGTTGGTATAATATACATTACCTATAGATAAATATATTATCAATAAGCTGAATGTATTCTTCTATAAAAAATATGATGGCTATTTCACCACATTTTATTTTCCCTCGGTATCGTACAATATAGATCTAACGAAATTATCTGAGGTTATTTGCGCATATTAACGTATCCGGCATGCATCAGTTCTATTAAATGTTTTGAGGAATATAATTATTATAATTAATGGAGGTGTTAGAATGAATACAGATATGGATAATGTAATACACTTAAAACCCAGAAAAAGCGCGAAGAATACAATACTGATCATACTTTGTATCCTTCTTGCCGCCTGCATCATATTGTTCATACTAATCTACAGATTCGTAAACAGCGAAGCGAATATTGTAGCAAACGGCACATACATAACATTAGGAAACGAGACTTTAAGCATAGGAGATCTTCCTTACGATAAGGCTGCGGATAGGTTAAACAGTATGACTGAAAAATTCATGGAAAGTACCGTCACCTTAAAGAGCAGTTCAAAAGATGTCAGTTCAAAAGTAAAAGACCTTGGAGTTTCAATGGATTCAAACGCAGCCATTCAGGAAATAAAAAATTGTGTCTATGGCTCCAACATTTACGAATCCATCTCAAGGCACAGGCATTTTTCGAAGACTATACAGGTGATGGGAGATATAAAAATAGATAACAAAAAACTTGACAAGTTTGTGGCAGACAATCTGAATTTCATAGAAAAGAAACCGTCCGATGCCGTAATGTCCGTAGATAAAAGCGGAAATATCCAGATAAAAAAAGAAGTGCAGGGTTCTACGCTTGATAAAGAAAAGCTGCTTACTGATATCTATAATGCGGTAAAGCTTCAAAAAGCGGAAGTATCCTTAACCGAAAAGATTTTGTCTCCAAAGGTTACTGAAAATCAATTGAAAGAACTCTCTCCAAAAAAACTTGTATCTACATTTACAACATACTATGGCGGCTCGGATGCCAATAGAAAGGAAAACGTGCGGCTCGGCGCTTCATTGATAAACAATACTTTGCTTAAACCCGGCGAAGAATTTGAATACTGGAAATATGTCGGAGAGAGTACTCCCCAAAGAGGCTTTAAAGTAGCAGGCGTATATGTGAACGGCCAGGTATCAACCGACTATGGCGGCGGCCTGTGCCAGGTCTCAACAACATTATACAATGCCGCCCTGTTAGCCGATCTTAAGATAACAGCGCGTTATCCCCATGGGCTACCTGTTCATTATGTACCTTTAGGTTTGGATGCCACCGTATCCTATGGATCGGTTACATTGAAATTCAAGAATAATACAAATTCATACATCCTGATAAAATCATCTACCAACGGCAAAAATATAACATTTAAAATATACGGAAAGCCGGTGGAAGGCAAGACAGTAAAAGTATATTCCAACGTTGTAGCACATAATACGGCCGACGCATTCAGGGATGTATATATTAACGGCAAGCTTACGCGGCATGAATACCTCGGAAGGAGCAAATATAAGGATTTTCAATAGAATTTAGAAATATGTAAAAAGCCTTATTCAAATTATTAAATTATATAATTTAAATAAGGCTTAAAAATTCTTCACATAATTCCCATGATGCCGATCCCCCGATGTTCATACCCGCCAATATAGCAGGTGGGTGCCCTGTTTACAGCCTCTGCCTACTAACAAATAAAGCATGACATACACTATAAAACTCAAGCTCCCGTATTCATTCTGTCGGTTGAACATACTGGGTTACTCAAACACCCCAGGAATCTTTAATCTTCTGTTTGATTAAATTATATCATCGAAGCAAACACTTTTCAAGCAAATGAATGCTGTAAATATATGTTAAATTGCCAAAGGAATCTATGAAAGGTTGGGATATTCGTAATTCTGATTATTGCGTTTGTGTTTATTCTCCTTCCTCTTTCGATAATGCTATCTTTCCCATGATAATTGTTTCGGTAATAGTCTTAATCTTTTGGGAACTATATTCGCACCGAAAAATTACTACTACAAAACTTGCAACAAAGACTTTAAAGCATCTGTAATCGAATCACAGCTTAAACACTTACAAGCGCAAAAAATAAGGCCTCAGACATGCATATACTACATACCTGTTAAAGGCTGAAACTAATTCTGAAATTATAAGCGAATACCTCGGATATTAAAGCTCAATATATATTATGATGTCTCACCAGACATTCAAAAAGGTATAATAGGTAAAGATATTTTTTAAATCCCGGCTTGTCGTTTTCGGCAATAGTTTTTACATACTCGAAATTTTTACAATACCATAAGAGTATTTATACATATGAATATAGGCAGTTATCCATGCATGCTGCTTTTCATTTATGAAAGCTTCTACATATGCATATTGGCTAGTCATGACATCTGCTTAATCTCTCAATATTGCTACTCCAAATGGTAATAAGTAAACTGAACCATCTATAATATCTCCTGTTATTAGTTCTTTGTATTTGCCTCCAACGTTTATGTTCACAGGATAACTATTATGATTTAGTATCATAAGATAACGTTCCGTATCCTTCTTTTTTAAAACAGTTTCAACCCCTTTGACACTCTTTGGAATATTTGTCCTAATCCCCGCATCACTAATTATAATATATAGTAGTTTTTTCATAAACTCATTATCTAAATCGCATCCTATATAATATACTCTGCCTTTCCCGAAATTATTTACTGTTATAGCACTTTTCCCTTTATAATAATCACTACCATATGTTGCAAGAGTTTCTGCTTCACTAGTTTTAAGGATATCACACCATATTGAAGCACTACATTCTGAATCTATACCATTTATTATCACTTTCCGACCTTGGTTGAGAGAATCAAATTCTTCGACTTCTATCCCTGAAATTTTTTTAAAATATCCTGGAAGAGTTTTAGTAGTTATAGAATTATCCCAGTTACGTGTACCTGAACGAAATGTTATAACAAGCACACCACCATTTTTCACGTATTCTTCAACTTTACTTTGTATTTCATCTGTCATCAAATTGAATGCAGGCATAAATACAACCTTATATTTATCAAAAGAACATTCTTCTGATATCATATCTACAGATACATTATTGGCAATTAATCCTTTATAATATTGTGCTATAAGACCGTTATAATCAAAATTACTATTATGAGGTTGTAACTCATGGCTCCATAAGTTGTCATATGATTTTACAATTGCAATTTGAGCTACAACTCTAGAATCTAGTATTAGATCTGACAATTTTGACAATTCTCTTCCAACCTGCTGTACTTCATAATATCTTCTTCTCGGTATACCATCATGGTCAAGTATACCGTACCAGTATTCCTCAGTTCCGAATGTACATGCTCTCCATCTGAAATAGAGAATTGCTTCTGCCCCATGAGCTATTGCCTGATAAGCCCATAACCTTATTTGTCCAGGTTTTGGGGTATCCCCCATGACGGACCACCCACAAGGTCCGCTCTGTTCCTCCATTACCCAAAAATTTTTATTTTTTATTCCCCTCATTAGATCATGAGCCATTGCAGTTAATTGATAACTTGCTTTATTCCATTGGTTATTCGGATAATTATCCCATGATACAAAATCTAGGTCTTTACTTAAATCAAAATAGTCTATCTGGTCAAAATGTCCCATAAGATTATGCGTTATAGGAACTAATGAATATTTCTTAATTTCATCGATTTGAAGTTTCTGATATTTCACAACTGAATCTGAAGAAAATCTATAGAAGTCAAGCATCAACCCTGGATTATGGGGATTACTATGATCTTGACTGTCACATACAGTATATGCAGGTAATATTATTTCTTCAAAACTTCTATAAATTTGACTCCAGAATATCGTACCCCATGCCTTATTCAATTCATCAATGTCCCCGTATTTCTCTTTTAACCATTTTCTGAATTTCTGCAAACAATTCTCGCAATAACATCGTGTTGTATCATGGCAACCAAATTCATTGTCAATTTGCCATGCTACAATTGATGACTGTCCTTTAAAGTGTTCTGCCATCTTTTTTACGATTTCTTTTGTATATTTCTGATATACTGGGCTATTATAGCAATAATGACGCCGCGTACCGAATCCTCTTGGATGTCCCTTTTCATCTCTCATGAGTATCTCAGGATGTTTGTCCACAAGCCATTTAGGCGGTGCTGCGGTAGGCGTTCCAATAACCACATTGATATCATGTTTTGAAAGAATATCAATTGCCTTATCCAACCAGTCAAAATTGTATTCACCCTCTGCTGGTTCCAACTTTGCCCATGCGAATTCCCCAACACGGACTATATTTATTTTGCAATTTTCCATAAGTTCTGCATCGACTTCCCATCTATTCTCCGGCCAATGCTCGGGATAATAATCTGCTCCATAATACAAGTCCATCATCCTCTTCCTATTGTTTTTAGATTTTATATTTCATTACAGAATAAGCAAAAAGTTATGATAATAACAAAATAGTTCCTTATTAAGTTAATCATTATTATTTTTGAAAACCTCTAATAATCCTATTGTACTCATCTTTAAGTCTATAATAAACTTTATATTTGCTTTTACGATCAATCTTCATAAGAGACAGTGTGTTAATAGGAACATTATGGCTTGTATACCAATCGCACAAAGACCACCAGGTACATCCCACAAGGTATTTCTCATTATTTAAATCCCCTTGTTTTGGTACTACCATCTTTTCTTTAAAAACTTTAAATATTTCGTTGAAAAACATAACTTGTCCTTCTTCAGTTTCAGGCACAGTTAATTCAAAACAGTTATTCCAATATATATTAACAGGAGTACACCACATACCATATTCTTGACTTAAAATAGGTTTATCAGGGAAGTATCTATGAACCAATTCTAAAAATTGCTTAGTGCCTTCATAAGTCGTTGAACCATGCATAACACCAAAATACATCGTAAATCCTAGAATATCAAGTGCATTAGCTGAACTAATATCTGATCTACAACCTTTAAACTTTGAGGCATCTAACGATGCTGATACAAGACGTCCGTCATTATAGTTTTCTTTAAAATCTTTTTTTACTCGCTCTATATAACTTGTTCTTCTATCACATGGGTAACATTCATTACAGGTACTCCAAAGTATAATAGATGGAGAATTAAAATTACTAAAGACCATCTCCCTCCACATTTGATCAGCTATTCTTCTTTCTTCTTGGATTTTAAAATGTTCATCATTAAATTGCCATAATGGTATTTCTACTTCGGTATAAAGCCCTAAACGGTCTGTGTATTTATATGTTCTTACATCATTAGGATAATGGGCTGTCCGTATGAAGTTAATATTAGAATTCTTTATCAATCTGAAATCATAGCATATCTTAGGCCATGATGGAGTCCTCCCACTGTCTTTCCAATCCTCATGCCTTGAAACACCTGTAAGAAATACAGCTTTATTATTAATAGTAAGCCTAGTACCTACCGTTGAAATTGTTCTAATTCCAAACTCCTCAATCGCTTCATCAATTATGTTATCATCTTTCTTTATACTAAAATGAATTACATACAATGAAGGATGCGTATATTCCCACAACTTAGGATTATGGATTCTTACAGAATATTCAAATGCTCTAATTTCATTAGGCCTAACAATCAAAGTATTAGAAATTTGTCCTTGAATTTCCACTTTATTGCCAATTGAGTTCCTGTATAGACCATCTTCTTCTATTGCTTTCTCATTAAATTCAGAAATATCTCCAATGAGCATAATATTTCTTGATTGATTCCCAGCATTCATTATTATCGTTTTTATCTTTATATCACCCGATAAGTTTACTGGAATCACATCAGTCCTAACAATATGAACAGTATCCATTATTTCTATATAGACATCTCTCACTATACCAGTATAATTGAACCAATCATTAGTATAAGACATTGGGATAGTATTTTTAAAAATCCCCCATGGCGGATTATCAACCCTAACAGCAATTATATTATCTTTTCCATAACTCAAATATCTTGTTATATTAAAAGAAAATGGTGTATATCCCCCTTCATGATAACCAACATACTGACCATTAATCCAAATATCTGCAATATAAGCTACCCCGTAGAAATTCAGTTTTATTACTTTCCCTCTAAGTTTTGAATCAATAAAAAAATTTCTTCTATAAAAAACACCATCTTCATAGGCCTCAGGTCTCTCAAAATCATTATCAGGTAATTTATTTTCCGGCATTGGAATAATATGTTCTTGCCAAGTCGAGTCATCATATTCATAGCTTATTCTTCCACGTGCTTCTGATTCTAATAAACTTATTGTTTCATCATCTCTGTCCCAGAGACTTAAATAGTGAGAGGCACTAAATCTCTGTTTCTTCCATATTCCATTTAAACTAATTCTGTCTCGACAGCTTTTTGTAAAAGAAGGATATGGCTCTCCATTCTGAAAAGGTACAGGTATATTATTAATATAGCGTAACTCAAAAGTGGGTTTTAAAGTTATTTTTGACATAGTATTTTCCTTTCTAAGTTGAATTATAGTATAATATGATTTATTCTTTTACTGCACCTATTGTTAATCCATTCAAAATATATCTAGATAAAAATACATATGCTATCATAATTGGAACAACTGATATTGCAATCCCCAAATAAGTAGCGCCAAAATCTCTTGTGTAAGTTCCTCTAAGGTTTGCTACTAAAACAGGTAAAGTAAATTTACTCGGACTAAAAATAAGTACTAAAGGCCTCATAAAGTCATTCCAGGAAGCTACAAAATTAAAAATGGATATAGTCGCAATAGCTGGTACAATGAGCGGCAAAATAATTTTATTAAAAATTTTAAGTTCTTGACATCCATCAATTCTTGCTGATTCTATAAGCGAATTTGATATAGAAGATCCAATATAAGAATTAATCCAAAAAACAGCATTACCATTAGCGATGGCAGGCAGAATCAGTGGCAGATAAGTATCTAGAAGTCCTAGTTTCTTATTTAACTGAAAATACCCAATAAGACCAAGTTGTCCTGGTACCATCATTGTAGATAGGACAAACCAATACAGTACTTTATTACCTCTGAATTTGAATTTTGCAAATCCATATGCTGTTAATGAAGCAAAATATGCTGTTAACAATGTTGATACTATAGAAATAAGTAAACTATTTGAAAAACCTTTCCATATATTAATGCTTTCTGACATCCTTTTATAATTATCTAGGAGATATCTCCCTGGTAAAAGATTAAGTCCATTATTAATCTCTACATTACTATGGGTGGCATTTATTATCATAATATAAAAAGGTATAAAACAAATTATTGATAGAATAATTAAAAATAAATATGTTAATATATTCTTTGTGAATTTCCATGATCTATTTCTATTTTGTGTAATAATATCTAAATTCCGCATAATATTCACCACCTCTTAGTCATATAATGATTTCCTATTAATAAATTTAAATAAAATAATAGAAGCTATTAATATAATAACAAATAATCCATAAGAAATTGCAGCACCATACCCATAGTTATTACGTTTAAAAGATGTATTATATAGATATAAAACCATGGTAAGTATGGATTGTTGAGGATTCCCTAAACCATCTGTTAAAGTCATAGGTATATCGAAGATTTGCATACCTCCAATTAAGGAAGTTATGGTTGAATATAAAACCGTTGGCCTTAATAATGGCAATGTAATTTTCCAAAATGTTTGCCTTCTATTGGCTCCATCAACAATAGCAGCTTCATAAATATCATTGGATATTGCTTTAATTCCCGCATCGAATATAATCGTACTATAACCAAACCACATCCACCATTGTATAAGTGAAGTAGTACCTCTTGTATAAAATGGACTATTTAGCCAGTTAACTGGTTGTTTTAAAATTCCAATTGCTATTAATATACGATTTAGAGAGCCTGTCTGCCAGTCAAGAATTACGCTAAAGAGAACACCAATAGATGTAGCAGTTACCAGATTTGGTAAATAAAAAATTGACTTAAAGAAATCGCTCCCTTTAATTTTCTTGTAATTCAACACTACTGCTAATAAAACTGCTAATACCATCTGAGGTATCACATTAGCTATCCAAATTATCCATGTATTGCCTATAGTCTTATAGAAAACATCATCCCTGATTAATCGATTATAATTTTCAAGGCCAACAAAAGTCATCTTGGTCATACCATCCCATTTTGTGAAACTAATGAAGAAAGTATATAAAATAGGATAAAGTTGAAGTACAAGAAAAGTTATGAAATAAGGAGCAATAAAAAAATATCCATAACCTTCCGTCTTAATTTTCAGCCTTTTCATACCATCCATCTCCTTTTATATAAGCCCTTATCAACCATCTTAGTAATAGTTGATAAGGGCTTATCAATTATTCAACCTTTAAATCGGGATAAGCATTCTTCACATCTTTTTTAAAGGTTGTCAATGCTTTATCTTTTGTGGCTTTACCATCGACATATAAGCCAACTGCATTAAAATACAATGAATTTATGTCATCATCATATTTAGTAATAACTGCAGAATTTATCTTAGATGCTTCTTCTTTAAAGAATTTATAAGTATTTTGTCCTCCACAAAACTTATCTTTATAGTTATCTGAAATAGTATTTATAACAGGGATGTAGCTTACGAAATCGCCCTTGTCAGCAACATATTGTTTTAAATAATCTTCATTGGAGGTAATATATTTTAGAAATTGCCAGGCTAATTCTTTATTTTTGCTATTTTTATAAATTCCCATCCAGGTTCCGCCTTGAAAATAAGATGTTGGTCCTTTTGCTATAGCCCAATCGCCTTCACTTTTTGGAGCAGAGGCTTTAATCACATATTGTAATCCCCAAGTAGGAAGAATATATCCAAAGATACTACTGTTGTTAGCGGCATTATTCCATGCTGGTGTCCATGCAGTCAATTTTGCATCCAAATTTTCTTTTCTTGCATTTTTGGCAAGATCAAAAAAATCCATTAACGATTGGTCTATTATTAAAGATCCATCTTTAACCCAAGGTTTCGTCCGGCTCCCATATTGAAGCCAATATAAATCCTGCCAATTTGTCAATAAATGTGTTTTTCCGTTACTCTTAGAATAAAGTTTTTCCCCCATATCAAATAAACCATCTATAGTACTCATCATTTTTGAGATTTTATCTGGATCATCTGTTCCGAAATATTGCTTAGCCATACTACGTTTATACCAAAACCCGCCTGGAGTTGCCTGCCAAGATAAAGCTCTAAGATTCCCATCCTTATCTCTACCTAACTTTTGAACATATTCCATTTGATTTTTAGCAATATCTTCAGCATTATATGGCGATGCAGATAAATTATCCCATGCATCTATTTCAAGCCATTGTTTTACATATTTTAATTCACCTACAAACAAATCCGGCACGCCTGTTCCCGCTTGTAAAACTGTTTTCATCTTTGTAGGATAATCCTGCCCTATCTGGGTAAACTTTACGTTGATATTAGGGTAAGCCTTATTAAATTGGGTAATCATATATTTAGGTTCATCCGTCCATGACCAAAGATTAATTGTACCTTTATATTCCTCATTACCCTTGTTTGTAAAAGTTTTTGAATCCTTTGAAGTGCTGTCTGATTTACTTCCACATGCTGTAAAAATAGATAGCATCATTACAATTAAGACAAAACACGTAATAATCTTTTTAAAAGATTTACACATATTCTTTTCCTCCTACAATTTTTTGTATTAATTAATACTTCTTTAAAGAAATACTCATAATAAAAATTATCCCCTTCCTTCTATGCTTTTACTTGATTTAAAATATGTCACTAAATTCAGATAATTGGGAGCGCTCCCTAAATTTGCTATAATATCGCCTATTTAATTAAATATGATAACATACACATAAAGTTAAATAAAAATTTTATTTATCAATAGTAGTACCTTTTTCAATCAATTCCGGGCTAAATATTTTATCATCTTTTATATTACCTGTTTCTATATTCTCTACTAAAGCATCTACTGCATATTCAGACATTTTATATATCGGTTGCCTCAGAGTAGTAATGTCCATGTTCTTTTTATAACCCTTTAAATCATATCGTAAATTATAATTAATATCATCGAATCCAATGACCGAAATATCTTGTGGTATTTTTATACCTAGCTCCAATGCCTTTTCTATAAAACCCCACGCCATTAAATCACTATCGCAAAAAACAGCAGTTATATCTTTATTCTTAAGTAATTTATCTGCTTGATTATATGCTTCTTCATAAGAAAATTGTCCATCTATTACAATGCTGTTATCATATGAAATATTATAATCTTGAAGCGCACTTTTATATCCCCTAAGACGATCAATAACTTCAAAGGATTCAACTTGTCCTTTATAATGGGCGATTCTTTTATGCCCCTTTTGTATTAAATAACGAGTGGCAACATAACCACCATAATAATTATCCAGATTAACTTTAACAATTCCTGGTATATTTATATTATTTTCAAACAAAACTATAGGATACTTTCTGTCTACAAATTTGACTAATTCTTCTCTTTTGACACTATCATATCCCAAAAATATTATACCATCGGCTTTTCCATAAAGCATCCTAAAATAATTTAGATTTGATTTTGTATCTCTTTCATTAATACAAAAAAATATCCCGTATCCTCTTTTATCTGCGATCCTATAAATATACTCAGCAACTTTTGAATAAAATGGATCACTAAGCATATACCTTGAGACCACTGCAATAACCCCATTTTTATTAAGTGCTAGAGATCTCGCAGAAGCATTTGGACTATAATTTAACTTTTCTATTGCCACTAATACTCTTTGCTTAGTTTTTTCACTAACTTCAGAATTATTATTAATAACTCTAGAAACAGTACTTCTGGAAACTCCTGCTTCTTTAGCCACATCATAAATATTTGCCATATTATCACCAATACTATAACTAATTTTTACAAATAAATAGTATCATATTTTGGGAGCGGTTTCAATAGTTATTCTTTAAATTTTCAAAATTTTTTTATTTGAGTTAATTGCAAAAGTAAGCTCCATCCCCGTGCATTGGGCTATTTTTCAAAATTAGGTAATAATAGACAAAAATCTGATCCATGGGATATTGTTTCACCAAACCTAACGTGATTTGTCATGGCTGCAACACGCTTTTTTACTTTAGTTATAACCAATAAAATAACGTTAAGTAGTCTATCAAACATAACTATAATGAACCCATAAATTCAGACAAAAAAATGCTTGATTTT
>ENA-UOOI01002029-UOOI01002029.1-fermentation-metagenome-genome-assembly--contig:-NODE-2029-length-18837-cov-4.383772_pt1 | contig 18837 bp, 21 predicted proteins | sample MGYA00245779_ERZ724027 | MGnify/ENA primary metagenome ERZ724027 (study PRJEB28704, sample SAMN03018318) | fermentation metagenome | biome: anthropogenic terrestrial biome; feature: soil; material...
ATCGATATTAAAACGGTAATCGCTGTGGAATGTGCCGTATATTTTGTATTGCCTTTAGCGGCGGTACCTGCGATGGTTCTGAGAAAAGGCGGATTCGAGGTGCGAAAATGAAATATTATATGATCATATTGCTGGCTCTGCTTGTCATATTGCAGGCAGCATGGATTTTTACAGATGCTAAAAGGAGATATGAAAGGTATTACTGGCTGTGGGGTTTGTTCGGGCTTTTGAATGTTCCGTCGTCTCTGATAATATATCTTATCGTGACGAGGCATGGAAACACGACATGCGGAAAATGCGGCGCATCGGTACCGAATAGTTTTAAATATTGTCCAAATTGCGGCAGCAGTTTAAAAAAATTGGTATGCCCCAACTGCGGCATGCCGGTCAATAGAAAATGGATATATTGTCCGAATTGCTCAAAAAAATTAAAGGAGGGATGATCCATGTTTGATAATCTCAGCGCACTGGAAATAATAAAGCTATTAATGCCGTTATTGATAATACAACTTGCGCTTATGATATTTTCAATGTACAGGCTTTTTAAGGACAAGGTAAAATATCTGCCCAAGTGGGCATGGTTTCTGATAATACTGCTTGGCGAAATCATAGGCCCCCTTGTATTTCTTATATTCGGAAGGGAGAAAGATTAGCATGATAGAAGTCAGGAACTTGACAAAGAGGTATGGCACAATCGAAGTTTTAAAAAATATAAGCTTCAAAATAGAGTCCGGATCCATTTATGGTTTTTTAGGAAGAAACGGTGCAGGCAAAACGACTACGATGAATATACTCACAGGCCTTTCAGGCTATGATGCAGGAGAAATACTGGTGGATAATATGAATCTTGGTGCAATCAGAAGGAAGATAGGCGGAAAAATAGGATATCTTCCGGAAAATCCGGCTTTTTACAATTATATGAACCCTGTGGAATATTTAAGCTTTATCGCAGACATAAGAGGCATGAAAAATAAAGACAGTCAAATAGGAAAACTGCTGGAGATTGTAAATTTGAAAGATGCCGCAAAAAAGAGGATAGGCCGGTATTCGAGGGGGATGAGGCAGAGGCTTGGGATAGCTTCGGCTCTATTGGGCGATCCTGAGATAGTATTTTTGGATGAGCCTACATCTGCATTGGACCCTGAGGGAAGGCTCGATGTTCTGGACATGATTCTGAAATTAAAAAAGCAGGGAAAGACGGTTTTCCTGTCGACTCATATATTGAATGATGCAGAAAGAGTGTGCGATCATCTGAGCATTATCGATAAAGGCAAAATAATCATATCCGCAAGCTTGGATGAGCTAAAAAAGAAGTACACGCTGCCCATATATGATATTGAATTTGAAAAAGCTTGTGGAGAAATAAAAGACAAGTTTTCTGATATAAGCTGGATAGACAGCATAAAAGTAAAGAACAATACCGCAAGCATTTATGTTAATGATATCGACAAGGCCAAATCAAGGCTTATCTATGAAACAGAAAGGCTGAACAACCCCGTAATCTCATTCAGGATAAGGGAAAGCAGCCTGGAAGATATATTTATAAGGATGGTGAAGCATGATGCCGACATTTAAGGCATATTTCAAAAAGGAGATAATCGAATCCGTAAGGCAGTATAAATATATTATAATGGCCGCCGGTATCATATTGTTTGCCATAGCCGACCCTATCATGCTTAAGGTCTTGCCCGAAATGCTTAAAGGCCAGCTTTCCGGTGATATAAGCTCGCTTATCAAGATAGATTTTAATATGGCTGTGCAAAACTATATAAAAGACCTAAGCCAGATATCGTATTTCATAGTAATACTGGCGCTGATGGGAATACTAAGCGATGAGATCTACAAGCATAAGCTTGTTTTTCCATACACAAAGGGCCTAAACCCCGCCGCATTGGTATTATCGAAAGTGCTGCATTATTCTATTGCCCTTGTAATATTGATATTTGCCGGCTTTGCAATAAATTATTATTATGCATACACTCTATTTGAAGGGAATGTTATTCCTTTCAGCAAGGTAATGTCATATGCCATGTATATTTCGATCTATTATGTATACACAGTGGTATTGCTTACATTTTTTAGCAGTCTGTTTAAAAAGTCCATACTTGCTGTTATATCACTGCTGGTTGTCGATGCTATATCCGCCGCACTTATGAATATTTCAAAAATATCCGCTTTTATTCCTGCAAGGCTTCTTTCCGTGGCAGGCACGCCTGATATGGCAGATATAACAAAAACAATCGTTTCAGTTGCAATATTATGCATAATATTCTTTACCGCAACAGTGATCAGAATGAACAGGATTGAAAACTTATGACACCAGATGGGAAAAATCAAACGGTAGGCATAAATCACAATACAGATGCACATAACAAAAACAAGTCCGGTTAAGGTTTTAATCTTAAGGAGGACTTGTTTCTGCTTAAAGCTTTTTTACTGCCCTTATCGAGGGATTCCCTCAAACAATCTTCAATAACATCGGCAGTAATTTTGAACGATTTGTTTTTCTTCATTCAACCATCTCCTTTCATTTATCAATCATCTTATTTTAACATTTATCATGTACTATTGCAACATATTTTATGGATTTTTTACAAAGAAGTGGGGGTGAATCATATATCCCAAAGCATGCTGCATACATTACGAGCAAGCCATGATGAACGAGTTTACAGAAATCGGAAACCGAAAGAAAAATTATTATTGACTGGAATTTATAAACGTAGTATAATCTAAAATTGCAAGGCAGAAAAATGCGGGGATGGCGGAATTGGCAGACGCGTACGTTTGAGGGGCGTATGGGATGACCGTGCGGGTTCAAGTCCCGCTCTCCGCACCAAATCAAATACCATCTATTGATAAAAGAAATTTTGTCGGTAGGTGGTTTTCTTTCACTCCTTTTTTCAGGCGTATAACCCTGGCGATCACTCAGATCTAAAACCTCTGCAGCTTCTCTGATGGTCATAATACCTTCAAGAGTTTTCTCTATAACGGTATATCTTTTAAGTTGTTCTTGTGACATGACAAATAATACCTTACCTTTCATAGTGACATTTTATCACGATAATTATTAAGGTGACATTATCACAAGATAACAACAATCGTTTTTGTTTGCGCGTTTCTTTTTGCTTCTCGATCTGCTATAATTTTATTGTTATTACGCGTAAATAAACAGAAATTTGAAAGGGACTAAAATATGACAAGTCATAATACAAATACACTTACATTAGAAACAGAAAGATTGATATTAAGAAAATTTACTGAAAATGATATAGAAGCTTTATTCGATATCTACAAGGACGAGGAAGTCAATACCTATCTGCCGTGGTTTCCACTGAAATCAATAAAAGAAGCCGAAACGTTTTTCAAAGAAAGATATGCAGAAGCATATCAACAGCCAAAAGGGTATGGATATGCTATTTGTTTAAAAACAGATAATGTACCGATTGGTCATGTTAATATGAGTAATGAAACAACTGAGTATGAGTTATAAATATACTTATGAAGAGTAATGGCAGCCTAAAAATATACCAATTACATTCAGAATGTATCAATTAAATTTTGATGAGCAAAAGAACCAGGTATATAAAGAATACTGGAATAGATCTTCCATTCACTTTATTGAAAAAGACGTGTAAATTCTAATTTGATTGGTGGCGGATTGTAGATTATTTTTATTTTGTTCAGGAGATTATTATGGATAACCGTATTATAGCTGATTTGAAAGAAAGCTATGGGATAACGTTCAATCAAATTACTCCGGTAAAAGGTGGATTACTGAATCAGAAATGGAAGGTTTCCACTGAAAACGGCGAATTATTGGTCAAACAATACAGCACTAAACGGTTTCGCAGAGAACAAATTGAGAGAATCGAATCTGCGCTGCAACGGCAGATTATCCTTGAAAAATATGGCGTCCCTTGTCCATTTCTTTGGCAGTGCGGATCCAGGGTGATTCGTTGGCTAGATGACAAAACAGCCTATATGGTCATGGATTTTCGCTCAGGGAAGACAGAAAAACCCGACACAATCACAATAGCGCAAATGCGCAGTCTCGGCAGCGCCTGTGCTGTAATGCACAGAGCGTTTTCACAATTACCGGAACTTTCGGCCAAGAGCCTGCCTGTTTTTGGCGGTTATACGGTGAATTCATTAAGGGAAAACTTTAACTCTTGTATTACGAAATGCCCGCCGGATGTTCCTGTTGAATATCGGAAAGCCTTGTTTGCGTTAGAACCGATTTTAAAGCAGATTGACACTGAATTTTTTAATAAGTTTCCCAGAGGATTCGCCCATGAGGATTTTCACTCAGGCAATATCCTGTTTGGTGCGGATCGCGTATCCGCTGTTGTTGATTTTGACCGTAATTGCTACAGTTATATTTGGCATGATATAGGAAGAGCGATATTATCTTTTGCATTAGAAGGCAATAGAATGAATGCCGAAAAGGTATGCGCTTTCCTGGAAGGCTATTCACAGCATTTAGAGTTGACTTTGTCCAATATAGCGGATGCTTTGCGGCTTTCATGGTGCATTGAAATATCATGGTGGATACGGCCGGAATTTTTTGGAGAATGTGACGAAACCCCAAAGCGTTTCAAAAATGAAATGCTTTGGTTGACCAAACACTGGTTTGAACTGGATTCTTTATTATCTTCTTAATGAGAATAATACGAAGCTGACAAATTTCAATTTTCCGTTTTTTTACAAATATACTGGTGCAATATCCGTTTGTTTGATGCTGAAAACCTTTATTTTATTCGGGTTCCCGAGTTTGCTCTTATGAGCATTTGTACCACGGTCGGATGTTCCGACACTGAGCATTCCGAATAGGAGTAACCCAAAGGCTGCCCCCATTTTCGTTTGTTGCTGCTTTTTTGTACTATGTTTGCAACTTTTCCATTACTTGAGTAATTTTTCCTTCATATCCAACGTGTTCAGTTGATAAGTGAACTTATCATTATAACTATTCCTAAGGCGGCGATTGGAATCGCTGCACCGCAAATAAGCTGCAAAACTGTATGCCGTTTCATTTGAAGGCTTGACAGGAAGACGAGGACAAGGACCGGAATACCGTAAAAACCAAATGGATGCCCAAAATATATTAATAATGCAAAAGGTCCTGCTACCCCGCACGTATGCCCGCTTGTTCTAAAGTGAAACAATTTATTTGTGAGCATAATTAAGATTCCGGATAATAAATAGGACAAATAAATGGTCCAGACATTCTTTGGCGCATGCAGAAGCATGGCAAAAAGACATCCACATATATATCCGGAAACGGCAAAGTCGATAGCTAGTATTCTTTGCCCTTCACGCCCTTTGTCTTTATATTTTTTTATGAGTGGCTGCAATGGATAGGCTAATAGGGGAAAGACAACCAGAAATAAAATAGATAAAACGAAATCGGCCCGGCTGCCGAACAGCAAGGGATTGTGCAGGTATAAAGTCAATAACATTACGAACGCCATAACCGGAGCAACCGTGAGAATACGGATAACTTTAACGATTTTGCTCATTCCAATCAACCCCTTTTAACATCATCTGTTCTTCTATCCCCTACAAAAAACAAGGCCACAGTTCCAGGACCCGTATGCGAACCTATTACAGTTCCCACGCTGTTGATCATGACCTTTCCATCAAGATGAGGAAAAGTTGCTTCAACCATATCAGCCACTGCGCGGGCATCGTCCAAACACGCGGAATTGGAGATGAAGCACTTGCCGCTGTAATCGATGCCGCCGCTGGCGTGCTCTTTCATTTTTTCTACAATTTTCAGGATTACTTTTCTTTTTGATCGAATTTTCTCACGAGGGATCAAATGTCCGGCAGCATCCATGTTTAAAAGGGGACAGATCTTCAGGATTTTGCCAAATAATCCTGCTGATTTAGAGATTCTTCCCCCTCTTATATAGAAGGTCAGGTCTGTCGAGAAAAACCAGTGGTGAATCAATAATCTGTTGCTTTTAGCCCACTTGTAAACTTCTTCATAGGATGCGCCGTCATCCAGCATATCTGCAAGCATATCCATAAGAAGACCATAACCGGAGGACGCCCCCAGAGAATCAACAACTTCTATTCTTCTGTCCGGATATTTCTTCAAAAGTTCGGATCTGGCCGTATTGGCTGAATTGCAAGCTCCGGATATTCCTGAAGACAAACTGACATGAAGAATATCCTTTCCCTCTTTTAAAAACGGTTCAAAAAAATCCGTGAATTCTTTGACATTAACCTGGGACGTCGTCGCTTGCGAGCCGGTCGACAATTTTTTATAAAACTCGTCGAAAGGCATGGATTTTCCTAGATCATCAGGGTATTGTTTCCCATCCATATTAAAATGAAAACAAACATAATAAATGGATCTTTTCTTGAAATATTCATCAGTCATATCTGCTGTCGAGCAGCAAGTTAACACATATCGCTTCATAACATCATTCTCCCATCAAAATAATGCACACCGACTCAGGCGGATTATTGTTTTATAAGCATTGTCACTATCATAACACCGGCCTGTCTGTATAGTCACTCTATTGTAGGATCGCGGGAGGCTACGATTGTTTTTCACAGAAGTAGAGAGGATTTTTGAAAATTCTACTGTCAGTAGAGTCCATGACAGCCGGATTTTATAAAATTGATTGTTCACTTTTGATATGTTATAATTAAAAAAATTACATTCCGAGGAGACATTCAACTTTATGGAAGAATTAAAGCCTGTTATTGCTAACAATATAATTTATCTACGAAAATCAATGAATTGGACTCAAGCTGAACTTGCCCAAAAGCTGAATTATTCAGACAAGGCTGTTTCAAAATGGGAGCGGGCGGAATCTATCCCGGATGTAATCGTCTTAAAAAGAATCGCCGATTTATTTCACGTCACGATAGATTATCTGATGGAATCGGAACATACTGAAAACGAGGCCAAATCCCAAGCCGTTTCGAAGCAACAGAAACATAATCGCTTTATCATAGCGCTGTTATCTGTTTCACTCGTATTTCTGATAGCCACCATTATCTTTGTGATCCTGCGGTTAGGTTCAGTTAAATCGGATATCAGTCCGTGGATGGTCTATGTATATGCTTTTCCGGTCGCATTTATTGTTTTGTTGGTGTTTAATTCTCTCTGGGGAAAGCGAAAAACAAATTTTGCAATTATAACAGCGCTTGTATGGGGCACCTTATTGGCTGTATACTTGACTTTTCTTCACAAGAACATATGGCTTATTTTTATGATTGGCATCCCGTCTCAAATAATTATCCTGCTGTGGGCAAACTTCAGCCTGAAGCACAAATGATATTTTGTTTGAAGAAGACAGGCCGATAACAGCGCTCATTCATTTTGATCCAAATAGTATATAATTGTAAATGATTGATATATCATCCCAAATAAATAGAGATTTGAAAGCGGGCGGTGTACATGCGTAATTGGTTTACTATAGAAAAAAATTGACAGTTTTAGTTTGGTTATGCCAAATTCCAATTTGTTGCTTGATTAATGCAAATCATTTTGCGCTGTTAATCCATTATGTTAGATGAATACCGAGCCTGATAGGAAATGGATTAAGGTTATGCATTCCAACAATCCGATTAGTCCTGGAGACCTAAGGAAGGCGTATATTCGCCCTTTTCTCCAGGATCCTTTTGATTGCGAATTCCAGACATTCCTGGGTTATGGGATGAAAATCAGTAATATATTCATCAGGAGGGGTTTTCATGCCTTCCTTTGCCCATTGAGTGATGGAGCCCATAATTGCATTGGAAAAATAATTTGCAATCATTTTCATGTCATCGTTCGGTATCCTGTTTGCTTTAAGTATTATCTTGATTCTTGATATAATGCCATTATAGACAACTTTAAATAAATGTTCGCGAAGATTGTTCTGCGCATTTGAAGTAAGGGCGGCGACATAGAATTCCTTATTCGCATACAAAAGTTGCATCAGCTCATCGATGACGGTATTATCATGGTTCATATCTGTAAGAGTGGAAAAATCAATATCGAAAATCCAGCAGACTAACGCTTGTTTATCCTGAAAATGATAATAAAATGTTTTGCGGTTAAGCCCGCATTTTTTTACAATATCCTGTACGCTTATCTTATCTAGATTAATATTTGCCATAAGCTCCTTAAGCGTCTGCGCTATCAGCCGTTTGGTCAGTTCAGGCTTTGACATTTATCATACACCCCGTTTGCATAAGGTTCCTTAGACCCACAGTTTGAACAATCTGTGTAAAATTTGGACAGTTAACCATTAGTAACTGTTTCCTATAATAATACAGCATGATAAAATAATTGTAAAGTCGTGGAAATCCCAGAGGTGTATATTTTATTTATGCACCCGAATTTCATAGAAAACGCGGCTAAAACTTGTAGACAATGAAACTGATCAGATAAGTTGTTTCTAATATTATTTCTTAAAATATGAACACGGGGGGATTGCTAAGTGAAATATTATCTTGAAGAAATGCAGACTGTTTTGAAGTCTCAGGACACCACAAAAAATGGACTCGATTTATCGCAAGCGGATACAAGGCTTAAAAAGTATGGCAGAAACAAGCTTGAAGAAGCCAAGAAAAAAACAGTTGCGCAGAGATTGCTTGAACAGGTGTCCGATCCTATGATAATTGTTTTGATTGTAGCGGCGGTCATTTCGGGAATTCTTGGTGAAATGGCGGATACAGTGATAATATTGATGGTTGTTGTGCTTAATTCGATACTGGGTGTCGTGCAGGAGGGAAAAGCTGAAAAGGCCATCGAGGCTCTGCAGAAGATGGCATCCTTGTATTCTAAGGTGAAAAGGGATGGAAGGATTGCCCAAATAAAATCAGATGAAATCGTCCCGGGCGATATAGTCGTTTTGGAAGCAGGCGATGCAGTGCCTGCTGACATGAGAATAATTAAAGCTTCAAGCCTGAAGATTGAAGAGGCATCGCTCACGGGAGAGTCGGTGCCGACTGAAAAAAGTGACCGGGTTATTGTATCAAAAAATGAGGATGTGCCGCTGGGTGATCGCAGCAACATGGCTTATATGGGTACAAATGTCGTATATGGCCGTGGCGAAGGCGTTGTAGTCAGCACAGGCATGTCAACTGAAATGGGGAAGATAGCAAATATAATCTCCAATACGAATGATGAAAAGACTCCGCTGCAAAGAAAGCTCGCAGGCCTGAGCCATATACTAAGCGCCTGTATTTTAGGAATATGTATTTTTATATTCCTCTTCAGCGTTTTTGAGAATGGAGGTTTTTTGGGAGACCATGTGCTCGAATTATTTTTAACTTCGGTCAGTTTGGCTGTCGCCGCAATACCTGAGGGACTGGTTGCGGTTGTTACGATCGTTCTATCCATAGGCGTGACTAAAATGTCCAAAAGCAATGCCATTATAAGGAGACTTACAGCAGTAGAAACATTGGGCTGCACTCAAATCATATGCTCTGACAAGACGGGCACTCTGACTCAAAACAAGATGACGGTTGTCGATATATTCGGAGATCAAAATCAACTTATGGCTTGTATGGCTCTTTGCAATGACGCGTATCTTTCAGAAAAAGACGGCGAAATAACCGGAGAACCCACGGAAAGCGCGCTAATAAGGTATGCATATGATGCGGGTGTTGTCAAAGGCCATCTTGAAAGGGAAATGCCCCGTGTGGCGGAAGCGCCTTTTGATTCAATGCGAAAGATGATGTCAACAGTCCATAAAAGCAAAGATGGAAGATATGTTCAGTACACAAAAGGAGCGCCTGAAGAGCTATTGAAAAAGTGCACTCATATGTATAAAATAGATGGTATGGTTCCATTGACAGATAAGATCAGGCAGCTCATACTTGATGAGAATAGAAAGATGGCGGGCAAGGCCCTGCGTGTGTTGGGTTATGCCATGAAATATATGGATACATTGCCGGATGAAATTTCACCGGAGAAATTGGAATATGGGCTGACGTTTATTGGACTTACCGGTATGATTGACCCTGTGCGGCCGGAGGCAAAGGCTGCCATCGAGGAATGCCGCCGTGCAGGCATAAGGCCCATAATGATTACGGGAGATCACAAGGATACGGCAGTTGCCATCGCAAAGGAGTTAAACATTATATCTGACGAGAGCCAGGCGATAACGGGGACCCAGCTTTCAAAGATGTCTGATGAGGAATTTGAGAGCAAGATCGATAATTATTCAGTTTATGCGCGCGTACAGCCTGAGCACAAGGTGCGCATCGTAAATGCATGTAAAAAGCGCGGTAAAATCACTGCAATGACAGGCGATGGAGTCAATGACGCTCCGGCTTTAAAATCAGCGGATATAGGAGTCGGCATGGGAATAACAGGCACCGATGTAAGCAAAAATGTATCTGATATGGTGCTGGCCGATGACAACTTTGCTTCCATAGTTCACGCTGTTGAGGAAGGACGCAGGATATACGATAATATTCTAAAGGCCGTACAATTTCTGCTGTCTTCCAATTTAAGCGAAGTTGCTGCGCTATTTACAGCTACGATCATGAATATAACACTTTTTTCACCAATCCATATTTTATGGATCAACCTTGTTACAGATAGTTTGCCGGCTATAGCTCTTGGGACGGAAGGAGCGGAATCCAATATAATGCAAAAAGCTCCCCGAGATGCCAAGGAAGGCGTTTTTGCAAATGGGCTGGGGATAAGCGTCATATATCAGGGCGCTGTAATTGCCATTCTTACTTTAGTATCATATATGATCGGGAACAGGCAGTCGCATATAATAGGTATGACTATGGCGTTTCTCACGCTGTCCTCATGTGAAATATTTCATTCGATAAATATGCGCTCAAGGACAAGGTCCATATTCAGATTAAAAAGCCATAACAAATATTTGTTTGGAGCGATGCTTTTATCCCTTGCATTGACTGTATTCGTAATATATCTGCCTGGAGTAAACGATGTATTTAGACTTTCGGCGCTCTCGGCAGGAAACTTTTTTACAGCCATGGGTCTTGCACTCACGATTGTACCTGTTGTCGAAATCGTAAAGGCTGTAAGTCAACCATCATTATAGTCGGTTTTATATGAGCTTGGAGGGTGTTTACTATGAAGATATCTAAAATATTGCGTTCGAAGTTGCTTGCTTGGAATATAGCTTTATTCTTATTGCTTTCGATAATAATTTCATTTATATGTGCCAAAATACCTCGGAAAATATTTTCATATAAAAGATGGATATTCAGGGAAAGGAAATGGGAGAAAAGCGGAGCCGTTTATCAAAAAATATTTAGGGTAAGGGCATGGAAGAGGGTTCTGCCTGAATTGAGCGATTTTATAAAGTCAATAATGCCCAAAAAATATATCAAGGAATTCAGCAGCGCATACCTTTCAAAGTATATAATGGAATCCTGCAGAGCTGAATTCACTCACTGGAATATAATCATATCGTCATTCGTATTTTCTCTATGGTGTGATCTTGAAAGATCAATGATGATGGTAACGATAGCGGTGGTTTTAAATATGCCATATATAATAATACAAAGATACAACAGGCCGAGGGTAATTAGATTTATGAAGCAGATAGAATGTTTCCAATAGGAGAACTTTTAAAATCGAGGAGTGACTTGAATTGAACTGGCTTAGAAGATTTATGATGGGAAGATACGGCGGTGACCAGCTTTCCCTGGCTTTGCTCATACTTTCATTTTTGTTGGCATTTATAGCCAGGATAGCTCGGCTTCCATTATTAGTATTTATAAGCTATATACCAGTGGGAATATGCGTCTTCAGGATGCTGTCCCGGGATACATCAAGGCGAAGCATGGAAAACTATAAATTCATGATGATCGTAAACTCTTTTTATTCATGGATAAGGCAAAAGTGGGGCCACATTAAAAATTCCAAGACGCGCAGATATTTTAAATGTCCGTATTGTGCGGCCAGCTTGTGGGTTCCAAAGGGCAAGGGGAAAATCATAATCACATGTCCTAAATGCAAAACGCAATTTAAAAGGCGGACATAGATAATATATTTTACTTGAGATTTATAAAGATCACAATTTTTTTATTTAGTTTTTATGATACGAGCGTAATAACCACCAATTCAGGCCGGTTGTTGATGCGGACAGGGATGATGCTGTTCCCCAAACCACGGCTGACGATCATTTTGGTTTGATTCTTTTCGTATACGCCTTCAGAATATTTGGGGAAAAAGCCCTGATTCGGAGCTACAAGCCCTCCAACAAAGGGCAAACGTACCTGTCCGCCATGGGCGTGACCGCTTAGGACCAAATCGATGCTGTTGGCTGCATACACATGGAACAGCTCCGGCCTGTGTGATAACAAGATCGTGTATTCGCTGTTCCCATCAAGCATGCCTTTCAACTTAGTGTTGATCATGCCTGCGCTTTTCCCGAACATATCTCCCTTGATTGTGAAATCGGGATCATTTAAGCCCAGCAGTCGGATGGAATCTCCGCCGTATTTTATTGTAGTACCCTCATCTTTCAATATGACAACTCCAGATTCAATCATCCGCTTTTCCAGCTTTGCATATTCGTGAGTCCAAGCTTCGTGATTGCCTGTAATATAATATATTGGAGCAATGTGGATGGCACCATTGATAAAATCCATTGCCTTTTCGACATCCGTATGGCTTGAATCAATCAAATCACCAGTAACGGCAATCAGATCCGGGGATGCGTCCCTAACTGCGCGGAGCAATTTGCTTTGATTGTACCCAAATTCTGCATTATGTAAATCAGATACCTGAACAATCTTAAACCCATCGAAGGATGCCGGGATTTTTTTGCTATTTATGCTGATTTGTGTTGTTTGAATGGAGGTATTGCCCCAATATACCCAGATGGAGAAAATAAAAAGGGAAATCAGTAAAACTGTGAATATCATCCTGTGCTTTTTGTGGTTTATATTTTTCATAGGCTCACCATCACTAAAATTATATTTACATATGTGTTATATATATATAAAATTGAACTTTCAAAGGCACGTCATAGTTGAACCAATTATTAAAACTTCCTTGGTAGAAATTATACAATTTTATCAAGTATAATACTTACTGCAAGTATTATTAAGCCGTTTATAAATAAATTAAAACCGCCATTTCTAAAATAAAACAAGGCGTGATTTTTGAAGTTTTTATAATTCAATATATAATTATAGCATATATATTGACAGTGAGCAGCTCAGGTTAGAGAGCAGAGATTTATTTTTTTATAGATTTATGTTATTCTTGATATAGTAGAAACAGGCTTATTATATAGGTTTTATCCGATAGCCACATTCCGATTATTTATATAATGCAAAGGGTGAATGGAATGAAAAATTATATGTTTGGATTTTCACTAACAGGTCTTGTATTGTATGCATTGCAATTGCTGCCCAATATTATATGGATGCTTGTACCACCGGCTAACAATGTGCTTGCGAAAAATTCCTCATCCTATCCGATATTCAATATTATGGAGCAGGCATTTGGAATAATGACAGTTGCCTTATTGATTTTGATAATAAATAAAAAGAATGGGAGAAACAGCGGCCTTTATATTTTATTGGCGGTCATGTTTTTGGCAGGATATTATATCTCATGGATTTTGTACTATCAAGGAATGGTATCTCCTTGGCTTCTCATCATAGGTATTGCCGCCATGCCGCCTTTGTATTTTTTATTTGCCGGCCTCTGGATGAAAAACTATGTTGTCCTGCTTCCCTGTGTTATCTTTGGAATTACACATATTGCAATCACATGCTCTAATTATTTGAAGCTGCATAGTTAGCAGAATGGAGGAAATGATGATTATAAGTGCAAGCCGGCGGACCGATATACCTGCATATTATTGCGATTGGTTTTTTAATCGGATTAAAGAGCGATATGTTCTGGTTCGCAATCCCATAAATATACACAGGATCAGCAGAATAAATCTATCGCCCGATGCAGTGGACTGCATTGTGTTTTGGACCAAGAACCCGAAGCCGATGCTAGAGAGGCTAAATGAGCTTGAAGATTACAGTTTCTATTTCCAATTCACTCTTAATTCCTATGGAAAAGATGTTGAGGCGAATCTCCCTTCAAAGAATGATTATCTGATTGGGATTTTTAAAAGCCTTTCTGATAAAATAGGCCCAGATAAAGTAATATGGCGGTATGATCCAATTTTTCTAAGCAGAAAATATACGATGGATTATCATATTGAACATTTTGGGGAGCTGACAAGGCAGCTTAAAGGCTATACTAAAAAATGTACAATTAGCTTTATGGATTTTTATCCTGGAATCAAGCGTAATATCAAGGAGCTTGAAATTTTCGGGATATCCTTTGCGCAGGAGAGACAGGTCGCAGAGAAGTTATCAAAAATCGCTTTTGAAAACGGGCTTAAAATGGATACCTGCGCGGAGAAAATCGACCTGATCGATCTTGGAATTGCTCATGCAAAGTGCATCGATGATGAATTAATATCGAAAATCAGCGGAAGCCATATAAGAGCAGGCAAGGACAAAAATCAACGCTTGGAGTGCAGGTGCGTCTCCAGCATCGATATTGGAGCGTACGACACTTGCCGCAACGGATGCAGATATTGTTATGCCAATCATAACATGAACATGCTATATAAAAATGTTGAGAATTATGATGCGGATTCTCCATTGCTTTGCAGCCGCATCGGCTCGGATGATGCAGTCAATGAAAGAAATGTGAAGTCATTTAAAGAGAAATAGTTACGGTATTTCTGCAAGCCCGGGGATCTTGCTTCCAAGTTCTTTGATTGACGGTGTATATTCACCTGAAGTATCAATATAGAATGTAGGCGCATCGAATCGGAGTTCGTCGTAAGGGCTTACGCTAAGTTCAATTCCCTGCCTGGCAAGGTCTACCCCTTTGTCTCCATGGAAATACTCCCTTAATGGATTATCCAGTCCGCGCCTTATAAACCTTTCCAGTGCGACCTTGCTGTCAACTTTGCATATCAAAATATATATTCTGGCTATGCTCTTGTATCTCTCAAGCATTGTCGACCAAACTTTATGCTGGAATGCAGCCTCTGCGATCAGTGATACATTATTGGCCAGCATATTCTTGATTATATTAAAAAAAATATCCGTAGCTATTTTGTTGGTATCATCAGGAAGCTTATTATGCGGTTTCCCGAAGGTGTGCACATATCCTTCTTTGATTTGATCGCGGCTTATTACCGGCATGAAAAATTTTTCTCCAAGCTCCTTAGCAAACGTTGTTTTCCCTGAACCCGGCCTGCCTGTAACCACCAATAAATATGGCTTTGCCATGCTTTCCACTCCCTTGTATACTTTCCTATATTATATATCATTTATCTGATTAAGAGCTACTTAGATTGACCTGATAAAGTCGAATTTTCAAATAAAAGCAGTTATATAATTCAATATATTGGATTTGATATCGTAATAATACACTTTATATTGATGAACAACTTGGTAATAAATGTTTTATCAGGCTAATCTGCTTAATAAAGCCCAACATAGTGAAGACTGCCAAGAGCATAACTTTTTCAATTTTATATTAATCCTACCTATGAAAATCTTTATAATAATTTTCAATTTTTGATCCAGGTCAAAGTAATTTCCGATTTTTGTCTGTATACTGAACTTACAAAGAATAAAGGAGGTCAGTATCATGACAAACAAAATATATCAGTTGGAGACGGTATCCTGTCCGAGCTGCATCGCGAAAATCGAGAGTGCGCTGAAAAAGACGGATGGGGTCCAAAAATCGGAGGTATTTTTTAATACCTCAAGGGTTAAGGTTGAATTCGATGAGGGCAGGGTTTCATCGCAGGAGATCAAAGACAGGATTGAAAAACTTGGCTATAAAGTCCTGTCGGAAAAATAAGGGGAGGGGGCGTTTTACTATGTTTAAGCCGACAAAGGTACAAATCGTATGGAGCTCCGGCATTCTTGCCGCCGTATCCCTTGTGCTGAAAAAGCTGATCGGGTATGAGCCTGTTACCATTATCATGATGATGGCGGCAACTGCCATAGCAGGCGCCCCCATCTTCAAAAAAGCGCTGGGCGCTTTGCGCTATCGCATCATCGGTATTGACGCACTGGTAACCATCGCCGTTACGGGTGCGGTTATTATCGGTGAATATTGGGAAGCCGCCGCCGTTACGTTTCTTTTCATCTTGGGCGATTATCTGGAATCAAGAACTATTGAGAAAACTCGCTCCTCCATCCGGGCACTCATGGATCTGGCCCCCGACTCGGCCAGAGTCCGCAGAAACGGTGTGGAGACGCGTATTCCGCCTAAAGAGGTTGTGCAGGGCGATTTGGTGATCGTCAAGCCGGGGGAAAAGATATCGGTGGACGGCAGTATTGTGGAGGGTTCCGCTTATATCAATCAGGCAGCCATCACCGGCGAGTCCATTCCGGTCAGCCGGACAAAGAATGAAACTGTGTTTTCCGGAACCCTCGATGAATCAGGGTATCTTGCAATCCGGGCGGATCGGGTTGGCGATGACACTACATTTGCGAGAATCCTGAACATGGTAGAGGAAGCCCAGGACAAAAAGGCAAAAGCACAGAAATTTCTGGAAAAATTATCACGCTGGTATACGCCGACGATCATCCTGCTTTCGGTGGTCTTCTTTTTTATAACAAGTGATACCCGGCTGGCGCTGACGCTGCTGGTAATCTCCTGCCCTGGCGCATTGGTGATTTCCACACCGGTTTCCATTGTGGCGGGCATCGGCAACGGAGCGAAGCACGGCGTGTTGATCAAAGGCGGTGAGATTATGGAGAAGCTGGGGAACGTGCGGGCGGTGGCCTTTGACAAAACCGGCACTCTAACTAAAGGTAGACCTGGTGTGACGCGGGTGAAGTCATATAAAACGGATGGAAACGAGCTTCTGCGGATAGCCGCAATCGGAGAATCCTATTCCGAGCATCCTTTGGGAAAAGCCATTATCGCAGAGGCGAAAAAAAAGCTGGGCGCAGTCGTGCCACCGCCGGAAAACCCGCGAATGATCATCGGTCAGGGACTCGCTTTTTTCTGGAAGGGCAAGGAATATTATATCGGCAGTCGCAAACTCTTTGCATCTGAAGGAATCGATATTTCGGAACATGAGAAATATCTGGACAGTGAAGAGGAAAAAGGGCAAACCGCGGTAATCGTTGGCACAAGCGAGGGTGTTTATGGTATCATATCTATAGCGGATACCATCCGAGAAAACGCCAAGATGTTGGTTTCCGACCTCAGGTCTCAGGGAATCAAGAATGTAGTTATGCTGACCGGCGATAACCGACGCGCCGCCAAAGCCGTGGCAGATGAGGTAGGGCTTGACGTGCAGTACAGCGAATTGCTTCCCAAAGATAAAGTACGGGTTCTTAAGGAACTGGGCGAGAAATACGGTACAGTCGCCATGGTGGGTGATGGAGTCAACGACGCACCTGCGCTGGCTTCCGCGGATTTGGGAATTGCAATCGGCGGAGCCGGAACTGATGTGGCTATGGAAACTGCTGACGTGGTGCTGATGAGCGCAGACATCGGGAAACTCTCATACGTGGTGGGGCTGAGCCGTGCCACATCCCATAACATCAAACAGAACATCGTGTTTGCCTTGATTGTGGTTGTGCTACTGCTGGCAGGAGTACTGGCCAAAACGATGAACATGTCTCTAGGAATGTTAGTGCATGAAGGTTCAGTGCTGCTGGTTATCATCAATGCCATGCGCCTAATGGGATACGGAAGATCCAAAGACAGGAATACTGCAGAAAGAGGTATATAAAATGCAAGATTGTCGCCACTGTGAAAGTCATAAAAGCTGTATCGAGCACGTGCCCATCTTTGGTAGCCTCAGTCATGAGGAAATGCTGGAAGTCGTTCAGATCGCCTCTTCGAGGAGCCTGGACAAGGGTGAAATGGTATACCAGGCAGGTGATGCAGGCGGGACTCTCTTTGTCCTCCACACCGGGCGGGTAAAGCTATTTCGCCTGAATGTCAACGGTAGGGAACAAGTCCTTCATGTGATCGGGGCGGGAGAGTTTATAGGTGAGCTCTCCCTGTTCAGTTCACTGCCGCTGACCGACAATGCCCAAGCTTTGGAAAGCTCCACCATGTGTGTGCTTCAGGGGGCAAGGCTCAAGGAGCTGATGACGAAATATCCGTCAATTGCCTTCAAGGTGATGGATGTGCTGTCACGCCGGCTGGAAAAAGCGGAGAGCCGGATCGAGGCCATCAGCTTGAGCTCGGTAACGCATCGGGTGGCCGGTGCTCTGCTGGAGTTGTCGGGCGGCAAAAGGGAAGTAATTTTGCCCATGACCAAGGGTGATCTTGCCTCGCAACTCGGTATGAGTCAGGAAACCTTAAGCCGCAAGCTTGCCGAATTTCAGAAGGAAGGGTTGATCGAACTTAAAGGGCAACGGAAAATCCTGATCAAGAAAAAGCCTGAGCTGGAGGAAATTGGCATCAAATTATGAACGCGAGAAATTTAGATAACGCGGCTTTTTCTTAGCATGATATAACAGCATGAGGCTTTAATGCCTTCGTAACCCATGGACATTATGATTCATGGCTTCTCCATATATGTTCAAATATCTAATTTTTATAGGCAACATCATTTGGCTGTGTTTGGCGAAAAATGACTGAATTTATCTGCTGCCCGATGTTTAGGTTATTATAAAATTGCAGGCCTTAGAACTTATAAAGCTTGAATCTGGCGAATGAGTGTTCAAAATAACATAAACTCATATTGCGAATCGAAGAAATAAATAATAATTTATTCTTGAAATTTGCGATTAAAAATCTTATAATTAGAAAGTAATACTTATAGGATTGATGCGGGGAATTAGCTCAGCTGGTTAGAGTGCTTGCTTCACATGCAAGAGGTCGTTGGT
>ENA-UOOI01002030-UOOI01002030.1-fermentation-metagenome-genome-assembly--contig:-NODE-2030-length-18829-cov-19.666081_pt1 | contig 18829 bp, 17 predicted proteins | sample MGYA00245779_ERZ724027 | MGnify/ENA primary metagenome ERZ724027 (study PRJEB28704, sample SAMN03018318) | fermentation metagenome | biome: anthropogenic terrestrial biome; feature: soil...
TAATGAACTTAAAACACAGTTAAATTATAGAATACATAAATTAATACCAACTATTATATCCACTGGAATTTTATATAAATTTACTGTCCGTAGGTCAGGCAGTCCACCGTCTTCTTGTTCGGTGAGTGCAACACTCTCGGAAGGCAACGTCACATTGTCGTGGAGCGGTGCATCAGGTGGTATAAATAACACTATTTCATCTTATGAAATTCAGTATAGCGAATCAGCTGACAACGTTACATGGGGCGCATGGACAGCACTGACCACAGTGACTACCACGGCTACCAGTGGCAGTTTGTCAGTAGCACCGTCCTCAACGCGGGGTAATTATCGCAGATTTCAGGTAAGGACAAGAGGAACAGCAGGAGCAAGCTATTACTCAGGCTGGAAGATATCCTCAAACTCTGTTAGACGAAACACGGTCCCAAGTCCGCCAACCACTGCAATGGCTACTCCTGTAAATTATAGCGATGAAATAATCACGTTGACCTGGAGTGGAGCCTCCGGCGGCACCAGTGCAATCAAGGGATATCAGATTGCCAGTAGAACATCCACGGATAACAGTACCTGGAGTCCGTGGGATGTACTGACAACGTTGACCCTGTCGGCCAGTAGTGGTAGCTACAATCCAAATGTATCACGAGTTCCAGGAACTTATACTCAGTTTGGTATCTGGACGATAGATACTCTGGACGTTTATTCTTCCGAGAGAGTCAGTAATAGTATCTATTGTGACATTACGGCTTGTGAACCGCCGACTACTTGCTCAGTAAGTGCAACTTTAGCAGAAGGAAACGTCACTCTTTCATGGAGTGGTGCATCAGGTGGTGCGGGTAATGCTATCACATCCTATGAGATACAGTATAGTGACTCGGCAGATAACAGTGCATGGGGAGCATGGACAGCTCTGACTATAGCGTTCACTTCAGCAACAAGTGGAAGCGTAACTGTCAGTCCACCGAGTACGCGCGGTTATTATCGTCGGTTCAGAGTGAGAACGCGAGGTACGGCTGGAGAGAGCTTTTACTCAGACTGGACAATATCTAGTAACAGTGTCCGTAAAAATACACTGCCGATACCACCGACTTCCTTTACAGCGGCTCCTCCAATATATGAAGTCAACACGATAACCCTTATGTGGAGCGGAACGACACCCGGAACCAGTGCCATTAAGCAGTATGTCATCCAACAGGCTACCTCGATTGACGGTATAAACTGGTCGGCATATGAAGCGCTGACCACTATTATTTCAAGTGCTACTTCAGGCACCCATGAAGTGTATGCCTCACAGATAGCCGGAATGTATACCCGTTATCGAATCAGTGTAACAGATGCACTTGATGCAGTTTCAAGCTATGTGGTTAGTAATACGGTAAAGAAAAACAGTCCGCCTGCTGCTCCTATAATTGCCTACCCAATGACTGGTAACTCTGCTTATAACACCACACCACGTTTCATGATCACAACAGGTGTAGAGCCAGACGGTCAGACACAGATAGTGGAGGTGAAGATTGATTCAGGGGTATGGCATAATAGTGTAGACAATCCTGAGAGGTTTTCTAAAAGCGGACATCTTGGTAATGGTGTTAAGACAGTTTATCAAGCAGAACCACTAACTGTAGGGAATCATACTATTACCTTTCGATGCCTTGACAGCGATATTGAGTCGGTAAGCACGGAGGTTGTCCGTTCCTTTACGATACTACAACCACCCTTTGAAACAATTTCTGCGAACGTGACGCATGTAAAGGCAACACATATTCAGATGCTTCGAAACGGTGTAAATATGGCTCGTAGTTACTATAACCTATCCCCTGTGACTTGGAGAGAGGAGATCATTGCAGGAAAGACCACTATCAAGAACTGGCCGTTCCACATCGCTGAAATCCGTAAGGCTATGGATACTATTATCGGAGTAATTAATGGTTTTGATTCTTCTGCCACATTTGACATACCAGCTTTTACATGGCTACCCATCGGTACAGGAAGGCCAAAGGCGGACGTGATGGAACAGATTCAAGACCTCATTCTGATGTTATAAACTTGATAACTACAACTCAGCGCTCTTGTGATATGCAGGGGCGCTTTTCTATACACAAATTTAATGTAACGGAGGTGTTTTTAATGAAAGAGATATGGAATTGGATACAGTTGACCTTTGCGGCTTTAGGTGGATTTCTTGGATGGTTTCTTGGCGGCTATGACGGATTTCTATATGCACTGGTAGCTTTTGTTGCCATAGATTATCTAACAGGGGTGCTCTGTGCAATTGCGGATAAAAAACTGTGTAGTGAAATCGGGGCAAAAGGTATCTCCAAAAAGGTACTTATATTTGTGATGGTAGGTATTGCTCATATTCTTGATACACAAATTTTAGGAAGCACTGGAGATGGTGGTGGTGCCTTGCGCACAGCGATAATCTTCTTCTACGTGCGCCCAGATAGGGCATTGTTAATAGCGAATTAATTGGAATTCGCCTCTCATAATTACGAGAGAGCCAACCTGTCTAACCGAAAGGCGAAAGCTGATACGGGAACAAAGCACGACAGGAAAGCGGAAAGTTATCTAAAGGCTAAAAGATACGACTGAACCGCAATGGCAAAAAAGGATATGAGGTTTAACCTATGTTTGGTGAATGTGAGTTTCAAGTGTCCGTTAACATAGGAGCAAAGAAATTAGCCTGAAACTTTGTGCATGATAGGTCAATAAATATGTAGAAGTTATTCGATGTAATTACAAATATCATGCCACAAGCTAGAGAACTAGTGTTAAAGAAACAAAAGCAAAACCGACAATCCTATAAACCAAGTAACAATGTTAACTGGGGATAACCTAAATAGGAATGCCAAAAGGCTATAACTTATGAGTTTGAATATCCTACAAGGTTACGGAGTTTCCGTAGTAGTTTGAGGTGGATAATAACCACTACATGGCGAAGGGGAACAGTTTATGCAAATCTAAAAGGAACAGATGAAAGGGAGGAGAAACCTCAAATGAAACCGACATCAGAAATTTTAGAACGAATTTCAAAAAGTTCAAAAGAACATAATGATGGAGTATTTACAAGGTTGTACCGATATGTGCTTAGAGAAGATATTTACATGAATGCCTATAAAAATCTCTATGCAAACAATGGTGCTGCAACTAAAGGAATTGATAATGATACTGCTGATGGATTTAGCCTTGAATATATAAGGGAAATAATAAATGACCTTAAAAACCAAACTTATGAACCTAAACCAGTAAGAAGAACATATATACCAAAAAGAAATGGTAAAATGCGACCACTTGGTATTCCTTCATTTCGTGATAAATTAGTACAAGAAGTTATTAGGCAAATATTAGAACCAATTTATGAACCTATATTTAGTGATAATTCACATGGTTTTAGACCCAATAGAAGTTGCCATACTGCATTTTCACAAATATCAAAAGATTTTCGTAGTACAAAATGGTTTATAGAGGGAGATATCAAAGGGTGCTTTGATAACATTGCTCATAAAAAACTGTTAGAAATACTGACTTATAAAATTAAGGATTCAAAGTTTATAAACTTAATCGGAAAATTTCTTAAAGCAGGATATCTTGAACAATGGAAATATCATAACACCTACAGTGGTGCACCTCAAGGTGGAATTTTAAGTCCTATTCTGGCAAATATTTACTTGCATGAATTTGACTGCAAAATTGGTGAATTAAAGAAAAATTTTGATAAACCATCTAGACAAAGATGTACTACAGTTTATGGAAGTATTACAGGAAAAATCAATCGTCTAAAGAAAAAAATTAATGATAACCCTAATAGTCCATATAGAGAAGATTGGATTGATACTGTCAAAGAAATGCAAAAAAGACAACGCAAATTACCATATAAAGACAACACGGATAAAAAGTTGGTTTATGTAAGATATGCTGATGATTTTATTATTGGAATAAGTGGAACAAAAGAAGAAGCTATATGGGTTAAACAAAATATTAGAGAATGGCTCAGTGAAAATTTAGTATTAGAATTATCAGACGAAAAAACGAAAATTACCCATAGCTCAGAAACTGCAAGATTTTTAGGATACGATATATCTGTAAGACGAAATCAACAAGTAAAACGTAAAACTAATGGTGTTGTGCAAAGAACATTAAATAATTCTGTAGAACTTACAATACCTCTTAAAGACAAGATTGAAGCATTTCTATTTGACAAAAAGATAATATATGTTGATGTAACAGGAACGTTAAAACCGAGAGCAGTTCATAATCTTTTACATTTAACAGATTTAGAAATTTTAGATACTTATAATGCTCAAACAAGAGGAATTTGTAACTATTATAGTCTAGCTAGTAATTTTAATAAATTAAACTATTTTGTATACCTTATGGAATACAGTTGCTTAAAAACACTTGCTTGTAAACATAAAAGTAGTGTTGCTAAGATTATAAATAAGTATCGTCATGGTAAAACATGGGGCATAACTTATCCAACAAAAAAAGGCATGAGAATTATGGAAATAATTAAATTTAAAGATTGCAAGAAACTTAATAGTTTTAAAAGTGAAATAATTACAGATGTTGATTCAATAAAAACTAAATATCATAACACAAATGTTAATACGTTAGATAATAGATTAAGAGCTGAAAAGTGTGAATTATGTGGTAAAAGTGGTTTTGGTAAATATGAAATACATCATGTCAATAAGGTAAAGAATTTAAAAGGCAAATTCCTATGGGAAAAGATTATGATTGCAAGACGTCGCAAGACACTTGTGGTATGTAAAGAATGTCATATAAAAATCCATCATTAAAATAAAAATTGAAATTCGTCATATAAGCATAAATGGAGAGCCGTATACATTGAGAGGTGTAAGTACGGTTCGGAGAGAGGACTATGCAAACCTATTGCAGAGATGTGATAAGGCGGTATTTTCCTACTCTACCTAAGTAATGAGGGTGTATCCATTTTGGAGAATGCCGGGCATATCGGTCTACCTATCCCAGAAAAATTAAAGGCGGTTCTTGAGCAGCTACATGGGCGCAGTGAAGAACCCCGTAAGCCAGGTGATGGATTATGATTGACTTAACGAAAGCGGTCACGGTTTTTATAGGGCGGCGTGGAGAACACTACTACCGGAATATTGAATTTGATGTATCCAGCTTACTGGAAGATAAGTATCCCAGTGCCGCCTTAAATGCAGTTTACCTAAGACCCGATGGAATTGCTTATCCGGTGGTCACCAACTATGCAGATGGAGTCCTTATTTGGTCGCCCAGTGCAACGGACACATCTGTTGTTGGTGTCGGTCGTCTGGAAATAAGGGTTACTTATGGGGATGTGGTTGGAAAAAGCGTTCAAATATTAACCATAGTTGAGGATGCACTTGTTGACGGAATTGCTGAACCACCAGAACCTCCCGCTCAGGAATGGCTCAATCAAATGCTTTCTGCCTTAGCTGAGCTGGATATTCATGAAACGAATAATCTGCTAAATCTCACTTATAACCTATTAAACAATAACTATGATCTGCTAAACACAACACACAATTTGGTAGAGGATGCACGTGACCATTTATATTCGCGGACTGGGGTTCTGCTTAATCATATACATCCGATAGAAACAGCTACCGCGCCAGATATGATAAGCAGAAGAGCATCAATAACCTTTACCGGTATAACTAATGGTAATAATGTTGTAATTGGTTCAGTGACATATACCTTTGTTACAGCATTGGGCAGTCCAGTTGCAAATAATGTTCATATATTAATTCAAGACACCCTCCGAAATACAGTAAAGAAATTCGCTGAAGCCATAAGGGGGATTGAAGATAGTGCGAATATTGCATATGGGGAAGGTACAGATCCAAATCCAATTTGCACAGCTTACTGGACAAGTCAGATTTTTTCTGTAGGAGAAGTTGCTGTACCTGCAGGCGAGAGCTTGTTCGTCTTGGAAAGAGAGGAAAATAGGACTGACCCAATAACTTTTACTTCTACTGCAGCAGTTACTATTAATCCATTTACTAGAGTAAGCTACCTTAGATATATTTTGTCAGGCAATGTCTCAGGTCCAACTGGTGTCAACAGTGTCCGTGGCCATCTTCACACAGTATTACCCATAAATAGTGTAGTTCTTGGCGGACAGGGCGGATTGCTTTACCCTGCAACTTATGATTGTCATTTGTTAACACTTTGCCGTATATCAGATACAAGTGAGAAAGAACTTGACTTATATATCTCCAATGACGAAGAGACTTTCACTAGGATTGCACGGAGTACACCTGTTGGAGCGGATAGTACTAACGCATCTCAACATATTCATATTCAAATGCGTCAAGGCAGAGTACCTGCTGGTTATGGACTATATATCTGTATGGGAAGTGACGGCACATCGAACAGTGCATACTGTGATCTGAAGTTCACTTATCATCTATATCCAGCCACTCTAGCTACAAACTAAATCTTATAATCTATGAGGTGATCGAAATGAACCTGCAAAAACTTATATTAACAAATAATGCCTGTTTCAAAGCAGGCAAAACCATAACACCAAAGGGCATCATGGTGCATTCTACCGGCACAAATAACCCTAATCTCAAAAGATATGTTGGCCCAGACGACGGTTTACTTGGGATTAATCAATACAACAACCATTGGAATCAGGAAAGACCCGGAGGTCGACAAGTTTGTGTTCATGCCTTTATTGGTAAATTAGCAGATGGCCCTATTGCCACCTATCAAACATTACCCTGGAATCACCGAGGTTGGCATGCCGGAGGAGATGCAAACAATACACATATAGGATTTGAAATCTGCGAGGACGGTTTGACCGATGCCTCGTATTTTTCTGCTGTTTATAAGGAATCTATAGAGCTTTGTGTATATCTTTGCAAACTCTATGGCTTTAGTGAGAAGGACATCATCTGCCACAGTGAAGGTAACAAACTAGGCATCGCAAGTAACCATGCGGATGTTATGCACTGGTTTCCCAAGCACGGTAAGTCGATGGATACCTTTAGAACTGATGTAAAGAAACAATTGGAGGCAGAAAAGAGCCAAAATCCTGTAACACCACAAACTAAGCTATATCGTGTGCAAATCGGTGCTTTCTCTGTAAAAGCCAATGCTGAAGCACAGCTTGCAAAGGCAAAAGTTTCTGGATTTAAGGATGCTTTTATTAAATATGAATAATAAATATTAATTGCCTGTGGGGGTTTGCTCCTGCAGGCTCTTTTTTTATGCTCTGATTCAAATTAATTTTTACAAATCCTCAACTTCGACCTGTTCCCGCGGCTATTAGGTAGGAGGTGGCTTTATGAATCAGAATGAGGATAGGAAAGTTACAAAGATTACAGAAGAAATCACAGAAAAAAGAATCGAATCTAAAAGTGTATCACTTGAGCAGCTACAACGAGAGTTTGATTATATCCGGGCAGAAAAACTGCTGAAAAGGATGCTTGAAATAGGTCTAATTTCTGAGGTTGAATTCAACAAAATATCCGCATTAAATCGTCAGACTTTCTCCCCTGTTTTAGCAAAGATTATGGCCTGAAATCGTTGATATATAAAGGTTTTAGAGGTAATATGTGACACTGAAGCGGAGGTGATAAAAGTGAAAAAGGTAACCAAAATTGAGGTAGCATCGTTTAACAGTTTCGTTAAGAAAAAGATACGAGTAGCAGCATATTGCCGTGTGTCGACTGCAAACGATGAGCAGATGGAGAGCTTGGCGGTACAGAAAGAACATTATGAAAAGTACATCAAGTCTAATCCGGATTGGGAATTTGCAGGACTATATTATGACGAAGGAATTACTGGAACCAAGAAAGAAAAGCGTAAAGGTCTTCAAGATATGCTTACAGCTTGTGAGTTAAAGCAAATTGATTTTATTATTACCAAATCTATCAGCCGATTCGCAAGGAATACACTTGATTGCCTAGAAATGGTTCGTAAGCTGATAGATCTTGGGATTTTTCTGTATTTTGAAAAGGAAAACATCAATACTCAGTCGATGGAGAGTGAACTCATTCTTTCCATTTTAAGCAGTATGGCACAGGATGAATCTTCCTCTATCTCTGAAAATAATAAGTGGGGTGCAAAAACACGATTTAGAAATGGCACCTACAAGATTTCATATCCTCCATATGGTTATGCCAATATTGACGGGAAAATGGAGATTATTCCAGAAGAAGCGGAAATAGTGCGAGGCATTTTCAAATGTGCCCTTGCTGGAAAAGGCAGCTATACGATAGCCAGAGAACTAAATGAAAGCAAAGCACCTACAAAAAAAGGTGGAAAGTGGACAGGGACTTCCATAAGAGGGATTCTTTCCAATGAAAAATATACTGGGGATGTTCTTTTGCAAAAGACATACACAGACAGTCAGTTCAATCGTCATGCAAACCGTGGTCAGCATGAACAGTTTTTTGTATCGAATCACCATGAGGCCATTATTTGCCACAAGGATTTTGAGGCGGTGCAGGCGGTTATCAGACAGCATGGTAGGGAGAAGAACATCGAGGAAGGAAGTTCAAAATATCTTAATAGATATGTGTTGTCAGGCAAGATTATCTGCGGAAACTGTGGAGGCCATTTTAAAAGAAGAACGCATTATACAGCGAAGGGTTCCTACATTGCCTGGACTTGTCAGACTCACATTGAGCATAAGGATGAGTGTACAATGAAATACATCAGTGAGGATAGAATCCATAAAGCATTTGTATTCATGATGAATAAACTGGAATTCGGATACAAGTCAGTGTTGATACCTTTGCAGAAGGGATTGAAAGCAATGAACGGTGAAAGTAGGATTACAGCACTTGCTGATTTGAATGAACGCATAGGAAAAAATGCAGACCGCAAACGTGTCATAACAGAACTTGTGGGGAAAGGATTTCTGGATTCAGCTCTTTTTACCAAGGAGTTATCTGATATTGCAGCAGAGGCTGAAATGCTTAAACAGGAGAAAAGACGGCTCGAAAGTTTCGCTACAGGTAATCACGAGCAACAGTCGGAGTTGGATGCACTTATTTATTATCTTTCTAAAAAGCCAGAGATTTTAGAATTCGAGGATGACATCTTTGAGCGGTTTACAGAGAACATTGTTGTATATTCCAGAGATGAAATTGGATTCTATATGAAATGTGGTATTACGCTGAGAGAAAGGATGGTGAACTAAATGGCTGCACATACACCCTATGGTTATGTAATAGAAGATGGCAAGGCTGTGATTGATGAAGTCAGTGCCAATCAAGTTAGGCAGTTATATGAAAATTATCTATCTGGTGACGGTCTGCAAAACGCAGCTGCCAAGGCAGGAATTAATAAGTTTCATTCGGGGATATCACGAATGCTTAGTAATAAAAAATATCTTGGAACAAAGTATTATCCTGCCATTATTAATAGAAATTTATTTGATATGGTGCAAGAGGAACGACATAGGAGAGCGGTGGCACTGGGTAGGGTTCATGTTGAAACGCTAAACGAACCACCTGCTTTGGAAGTCCCTCCTACCTCACTGAAGTTTTGGATGAGACCGTTGGAGGTTAAATTCCAAGACCCATACAAGCAGGCTGAATTTGCTTACAGTCTGATAGAAAGAGAGATGAGTTAAAATGACAGCAAGGAACATAACAGTGATTCCAGCCAAAGCAAGAATTGGGAATACTGCATCTGAAATACAGATACCAAAATTGAGAGTAGCCGCCTACTGTCGTGTTTCTACTGACAGCGATGAGCAGGCTACCAGTTACGAGGCACAGGTAGATCATTACACAGATTTTATAAAAAAGAATCACGAGTGGGAATTTGCTGGGATATTTGCTGATGACGGAATCAGCGGAACCAATACAAAGAAGCGGGAAGAATTTAATCGCATGATAGATGAGTGCATGGCTGGAAATATCGATATGATAGTGACCAAGTCCATCAGCCGATTTGCACGAAATACACTGGATTGCTTAAAATATATCCGTCAGCTGAAAGAAAAAAATATCCCAGTATATTTTGAGAAGGAATCTATCAATACAATGGATGCCAAGGGCGAGGTGCTGCTTACCATCATGGCATCACTTGCCCAACAGGAAAGTCAGTCACTGAGCCAGAATGTCAAACTTGGATTGCAGTACCGTTATCAGCAAGGGATTGTCCAGATTAACCACAACCGTTTTCTCGGCTATACAAAAGATGAAGAAGGGCATTTAGTTATTGAGCCAAATGGTGCGAAAGTTGTAAAAAGAATTTACCGTGAGTATTTGGAAGGAGCAAGTCTTATAGAGATAGCAAGAGGATTGATGGCAGATAATATTCTGACCTCTGCGGGAAAAGAAAAGTGGAGACCGGAAACCATCAAAAAAATACTTCAGAATGAAAAATATATTGGCGATGCTCTTTTACAGAAAACTTACACGGTAGACTTCCTTAGCAAAAAGAGAGTAAAGAATGATGGTATTGTTCCCCAGTATTATGTGGAAAACAATCATGATGCTATCATACCACGGGATTTATATATGCAGGTTCAGGAAGAGATGGAACGCAGGAGTAACATCAAAAGCGGTGAAAGTGGCAAGAAACGTATTTACAGCAGCAAATATGCTTTATCAACCATTGTTTTCTGCGAACACTGTGGGGATATTTTTAGAAGAATCCATTGGAATAACCACGGCTGCAAGTCCATCGTGTGGCGATGTGCAAGCAGGCTTGACAAAACAGCTGTGGATTGTCCTGCACGAACCATATGGGAAGAAGATTTGCAGAACGCTGTGGTGCAGGCAGTTAATTCCGTTTTTGAATCCAAGACACAGTTCATGGATATTTTAAATCGAAATATTGCAGTAGTCATGAACCAGGTCGATGGCAGCGAGGTAGAACTAATTGAACGGAAATTGGAGCAGCTGCAAAAAGAACTGCTCAAGCTGGCAAACAACAACCAAGATTACTCCATTCTTGTCAATGAGATTTATCGACTTAGAAAAGAGAAAGAGGTGCTACTTTCTAAGAATGCAGGGTTCGCAAGTCAGAAACTGCGGATGGCTGAAATGACAAAATTCCTTAAAGAGCAGAAAAGCACTATACAGGAGTATGATGAACAGATAGTCCGCAAGCTGATAGAAAAAATTACTGTTTATGATGAAAAAGTCACTGTTGCCTTTAAATCTGGGATGGAGATTGATGTGGAGATATAGGGTGAGCCAAATAAACAAATCACCCTATATTAAAATTTTAGGGATAATATTAAGCATAACTGATGAATTTATAGCAACTCTATCGAATACACTCGTGCTGAGCATTTAAATACAATAGTAAATAAACGGATGATTGAATTACTATTTTGGATTATATATTAAAATATATTTTTATAAGAATTAAAGCTACGATATGAAATCGTAGCTTTAATTCTTACTTTAGATTGGATTAGCAGATTTTTATCAGTTTATCTTTTATAAAAGCTAATAGCTTTAACAGGACAATTATCAATTGCTTTATTAAGTTTTATATCATCAAGAATGAAATCGTATTTTTTAACTTGTGCTTTTTTATTACTTATTTCAAAAAGTTCTGGATAGTTCTTTACACAAAGAGAACAACCCATGCAAGCATTTCGATTTATTATTACCCCTTCTTGTTCAGGTGTGGACTCGCTTGGTATATCTTCATCTTTAACAATTTTCGAAGTTATCCATGAGAAAATAACAATGGCAATAACAGTGAGAATCCAACGAACAACCATAAATTCAATTCCTAGAAATTTTATTTCATTTAGAAGCATAGGGATTTTTATAACCGCCCAAGAACTGAGTATTATGACAATATTTTTTATTGATGCTCCTTTTTTATGCAACATAATACAGACTGGAAAAGCAGCATAAATAGGTCCGGCAGATATTCCTCCAAGAAGGAATGATAGAATAGTGCCTTTAAATTTTGATTGCCTACCAAGATATTTCATTATTGTTTCTTTTGGCACCCATACATCAAGCAAGGCTGTTAAAACAAAAATAACCGGCATAATCATAAGCATTTCTTTTAAATAGTACCCACTGTTGCCTACCGCAGTCATACCAGTTTCAGGTTTAAGAATAAATATTAATACGTATGCAATAATAATTATTGCTGTAAATAAATTTTCTTTAAGTATTTTTGTAATCTTTATCATATTATCACCCCCATAACAAGTGCTATAACTATAGCAAATACAAAGCTAAGTCCATTTCTGACAATTGTAAATTTCATTCCGAATTCTTTTTTTTCAAGTGGAAATGTAACCACTCCAACCATAGTTAATGTTGTTAAAAAAGCAATAGAAGGGACAACCCCAACACCTGCACCAATAAGTGTTCCAACAAGAGGAAATGCAATAAAAGCAGGAATAAGAGTAATTGTCCCAAACAGTGCAGATACGATGGTAGCAATTAAAACATTTTGATTCTCAACATATCCTGCAATTTGTTCAGGTGGAAGTAGTGCCAAAACAAGACCTATTAGTAAAATAATTGACAATATACTGAGAATCATACTTTTGCCCATGCCAAAAGCCATTCTAAGTGCGTTTTTTGTTTTTTCTCTGTTTTTTGTCAAAGAAAAAATAAGAAAAATAATTGTTCCTATCCAGATTGCTATAGTGAATATATCCATTTTAAATCCCCCTTGTTATTTGATAATCCGATTATAAGTGATTTTTATATGAGATAATAGACACCAATGTTTCTTTTTGATATAATATAAAAAAGGGGGCATAGTATGAAAGATATTGACATTATAAAATGTGTTCCGATTTTGAAACCTGTTACTGATATTGAATTACTCGTTTCTCAAGGTCAAATCAAAATTAAAAAGTATGCAAAAGGGGAAACCTTATATAATCAAGGCTGTTTATGTAACTCTCTCGATATTGTCGTTACGGGCAGTCTTACAGCTTATTCTCTTACCGAGAGTGGTTCTTCAACAATAATGTTTGAATTTAAAAAGGATAGTATTATTGGTGCAAATCTGTTATTTGCCACTAATAATATCTACCCTCTTAACATATATTGTTCATCTGAATGTAGTCTTATTCATATAGAAAAAACAGCTGTAGAAATATTACTTCACAATTATGATTTTGTAATGTCATATGTAAGATCATTATCGCAAAATTCTCTTGGACTTAATCACAAAATTGCTATGTTTTCACGAAAAACACTTCGCCAGAATATTTATGAGTATTTATTACAACAATCAATCGCTCAACATTCGCAAACAGTGTATTTGCCTTTTAGTAAAAAAGAATTTGCCGATTATCTCGGAGTACAGCGTCCTTCGCTTTTTAGAGAAATTAAAAAAATGCAACTTGACGGCATTATCAGCATTGATAACCGAAAAATAACAATATTAAAGCATATATAAAATCATCTTAATCTTTAAGCACAAACTTATAAAGAGAATATTGATTATAGCAAAAAATAATAATATTTGTTGCATTTGCAACATATTTTTGCAAAGGTTAACAGTATAATAAATGTATATTGATTTGTAGTATTAAATTCTAAATATATTGAAATAATAATTGGGTTGGAGGTGTTAAATATTGATTGAACAAATATTTGAACTGGCTAGAGGCAATGAAAAAGCTGTTGAGAAAGTTGTATTTGACGAAAATGTACATTATCTTCACATGATTTTCAATAAAGATGAAGGGCTTCCTGAACATTTTTCTAATTCAAACGTTTATATGACAGTTATTAGAGGAAAGCTTTCAATAGGACTTAATGATCAGGATATCCATGAGTATGAGGCAGGTACTTTATTAAAAATACCGTTTCAAACGAAGATGAATGTGAAAAATATGCATCATGAAACATTGGAGCTTATTGTTGTAAAAGCACCAGCTCCCAAAATGTAAAAATATGAAAGGGTGAATGAGATGAAAGCAGAAATTGATAGAGAAGGTTGTATTTCCTGTGGGCTTTGTGTGTCTATGTGTCCAGAAGTATTTCGTATGGGTGATGATGGTCCGGCTGAATTTTATGTTGATCCTATACCATCAGATGCAGAGAATTCAGCATTAGAAGCAAGAGACGGTTGCCCTGTATCTGTAATAACAATTGAATAACAATGTAATAGTTAATATGTATTGCCTCATCATAAAATTCATTGATGGGGTTATATTTATAATGAGAGTAAATAATATTTAGATGTATTAGAGATATACAGGCTTTAAAAGCAATTCAGAAAATTTTATGTAAAAAAGGATTATTATCCTAATAAAAACTGAACTCCGCAGCATTTTTGCGGAGTTTTGATATTTTATAATATATTTTATTCATTCTGGAAATAATATAACTATCCCAAAATACTAGGAGGTTTATTATGGAAAATTCAATGTTCTGTTATCAGTGTGAGCAAACATTAGGTGCTAAAGGCTGTGTAAAATCAGGTGTATGTGGTAAAAATCCTACGGTTGCTAATTTACAAGATGTACTTATCCATGAATTGAAAGGTATTGGTTTTTATGGTCAAAAAAATTTGGAGAAAGGGTTAAAAATTAGGAGTGAAATCAATAAGTTTGTGGTAGATACTATGTTTTCTACTCTTACTAATGTTAATTTTGATCCGACTAGATTTGTAGAGTATATTAAAAAAGCCGAAGAAATAAAAGAAGAACTTAAAAATGCAGTTGGTGAAATTGAAAATGTACCTAAAGCGGCAAATTACAGAGCACCAAACACTATGGAAGAAATGGTGGCAGATGCTAAGAATATAGGGATTATGTCTGATGAAAAATTAGATATGGATATACGTTCTTTAAGAGAATTGTTAATATACGCATTTAAAGGAATGGCTGCATATGCGCATCATGCTTATATACTCGGCAAATTTGAGGATGAAGTCAATAATTTCTTTTACAAAGGCTTAGCGGGTACGATTGATGAGAGTTTAACGGTTGAAGATTTATTTAATTTAAACATGGAACTTGGTAAAACCAACTTTAAATGTATGGAAGTATTAGATTCTGCTGTTACTAGTCCTTTTGGTGATCCTGAGCCAACAGAAGTATTAATTACAAAGAAAAAAGGTCCATTTATTATAGTTTCAGGACATGATTACAAGGATTTAAAGGAACTTTTAGAACAAACAGAAGGTAAAGGCATTAATATTTATACTCACTGTGAAATGCTTCCTGCAAATGCATATCCAGAATTGAAAAAGCATAAGAATTTAATTGGTAACTTTGGAGGTGCATGGCAGAAACAGCAAGAGGAGTTTGACGGAATTCCTGGATGTATACTAATGACTACTAACTGTGTACAAAAACCAAGAGACAGCTATAAAGATAGATTATTTACAACAAGTATAGTTGGGATGCCTGAATGTCCACATATTGAAGAAGTTAATGGTAAAAAAAATTTTACTTCTATTATTCAAAAAGCATTAGAATTAGGTGGATGGCAAGAAGATGAGCCTGAAAAGAGAATTACCATTGGCTTTGCCCATAATGCTATTTTAAGTCATGCTAATGAAATCGTAGAGGCGGTTAAAGGCGGCAAAATTAAACACTTCTTTTTGATAGGAGGGTGTGACGGAGCAAAACCAGGTAGAAATTACTATACAGAATTTGCAGAAAAAACTCCAAAGGATACTATTATTTTAACTTTAGCCTGTGGTAAATACCGTTTTAATAAACTTGATTTAGGAACAGTAGCAGGTTTCCCAAGAGTGCTTGATTGTGGTCAATGTAGTGATTCATATTCAGCTATTAAGGTTGCTCTTACACTCGCAGAAGCGTTTAACTGTGGAGTAAATGAGTTACCACTTTCATTAGTTCTTTCTTGGTATGAACAAAAAGCAGTGGGTATACTTCTTACGTTATTATCTTTAGGGATTAAAGATATTCGTCTTGGACCAACACTACCTGCATTTATTACACCAAATATATTACAAGTATTAGTTGACAAATTTGGTTTAAAACCTATTTCAACACCTGAAGAAGATTTAAAAGCAATTTTAGGTCAATAATATTAATTAATATTATGGTTTGAAGTTGTCGTATAAAGGGAAATAATAACAATAAATTACTAGTTGACTAGGGAGCTTTAAAAAATCATTAGTCTTATTTTATAGGCTAATGATTTTCTGAGGCTTTTTTGATTTGTGTTTATATTATATGCTAAATTGATTCGACAGCCCATATTTTTAAAAAATTTGTAGATTAGTTCAGTTATGTTGCTTTTGCAACATACTTATGCAAAATTTAGCAGTATAATAAATATGAATAAATTTGTAATTCTAATTTCTAAAAATTTTAATAATAAAAGGAGGATTTAAAATGAGTATGTTTTGTTATCAATGTCAAGAAACAGCAAAAAACACAGGTTGTACAGTGAAAGGTGTTTGCGGAAAGAATGAAGAGGTTGCAAAGCTTCAGGATCTTCTGATATACACACTTAAAGGCATTTCAGATATTGTTGTAAAAGGAAAGGTTGATGTACATAATTTGGACAAGACTAATTATGAAGTTTTGAGTAGCCTGTTTATGACTATTACCAACGCAAATTTTGATGACGGTCATATTGAGGCACAAATCAGTAAAATGATTAAGCTAAGAGATGAACTAAAAAATTCTGTTAACCTAAATGATTTCCACGATGCATCAATATTCACGGTGGATTCAAGAGAAACTATGATTGAAAAAGCAACATCCGTGGGTGTGCTTTCAACAGAGAATGAAGACATTCGTTCCTTGCGTGAAATGATTATTTATGGACTTAAGGGTATGGCGGCTTATGGCGAACACGCAAAGAATATTGGCAAAGAGGATTTAGACATTAATGCTTTTATTTACGAAGCATTGGCGGCAACACTAGACGATTCTCTTACAGCTGATGACCTTGTTGCATTAACACTCAAGACCGGAGAATACGGTGTTAAGGTAATGGCTTTGTTGGATGAGGCACATACAACGAGATTTGGAAATCCAGAGATTACCGAGGTAAATATCGGGGTAAGAAAAAATCCTGCCATTCTTATTTCGGGTCATGATTTAACTGATCTTGAGCAGCTTCTTGAGCAAACTAAGGGCACAGGCGTTGACGTATATACTCATAGTGAGATGCTTCCTGCACATTATTACCCTGCTTTCAAGAAATATGACAACTTTGCAGGAAATTACGGAAACGCATGGTGGAAACAGCTTGACGAATTCGTATCCTTCCGTGGCCCTATTCTTTTTACAACGAACTGTATTGTTCCGCCTAGAAGCGAAGAAGTAAGGGGCAGAATTTTTACTACTGGAGCTACCGGTTATCCTGGCTGTACACATATTGAAGCCGATGAAAATGGTAAAAAAGACTTTTCAGAAATCATAGCACTTGCTAAGACACTGCCTTCGCCAGAAGAAATTGAGACAGGAAGCATTGTAGGTGGCTTTGCTCACAATCAGGTGCTGGCTCTTGCTGATAAAGTTGTTGATGCTGTTAAATCTGGTGCAATTAAGAAGTTCTTTGTTATGGCAGGGTGTGATGGAAGAATGAAGTCAAGAGAGTATTATATAGAATTTGCTGAAAAGCTTCCAAAGGATACTATAATACTTACTGCGGGTTGTGCTAAATATCGTTATAACAAGTTGAATTTAGGTGACATTGGTGGAATTCCAAGAGTACTTGATGCAGGTCAGTGTAATGACTCATATTCACTAGCAGTTATAGCATTAAAGCTTAAGGAAGTTTTCGGTCTGGACGATATTAACAAGTTACCTATTGCCTTTAATATTGCTTGGTATGAACAGAAAGCAGTTATTGTTCTTTTGGCATTATTGTATCTAGGTGTGAAAAACATACATCTAGGACCAACACTACCTGGCTTCTTGTCTCCTAATGTGGCAAAGGTTTTGGTTGAGAAATTCGGTATTGCAGGTATTGGTACAGTTGAAGATGATATTAAGTTATTTATGGCATAAAATTAATAAATAAACAATATATAACTCCTGACAATCAATAGCCTTTGTCAGGAGTTGTTTTTTAAACGGAGGGATATATATGGATAAAAATTCTGTTTTAATAAATGAAATGATTAAATATTATGCAAGTGATGTGAAAAGAATTAATCATTTTATGAAAGTATATAGCTTTGCAAAAACAATTGGAGAGATGGAAAAGGTAGATTGCTTAAACCAAGAAATTTTAGAAATTGCAGCAATTGTTCATGATATTGGAATTAAACTAAGTGAGCAGAAATATAATTCGAGTTCAGGAAAGTATCAACAAATTGAAGGCCCTGCTTTAGCAAAGGAATTACTTGAAAAGCTTGATTTTGAAGATACTATAATTTCAAGAGTGTGTTTTATTGTAGGACATCATCATACATATACAGCTATTGATGGCATAGATTTTCAAATTCTTGTTGAAGCAGATTTTTTAATCAATATATATGAAGATGAAATTTCGCAGGAAGCAATTTGTAGAATAAGAGAAAATTATTTTAAAACGGATGCAGGGATAAACTTTTTGAAACAAATGTATTTGTCATAGTCTAAACTAAGAATTAAGAATACTTTTTGATATAGAAAAAATAAGAACACCCGCAAGATTTAGTGTCCTAGACTTTGCGGGTGTAAAGATAAATAGTTTATGAATTATGCTTCAAGAATTTTGCCATCAGTTGAAATTGTTATGACTTGCCAAGGAATGAGTTTTCCACTGTTTTGAAGGGCTGTCTTAACAGCATTTTCAATACTACCACAGCATGGAACTTCCATTCTTACTACTGTCAAAGATTTTATATTATTCATTTTTAGTATGGCAGTGAACTTTTTCGGGGAACGTACCTAGGTTTGTGTAAAACAAATCAAGGTACGTTATTTTAGTGCATA
>ENA-UOOI01002031-UOOI01002031.1-fermentation-metagenome-genome-assembly--contig:-NODE-2031-length-18825-cov-4.183431_pt1 | contig 18825 bp, 14 predicted proteins | sample MGYA00245779_ERZ724027 | MGnify/ENA primary metagenome ERZ724027 (study PRJEB28704, sample SAMN03018318) | fermentation metagenome | biome: anthropogenic terrestrial biome; feature: soil; material...
TATTTCGATTTATTAAAGTTTCTTATTGAAAACAAGAAAAATACAAGATTCCATTTTGAGATTTCAGGGTGGATATTGGATGATGAGGTCATAAAGCTTATAAACAGCGCGCCTTATGGCCTCTTTCAGTTTGAAATAGGTATACAATCGACCAATCAGGATACCCTCGATACCGTATATAGAAAGGCCGATACGGGAATACTTTTCAAAAATATAAAAAGACTGATACAAAAGGGAAATGCCCATATACATCTGGATTTGATTGCCGGCCTTCCAAAGGAGAATATTTCCTCATTCCGGATGTCATTTAACGATGCTTTTAATCTGAAGCCCGATATGCTCCAGCTTGGTTTCCTTAAACTTTTGAAGGGGAGCGCACTGCGGGAGAATGCGAGGGAATACGGCATAGTGTACGAAAGCTATCCTCCATATGAAGTGTTAAAAACAGATGCCATATCGTTTAAAGAGCTGATATGCCTCAAGAACATAGCTGACATGGTTGATGCTTATTATAACAGCGGCAGATTCGATACGATTTTAAGCTATATCGTCGGTGCTTTTGGAACGCCGTTTGATTTTTTCAGTAAGTTTGCGGAGTATCGCAGTAAAAAAATAAGTATGAACATAAAAATAGGGAATGTACAGCAGTATGAGCTTATATATGATTTTTGCAGGGGGAACGGTGATATAAATATCAATCTTGCAAAGGAGTGCCTGGCCTTTGACTATCTTATGCAAGGCAGGAATACATATATGCCGGATTTTATCCGTCCGGATGTATCTGTGGATAAGCAATATATATGGAATTTTCTTTCGGACAGGCATAATATAGAAAAATACCTGCCATATTACGCCGGGACAAGTACTAAGGAAATAATAAAAAGTATATGCGTTAAATATTTTAAATATAATATATTCAAGTTTGTCAGGCATCCGGCATTCAATGCGGAAGACTGCATCGTATTCTTTGACTATGGGCATAAGGACAGATATGGCAGAGTAAAATATTTCCCTGTACAAAAATAAAAAAATGTATTATAATCTTTACAGATGACAAGACAGTAAACATAATTACCATATGACTTTAGAGGTGAAAAAAATGAAGCTTAAAGAATTGACTATAGGAGCTATGCTTACCGCCTTAGCGATAATCATACCTATACAATTTTCATTTTTAAGGATTGTAATACCACCATTTTCAGCTACTCTTGCAGCCCATGTGCCTATGCTTCTATCCATGCTTATAAGCCCACCTGTCGCACTGATGGTGGGAGTCGGGTCGACGATTGGATTTTTACTGTCGTCTCCCGTATATGTTGCGGCAAGAGCTGCCAGCCATATTGTCGCAGGTTATGTAGGTGCGGTAATGATTAAGCATGGGAAGCCGGCAATCGTTGCATACGCGCTTACTCTTCCAATACACGCGGTACTTGAGGTGCTGGCGGTTATACCTTTTGGATGGACGGCGTATAAGGTATTGGTAGTTGTTGGAGCGGGAACCGTTATCCACCATATTGTGGATTCCGCAATAGCCTTATCACTTGCATATGCGCTTCAACCGTTTTTGAAACCGGGTTTTGCCAGAAGATAAAGAGCCTGTTAAAAAGTACGCCTCCGAATGTCAGCTATTTTTGCCTAACATTTGGAGGCGTACTTTTTTAATGCCCATAATTCATAAGCATCTTTATATGACGCAAAAAATATTGATTTACACAAAAAAATAGGTATATAATTAAAAAATAGAGGCTTAGTATATATAATAATCAATATGTCGGAGGCTTATAATGTTTCCTGTATGCCATATTTATATTGCAAGTAAAGTAATGGATAATATATCTGATTTCGCAGTACTCGGGAGTATATATCCCGACGCTGTTGTATCCAGGGATATTCCAAGGAATATTACGCACTACAATTCATCTGCTTTATTCAACTTTTTTAAAAACCGGGAGAAAAAAATTACCGATTTTGCCAAGGGGTCAATAACACATTGCGTTGATATGAAGGGGCTGGATTATTACAGCGATGAAAGCTTTCCGGATGGGCATGATCTTGGATATTGCTTTGAGAAGGCTAAGTATATAGAAAAGGACGTAGTTAAATACTGCAATGTGCCTGAAAAAATAGGGCTGTGGAAGGCGCATAATATTATCGAAATAGCATTTGAACTGTTTATAGATAAAAAAGATGGTTCTCTTAAACATAGGTTTAAAAAGGTCATAATGGATGAAGGGCTTATCGATTATGTAAGCAGAAGGCTTGCTTGTTTTTATTCTAAAGATGCGGGCTATTTTGTCGGTAAGTTCAGGAAATTTATCGATTATTTTGATTATGATAACGTGTGTGCGCTGAATATGGCTAAAAAATACAGCATCCAGCTTAAAATAAAGCATGGAATAGAGGTTGAAGATACATCAAAGATGGCTTCCATAATCTTAAAATCGCTGGATATCATAAAGACGGATGCGGACGATTTCATAGATTACGTGATTGGAAGCCTTAGAAGGACGATGCCTTCAATAGATGCAAAAACCTATGATTGACATTTACAGTAAGAAATAAAAAATTGTCATATAACGATTGGAGTGGTTTAATTGGAGATGAATTTATCGCAAAAAATTATTAAAGACCATTTGATTTCCGGAGAAATGGTTAAGGGAAACGAAATCGAAATATCTGTTGACTCAACTTTAACGCAGGACTCAACGGGTACCATGGTATATCTGCAGCTTGAAGCAATGGGTGTCGACAGCATAAAAACAAAGCTGTCCGTGGCATATATTGATCATAATATGCTGCAGACTGGATTTGAAAATGCCGATGATCATTTATATATAAAAACTATCGCACAAAAATACGGTATAGTATTTTCAAAACCCGGAAACGGTATCTGCCATCAGGTGAACCTTGAAAGATTTGCACGCCCCGGTTGGACTCTTTTAGGCTCCGACAGCCATACACCTACATGCGGTGGTATAGCATGCCTTTCCATAGGAGCAGGGGGGCTTGATGTTGCAGCAGCCATGGCGAGGGGAAAATATTATTTCGTGATGCCATCCATATGCAATATCGTTTTGAAAGGGAAGCTGAATCCTCCGTCTACTGCAAAGGATGCAATATTGTACATTATAGGCAAACTGTCGGTAAAAGGAGCGGTAGGCAAAATACTGGAGTATTCAGGAGATGGGGTTATGAGCCTGTCAGTGCCTGAAAGGGCGACGATGACGAATATGGGAGCTGAAATGGGAGCCACAACTTCGATATTCCCATCTGACGAGAAGACATATGAATTCTTGAAAAGCCAGGGACGTGAGAATGATTTCAAGGAACTTAAAGCAGACGATGATGCCGAATATGATGAGACGATATATATTGATTTATCGCAGATAGAGCCTATGGCAGCTTTGCCTCACAGCCCCGACAATGTTAAAAGGGTGAAGGACATAGAAGGGTTAAAGATAACGCAGGTAGCAATAGGTAGCTGTACTAATTCATCTTATAAAGATCTGATGATCGCATCCAGGATATTAAAGGGCAGAACCGTTCACCCTGATGTAAGTTTAGTGATTTCGCCCGGCTCGAAACAGGTTCTTACAAAGCTTTCCATGTCAGGGGCTTTAAAGAATCTTATCGAATGCGGAGCAAGGATTTTAGAGTGCGGATGCGGGCCGTGTATTGGAATGGGACAGGCACCGGAAACGAACGGAGTATCGCTTAGGACATTTAACCGAAACTTCGAAGGACGAAGCGGAACAAAATCTGCCAGAGTATATCTTGTAAGTCCCGCTACTGCAGCGGTATCGGCAATATATGGCAAACTGACGGATCCTTCAGTTTTATACAGTAGCGGAATTGAGGAATTCGACGATATTGAATATTACAATGATAATGATTTTATAATGCCGGATAAAAGAGGCAGCGTAAAAATTATAAAGGGTCCCAATATAAAGCCTTTTCCTTTAAATAGAGCTTTGGATAATAAATTGGCGGGTAAAGTAGTGCTGAAGGTGGGCGATAATATAACGACGGATCATATTATGCCCTCCAATGCGAAGCTTTTGCCTTATAGATCAAATATACCTTACCTTGCAAGGTTTTGTTACTCTCAGGTGGATGACAGGTTTTATGATAACTGTATTAAAAATAACGGCGGTTTTATAGTCGGCGGCAGCAATTACGGGCAGGGGTCGAGCAGGGAGCACGCGGCGCTGGTTCCCCTGTACCTGAAGATAAAAGGTGTAATTGCGAAATCATTTGCAAGGATACACAAATCCAACCTGATAAATAACGGCATACTTCCGTTGACATTTAAAAATGAAGAGGATTATCGGGATATTGATCCTTTTGATGAAATTGAGATGGAGAATTTACTGGCTCAGATGGAAGATGGGAAAAAGATAATGGCATTTAATAAAACAAAGGGAAAATATTATGAACTGGTACTAGATGTAACCGATAGAGAAAAGAAGCTGTTGAAATACGGTGGATTTATAAATTATATAAAAACCAATAAAGGGGATAGGTTATAGTGCGTAAAATTACTTTGATTCCGGGAGACGGGATAGGGCCTGAAATTGTTAAATCCGTGATAGATGCAGTTAATGAGAGCGGTGCTAAAATCCAGTGGGAAATAAGAGAAGCGGGATTGAAGGCCATCGATAAATACGGATTGCCTCTTCCCGAAGACACCATAGAAAGCATAAAGAGAAATAGAGTAGCGCTGAAAGGGCCTGTAACCACGCAAATAGGGAAGGGCTTCAAAAGCATAAACGTTGCTTTGAGGCAAAAGCTTAATTTGTATGCGAATATAAGGCCTGTCAAAAAACTTCCGGGTATCAAAACGCCATATGATGATGTCGATATTGTTATCTTCAGGGAAAATACTGAAGATTTATATGCAGGCATCGAGCACAGAATAGATGAAAACAGGGTGGAGGCTATTAAGCTCATTACAAGGGATGCTTCCAGGAGGATTGCGCTAAAGGCGTTCGAATACGCGAAAAAGAATAACAGGAAAAAGGTTACAGCCATCCACAAGGCAAATATCATGAAGCAGTCCGACGGGCTCTTTTTAGATGAGGTCAGGAATGTTTCTTCGGATTATAATGATATACAATATAATGAAATGATCGTCGACAACGCATGTATGAATCTTGTGATGCACCCCGAACGGTTTGATGTTTTGGTTACGGAGAATTTATACGGCGATATATTGTCCGACCTGTGCGCAGGGCTTGTCGGAGGGTTGGGGCTGGTGCCCGGAATGAATATAGGAGACGATTATGCCGTTTTCGAAGCCGTACACGGGAGTGCTCCGGATATTGCCGGAAAAAATGTTGCAAACCCCACGGCCATACTTTTATCCGCCGCAGAGATGCTTAAATATATCGGTGAGGGCGGCCCGTCACTCAAGATACATGATGCCGTTGACAAAGTTTTGGCGGAAGGTGTGTATTTGACGCCGGATATCGGAGGAAGCTGCAGCACACAGGAAATGACAGAGAGAATTTGCCATTTTATTTAATGTGACATTATTACAAGGGCAGGCCTCAAAGCATTTACATAATATTTTCCAAATGTAAAATATATGCATTGATGGCAGCAAAAAATTAAAGTATTGACTTAAGTGGTATATATGTTATAATAAACACTGTCGGCTTTATTTAAGCTGTGTTGTGGCCCTATGGTCTAGCGGCCTAGGACGTCGCCCTCTCACGGCGGAAACTGGGGTTCGAATCCCCATAGGGCTACCAGATGCTTCAACTTTTGAGTTGAGGCTTTTTTTATTTTTTGCGAAATAATGTGGACAAGCTAAAATTTAAAGGAATCATTTGTTAATCAGGTGATATGGCGGTTTATCATATAAAATAAAAGCATATGTAAAATAAATCTGGGCAAAATAATCCTGGAGGTGATTTTATGGGTAATGATATTTCTGAAAAGAGAGAAACAAGCTGGGGCGGATTGTTTATAAGATTTATTGTGGCTGCAATTGTCTTAATGGTAACAGCGTTTTTTACTCCTGGATTTGCGATTGCGAATTTTTGGACCGCTTTGATCCAGGCGGCTGTAATCGTAGGGTTAGATTATTTAATAGAAGCATTAATCGGCATAGATGCTTCTCCATTTGGAAGAGGATTTACAGGGTTCATAGTATCGGCTTTGATTATTTATTTAACCCAGTTTATCGTGCCCGGTATTTCTGTTACGGTATTGGGTGCCATAATTGCAGCTTTAATCATAGGTATAATTGGAGCACTGCTGCCAGTGCGAATATTATAAAAGAGTGGTAACCCCACTCTTTTAATTTTTGGTACATATTTTAATTCCTTCTCACTTCAATCCGTAATTTTAGTTTGCGTTATTACGAGTACTCACTCGCTGATCATAATAGCACAATTCTATTTATGACTGATTTCATATTATGAACCGAGTCCTTTTTAAATATATTTCCGGTATAATAATCTTATAGAACAAAATCAGTTTTTTGTACGTCTAAATATTATATTAGGAGAATTTAAGGGAGGATTTATATGAAACTTTTTACAAAAAGAAAATTTTTATGCATCTTAATCGTTATCCTTATATTGCTTTTACCTGCCTGCTCATCGAAAAAGAGTGCATCAAATGCCGGTAAGGGCACTATGAATAGTGCTGCAAGTTATAATGGGGCACCGAAATCCGAAGTATCCGAAAAAACTGCTAAAGATATGGCTGTGGCAAGCACGGGTGAAAATAAGACAAACACTACAGGCGATACGAGCGTCAAGCAGAGCGAGCAGGATTCAAGCGTAAGAAAAGTTATATATAATGCATCCGTAAAATTTGATGTCAAGGATCTAAAGGGTTCATATGATTCCATACTATCAAAGGCATCGGAGATGGGAGGATATGTTGCAGGCTCAAAAATATCCGACAACGTTTCCAGTATAACGGTCAGAATGCCTACTAAGCTGATGAACAGTTTTTTGAAATATCTTGATACATTTGAAGGAAAGAATAAAGTTTCATCAATAAATACTGATGATGTTACGGACCAGTATACCGATTCGCAATCTTCTTTGAGAAATTTAAAAGCGCAGGAAGAGCAGCTCCTTTTGATTATGAAAAAAGCAAATACTGTAGATGAAACGTTAAAAGTTGAGGACCAGCTATATAAAGTAAGAGGTCAGATAGAAACAATTCAAGGCAGGATAAATATGTGGGATAAGCTCCTTGAATACAGCACGATCAGTATTACAATAAATAAGATACCGGAGATAACCGGCGGCAAGGAAGTCGGAATATCATTCATAACATTCAAAGAGATAAAAAAAGCCATAACGAATGGTTTTAACAGCACTCTTAATTTTGCCGTAAGAGCGATTTGCGACATCTTTATATTCCTTGTAAGCATAATTCCCTTATTGCCTTTTATAGCTCTTGCAGTTTGGCTTGTGATAAGGTACAGAATTAAGAGAAAAAAGATTATAAGCAAATAAAAAAAATATAACTTAAAAGGGTACACAGATTATTTGAAGAATATTCTTCAAATATAAAAATGTGCCTTATCATTTTAAAGGGCACAGCTTTAAATATGCTGCCAGGCATATAATAAAGTTGTGTCCTATTTTTAATTGAATTATATAAAAATATATATTAATATTATATGTATAAAACAAATTTGACTGTATTTGCCATATGAGGGGTGAAAAGATGGTAAAAAAAATTTTGTGTGAAAGGTGCGGCCAAAGGCGCGGAAGAAGACAATGCCCTAAATATGATTATATAAATATATGCGGAGAATGCTGCAGCAAGATACAGCTTGATTCAGACTGCCCCGACGAATGCATCAATAAAGGCAAAGTATCCGCAAGGGAATTACATGACAAAATCAATTCGCTTATGGATGCCGGTATTACATATGAGGACAAAAACCCAAAAGAGGCGATCAGGCTTTTTAACAAAGTGCTGGGGCTGGATAAAAATTTTTTAGAAAGCTATTTAGAGATGAGTTCTGCATATGACAGTCTGGGTATGTATGACAATTCCGTTAGATGTCTTGAAAAGGCGTACAAGTTAAATAAAGATGGAAATTTGTTATATATGATCGCTGAACAGTATATAAAAAGCGGCGAATATCAAAAGCCGATAAATATAATATTATCAAATAAGGAAGGCTTTAAAGACTGCAGAGCAGATTATCTGCTTGGAAAGTGTTATTTTTCGCTGAAGGAATATAAAAATTCCATATCATGCATGAAAAAAGTTTTGGATGAAGATGGCTTGAATAAAAGTTACAGGAATAAAGCAGCTATCATATTGTCAAGGTCTTATTTATCCATAAAAGACGCCGAAGATGCAATAAAATATGCGAAAACCCTGGATGATGAATACTCGAAAGACAGGAGAGAGCTTATTGAAGAAGGATATTTCTCAGCCAAAAGGATATATGAGCTTTTGAAATACATTGAGTCATTTAAAGGTATCGGATACTTTGAAAAGGATATGCTTTTGCGCTGTGCTCCCATGCTAAAAATAAAGGATAAAAATGTGATTTTAAATATCATAGATGATTTATTGAGGAGTACTTATTTAAAAGATGATGAAAGATTAGAAATTATATGCCGGAAGATATGCATACTGTTTGAAGATTCGAGAATGAATGAATCATTCAATTTGTTTGAGCAAAATAAAGAGAATATAATCAAAATGTCCGGAACGACTCCTGAATGCTACAGTGCCTGTTGCTTTGCGGCATTTTTTGCATACAGCCTTGATAAACCCTGTGCAATGCATATATATAACTCCATAGCACCGCAAAAAACAGACGAAATAGTCATAGACGAGCTGTATAACGCGTTTAAAGATATGGATATTTCGCCTTCAATCAAAGCAAAATCCATAGCAAAATCCATTAAAGTATTATCAGGGAAGAAGAATGGCTCTTTTTTAAGAACCCGCGTAGCTGCGGATTTGCTTTTCGAAAATGGTGAATATTATGAGGCTCTTGATATGTATCATAGAGCATCAGATGCAAAAGCGGAGGACGCGTTCCTTTTATACAGGATGGCCGTATGCAATATGAAGCTCGATAAATTCAAAAGTGCATTCAAGCTGCTTGATAGAATATTGTCTTTGAATAAATACATACCTAGCGCATATCCTAAAATAATAATATGTTGTGTAGAATCCGGCTTGGATTGGGCAGATTATTTCAAACATATGGAAATTGAAAAATTGAATTTTAATGAGGTTTACGAACTTGGGGAATGTTTAAGCAAAAATGAATGCTATGATAAAGCGGGTTTCCTGTTCAATTATTTGATCGATAATTATAAAAACGTAGATATATACAGGCGAAAGAAGATATTACATAACCTGTCTTTCATTTACCGGAAGCTTAAAAACTATGAAAAAGGCATTGAGTTGATTAAATCGGTGCCAAACGAGTATTTAAGCAGAGATTTGTCGATCGATTTATGGTGCCTTTACTATGAGAGCATGCAATATGATAAGGCGGCTGAAGTTTTTGATATTTATCTTAAGGATATAAAGGATCCCGAGGTATATTTTAATTCGGGAATACTTGCATTAAAGCTAAAGAAATATAAAGAAGCAGTGGATTATTTTGAAGGCTGCATACATATATCGATAGAACAGGGATACAGAAAAGATGAATTGATTCAGAGAGCATTGACAGATATAAGCATATGCAAGGCCAATATGGGCAGGGAAATTGACGCGCTGTCCTATGTTGACAGGGCGTTAAAGGTCAGGTATGATGACAGGGCCATTGATGTGCTTTTTATGATACAAAAGAAGCTGCTTCATGGGAAAGAGAAAAATCAAGAGATATGCGGATACGAATCTGATTGCATTTCAAAGTCTGAATGTTTTGATGATGAAATAAACAGTCTATTTGAAAAGATAACAAGCAGCATATATCCGAGGAAGGAGTCTATTGTAAAAAAAGACAGAGTTCAGGAAAAAATCGAAAGCTTTGTAAAAATTGAAAGGGAAAAGTATAAAAGTGATAAAGATTATATAGAGAGATCGGAGAGCGCATACTGCAGGTTGATAAACGAGATGTTCGCATTATTTGATAAACGCGTATTAAGTGAAATAACTGCTGCGGATATAGATAGAAGTATAAACGAGTATGATGACTTTGGCAGAAACGGTTCACAGGAGTATTTATACGGCTGCATTACACCGTATTTTGAGGATCTCAGCCGTTTGTGCCATAAAATATTTTATCCATATTACAAAAAAAGCATGAATTTCCTTCCGGTTGTTCACAGCATGGAGGATTTTAAAAAATTGGGAATATATTGTTATGAAAGCGGCGGGAAAAGATATTACAGGATCGATTTTTCGTTTGACATAAGCTGCAGCAGGTATCTTTTCGAGATCAACTGCCATCCGGGAATAAGAAGTAAATACATCGATTGCAGGATACATTATATGCCATGGGAAAAGCTTGTCTGGATGATATCGGGTATAGAGAAAAAATGGGATATAATTGACAGCATAAAAAGTGCAGGGCTTCTTCTTCTGTTTTATGGAGGCTATAAAAATTATCTCGGAATAGAAGGTGATTTTAAAGGCCGCGATGAAATAATAAAGCTCTCGGGGAACCTTATAAAAGCGGGGAATGAATGCGATTATGCCGTAAGAAATATGTTAAACGGTACATTGGAATATAACATGATCGAAAATATAAGAAAGTTAAGAAGCGTAATCAAGGGATGTATTGCCGATATTTCAAAGGTAAAGCCCCTTTGACCCTGCTACAATAAATTTAAGATAATGGTATAAAAATAAATTCACAGGCTGAAACCTATGAATTTATTTTTATACCGATTATTGTACCACAAATTACCAGTAATATTGATGCAGCGGTAAATAGGAGTTTTTTGGAATCGATCCTGTCATCACCTTTTAAACCGGTGATATTTGCCGACATGTATCCTCCTATCAGCCCTCCAATGTGGGCAAAATTATCGATTTGCGGATTTGAAAGGCCGTAAAAAATGTTGAGCCCTATTATGACAAGTATATTTATTCCAAAGGATGATGTCAGTATTCTGGGATATTTACGGCAAAGGTATAATACTGCCCCTAAAAGTCCGAATATGGCGCCTGAAGCGCCGATAGAAGGTGAATTGGAAAAGACAAAGCTGAATATACTTCCGGATAAAGCGGAAAAAAAGTATATTATAATAAATTTTTTGCTGCCAAATATCGACTCGTCAAGTTTCCCTATATTATACAGGCTATACATGTTGAATGCTATGTGAGCAAGATTGGCATGGAGGAAGGCCGAGGAAAAAAATCTCCAGTATTCCCCGCCTACTATCAGTGAATTTATCTTTGCACCATACTTTACAAGAGCCTCATAGTTGTTTATTCCGCCATTTGCATATATATAGAGGAAAATCAATACGTTTATTGCTATCAATGTATTCGTAGCCGGTGATTTTGTTTTATTATCGCTCATATAAATACCTCCTGTATATATTTTACCATTGAAAAAGCAAATTACATATAGAAAAAATTTCTATGATAATAAAATGAAAAATATCACAAACTATATATAAAATAATACAATTAGTTAAATTTAAAAATTATTATAAACCGGCTTTGTTTAGTTAAATTGTCGATTTTTGGACATAGCCTGTAAATTAAGTTTAACTTAAAAAATGATACATCGAAATCAGAAGGGATGCGATAAAATGAAAGGAAAACTTTTAAGAGGTATTGCAGCCGGAACGCTTATCGGAGCAGCCGCAGGAATGCTGATCATTCCCCAGATGGACAGAAGAACCAGAAAAAGGATAGAAAGGGCTGGAAGAAAGGTAATGGATTTTACATCCGATATGATGGATGGTATAAGAAGTTGGCGTTCTTAATAAAAAGCACATGCGTTATGGTATGAAAGCGATAATATATGTGCCAAGGCACAATACAGGGGCTGTAGACCTTACAGCCCCTGTATTGTGTCAAATTGCCACTCGAAGCATATATAATAATGAGGATATTTTATGTTTTGGGGGGCTTGCCTATGGAATGTGCCATGATTTTTTTTATAGGACCGGATTTTGTAAAGGCATCTGTTTTTAATACCGAAGGCACTGAATTATTATCAGCATATGAGGATATCGGGTTATCGATAAAACATGGCTGCATAACGCAGGTTCCCGATAAATGGGAAGATGCAATATCAAAGATGATACAAAATGCAGTCGACAGCGACTCTGCAATCGATATAAAATACATCGCGGTAACATATATCCCGGGAACCATGGTATGCATCGACAGCTCCGGATTACCGGTTATGGACGCTATCTTTCCCTATGACGGAAGAGGGAGATATGAAGCGCACTTATATAACAAGTATAATAAAAAACATAAAAACAGGACTGACTTCCCATGGACGTATAATGTGATACCGAAACTTTTATGGATAAAATACAACAGGCCCGATATATATAAAAAAATATTCAAAGTTTTGACACCTGATTCGTATATCTCGTATAAGCTGACCGGAGAGACGGCTATAGACAATTATTCTGCGATGCAGTTCGGGTGCGATAGCAATAATTTTCATTATGATGGCAGATTACTGGATAATTTTGGCTTGGAGAAGGATATATTCCCGGCCATATGCAAAACCGGCGAATGTACGGGTATGATTGCAGGCGTTGTAAAAGAAAAACTCGGACTTAAAAGCGAAGTAAAAATGTTGGCCGTATCGAGTTTCATACTCCCTCTGCTTTTGGCTTCGGAAGATATGGACAAAAATACTATTTTATATGATGCAAATTCTTCAAGCATTTGTTTTAAATATAATTCACATAAGGCAAGGCTAAGCGGGGAAATCCGAAAGTCTCTCTTTAGAATCGAAGATAAATATATTATAATAGGCAATTTCGAATATATGACATATAAATGGTTAAAAAAGTATACAAAAATCGATGCATTAAAAAGCGATGACTATACCCCGGGTTCAAATGGCCTTATCGTCGTTCCGTATATTATAGGCGACAGCCTCTTCCAGAATTTTGACATCGATGCTGGCATTATAGGGATGAATACCGCAAATTGCGGGCGCGACATTCTGGCGGCATCCTATGAATCTCAAGGTTATTCGTTAAGGAAAAAAATCGATATTTTAACGGATTGCGGCTTGAATATTGAAAATATAATTCTGGCAGATGATGTTAAGGATAGTTTGAAATATAATATCATATCCGATATAACAGGTAAGGAAATCAGAATCAGCAAAGAATGCGATTTAATAACAAGATATGCTTTCGAGTCTTTGTTCAATAAAGAGCATGATCTGGAATCGGAGGATGAAGTGATAACGCCCGACCGGGAAAAGGGCATCAGGTATAATGTATTATTCAGCTTATATAAAAGCGCGTATAATTCCCTTGGCGATTATTGCAGATTCGAAAGAAAAATACAGAAAAAATTATAGAATAAGAACAGTTATATAATGCTTTTTTCATAATATTCTTCAAATAATCTGTATGCACCATTTTATAAACTACTTGTACAATTATTCCATTTAAACTATAATTTTATTAAAAGCACACAAATGAAAAGTCATAAAGGTATGTGTGATGGTGTGTATATAAATTATTTGAAGAATATGCACCCTATGTGATGCTAATTATTGACTTTTAGGAGAAGGTACTTATGGAAATACTTTCCTTGGGCGAAAAAATAAAATTAAAGAGAAAAGAAAAAAACATGACTCTTAAAGACTTAGCGGGGGATAAAGTTACGCCCGGCCAGATAAGCCTTGTTGAGTCCGGCAAATCAAAACCGAGCATAGATCTTCTGGAATATATAGCGAACAAAATAGATGTGAGCATAGATTATATACTCGAAACGGAAGAGCATCAGGCTGATAATCTGTGCAAGTATTATGCTGATATAGCATATGCTTCAATAATGAACAGCAGTTATAAGCAGGCGCTGGACGCTTTGAACATGGGAATGGCATATGCCAAGGATTATGATCGGGAGTATTATATAGGTCTGTATAATCTCTACTACGGGATGATCGACTATAAGCAGGAGAATTACGAAAATGCTCAAAGTGAATTCATGTCTGCAAGCGAAGTGTTTCTGAAGACATGCAAATATAAGGATTTGCTGGAAACTTATATGCAGTTGGGGATGACGGCATTCAAGCTGTCTTATTTTAACTCTTCACTGAATTACTACAAGCAGGCGGAAAAGGTGATGAATAATAACAAAATAGTCGATGACGAGCTGCTGATGAATATTTATTTTAATATATCGCTGTGCTATTCAAGGCTGGAAAATTATTCGCCCTCCATCGATTATGCGCTTTTGTCGATGGAAAAGCTGAAAAAAACCACCGACCGTTTTCAATATTCGCAGTCTCTGCTTATGTTAAGTCTGTCATATAATAGTGCCAATAAATTTGATGAAGCTCTCAAATATGCTCAAAAGGCCGTCGATGTCTTAAAGGAGCTTAATAAATTGAATTTAATAGCCAAGATGGAAACAAACATGGGCATAATATTGTCCAATATCGGGAGTATCGGCGAATCCTTCAAGCATCTGCAGAATGCGTATAAAATAGAATCTGATATAGACGATAAGATGCTGCCGTACACTATGCTCAGGATTGCAGATAATTATCTGAAGGTAAATGACTTTGACAAGGCCATAGAGATTGTCAAAAAAGCCTATGCAAAGTGCTGCAACACCGGACAGGACGAATATATGGTAGCCATTTATTATTACTTTTATAAAATTTACTGCCTGAAAGATGATAAAAAAAATGCTGAGATTTCCCTCCTTGAGGCCATAGGCTACCTTCAAAATTTGGACATGCCTAAGGAGCTTGCCAATGTATATATCATGCTGGGGGAATTTTATCAAAAGGAGAAAAAGCAAAGTGAGGCATTGGAATATTTAAATAAGGGTCTGAAGATATATAAAGAGCTTGGTATCGTATCATCTGCAAGTATAAACCTTTAATTTGGCGGAAGTTTTGAATGAAGAGGTGGTTTCATATGGATTTTATGGGTTTTACAGGCGATGATTTTGAGTTTTTCAAAAGAAAAAACGATCTGGCAAAGGCGGAATACAATGATAAAAGAGAACAGATGAAGAAACACTTCAGGGAGTTCTGCTATCAGGTGCAGAAAAGTTATCATACGAGCACGGGAAAGGTTTTAACCCTTGAGAAGGACTTTAAGGGACTGAATAAAATGAAAAGTAGCATATCGGCAAATTGCGATATTGAAAGCTCGGGGATTTTCAATTTAAAAATCGATTTCTATAGAGACAACATAGGAATATATATTGAATGCCCTAAAGGCAGGGACTATGACGGCATAAAAAAGCTTGAGGATATATTGACAAATAAAAAAGATACATTGACCGGATTTTTCAAGGGAAACAGGAATATGATCTTGATGCTGCTGTACAGCGAATTCAAAAAATCAAATAATAATAATGGGCATGAAGAGATGAAATTGAGCAACAATGAGTTGTGCTTCGGAAATTATGATATGCTCGTTAAAAAAATAGAAGAACTGCTTCCTCCTTGTTATAACAAGAAATCGACTTTAAACATAAAAATAGGCATGCAATACTTAAAGCCTGATGCGCTGAAAATAGGCAAAGCGCTGCCCTCAAGGGCATGCTCGGAAATAATCGGATTACTGGATTTATGCGGCGCCATTGCAGAAAATTAAATACAAAATAAGAGCGGATGTAACCCGCTCTTATTTTGTATTTACGTATATTTCAAGTATTTTTGCATGTCCCTTGATCGAATACTTACCCATAGATGCCGGCAGCATGACTGTTTCACCTAACGAAACGGGTTCACAGCCCTTTTCATAGTATATATGCCCGTTGCCTTCTATGAACATATATACCGTAAATTTTCTGCCATCCGTTTCGCCCGTAAATTCATCTGAGATATTCAGCTCTTTTACTGTAAAATAATCGTTCTCGGAGAGAACTCTTTCGTTATAGCCGCCTTTATCCACATAGTTCCTATTCCGGTTTAATACAGGCGGATTATCGAAGTTTATTACTTCAATGGCTTTGTCTATATGAAGCTCCCTGGGTTTGCCGTTCTTATCGACTCTATTCCAATCGAAAACCCTGTACGTCGTATTGCTGTTTTGCTGTATTTCGGCGATCAATATTCCATCGAGTATGGCATGTATCGTACCTGATGGTATATAAAATACATCCCCCGGGGATACGGGAATTTCATTCAAAAGTTCGCCCAGATTTCCACCGCTTAAGGAATGGATAAAATCACTCTTGGTTACGCCTGTTTTCAAGCCATATACTAATTTGGCCCCAGGCTTTGCATCTATTATGTACCACATCTCTGTTTTGCCGTTGCCTTCGCCGTGGGATTTAGCGTATTTGTCGTCAGGATGGACCTGTACTGACAATCTGTCGTTAGCATCTATTATTTTTATAAAAAGAGGCAAGAAATTTTTATATGCGCCGTATACATCCGTCCCTACCAATTGTTCTTTATATTTTTCAAGCATGGCTTCAAATGTCAGGTCCTTCAAATCCCCGTTTGAGACGATGCTCATGCCGTCGTTCCTGCAGCAAAGCTCCCAGCTTTCGGCTATTTTGCCATCCGGGATATTGCGATTGAACTTTTTTTCTATATTTCTTCCGCCCCATAATATGCTTTTATATACAGGGTGAAATTTTAATGGATATAACATACAATCACCGCCAGATAATATTTATTGAGCAGCCGCATCCCCAAAATGAAAAGGGGGTTGCTGCAAAGTAACCATACCTATACAAAAATGCTGCTGTATGATGAATAAGTATTCATCATACAGCAGCCCCTTTAAGCTATTTTGCCACAGGACCTGCTTTAATTACGCTTTCAGGTACGTTTTTGAATTTCTTGAAGTTTTCCCTGAACCTTATGGCTAAATCCTTGGCAGTTTTATCATAGTCGTCAGCATTTTTCCAAGTGTTGCGAGGATTCAACACTTCTGATGGAACATCCGGACAGCTTTCCGGTACAAGTATGCCGAAAATCGGATCTACATTAAACTTAATGCTTTCGAATTTGCCTTCCAATGCTGCGGTAACCATGGCCCTCGTATATTTTAACTTAATCCTTTGGCCGACACCATATGGGCCGCCTGACCAGCCGGTATTGATCAGATATACATTTGAATTGTGCTTTTCAATTCTCTCTCCTAAAAGTTTTGCATATACCGAAGGGTTGTATGGCATAAACGGAGCTCCAAAGCATGTGGAAAATGTTGCCTGGGGTTCGGTTATTCCTCTTTCGGTTCCTGCCAGTTTGCTTGTATAACCTGACATGAAATAATACATTGCCTGCTCCTTTGTGAGTTTGGCAATCGGAGGCATAACTCCGAAAGCATCTGCCGTCAGGAATATAACTGTTTTTGGATGACTGCCTAATCCGGATAATTCCGCATTGGGTATGAAATCAACAGGATATCCTACACGGGTATTCTCTGTAAGAGAGCCATCTGAATAGTCAGGATCCATATTTTTGTCATATATGACGTTTTCAACTAATGCACCGAATTTTATAGCATTCCATATTTCAGGTTCATGCTCTTTTGATAAGTTGATACATTTTGCATAACATCCGCCTTCGAAATTAAACACGCCGTTATCAGACCAGCCGTGCTCATCGTCGCCTATCAGATACCTGTTGGGGTCAGCCGAAAGCGTAGTCTTTCCTGTGCCGGAAAGTCCAAAGAATAATGCTGCATCGCCATTTGCTCCGATGTTAGCGGAACAGTGCATGGGGAATACGTTTTTCTTCGGGAGTAAATAGTTCATAACTGTAAATATGGATTTTTTAATCTCGCCGGAATATTGTGAACCGCCTATTATTATAAGCTTCTTCTTTAAGTTAAGGATTATGAAAGCTTCGGAATGCGTACCGTCAACTTCGGGAATTGCTTTAAAGCCTGGAGCGCAAATGACAGTAAAACCTGGCACGAAATTTTCAAGTTCTTTTGAAGTAGGTCTTCTTAGAAGTTCATGTATGAACAAATTCTGTGATGCATATTCATTTATTATCCTGACTGGCAGCCTGTAATCGGCATCAGCTCCTGCAAATCCGTCAAAAACGAATAGCTCGCGGTTTTGAAGATATGAAACGAGCTTTCCATAAAGTCTGTCGAACTTTTCTTCTTCAATCGGTTTGTTTACTTTTCCCCAATTTATTTCGTTATGTACCTCAGGAACATCAACGATAAACCTGTCTTCAGGGGACCTGCCGGTATATTTTCCCGTTGTTACGGAAAGAGCGCCGGTGTTTGTAAGTTTGCCTTCCCCGCGGAGAATAGCTTTTTCAACAAGTTTTGAAACTGGAAGGTTCCTATTAACCTTGGCGTTAATAATCCCTAGATATTCAATACTTAGCGTGTTTTCACTCATAAACATCTCTCCTATAAAATTATTTTTACTATAATATATCTCAAGCAGAAACCCGTTTAATATATAAATATTAAACTTCCCATGACTAAAGTCACGAGTGTGAAACATAAATCCAATCGATATATTATAGTTTGTTGATTTGATGATAAAAAAATTCTTCCCCATTATAAAAATCTACTAACAGTTTCATTATAGCATATTTTTATTATTTATCATGTTTAAAAATAATTCTGAATAATGATAACAAATTGTTATATGATGGGTGCGATATTCTTGGAATAATTGAAATGTATTTTATATGACGAAATAGGCCTAATCGGGTCTTTGACAGTTGTGTAGATGGCAAAATTTTATGGAAGCTTGAAAACAGGG